>LXNI01001423.1_pt1 | contig 20866 bp, 21 predicted proteins | sample 809091 | NCBI WGS metagenome assembly LXNI01 (sample SAMN04870527, study PRJNA318959) | sponge metagenome | biome: 01000161; feature: marine sponge reef; material: water | host: Sarcotragus foetidus | place: Greece: Milos, Mediterranean Sea | collected 2013-05-29 | depth 5-7 m | reverse complement strand
GCCGGACCTTGGAAAACCGGCAGACCGGTTTCCCACAGCTACCGCAGCCTCGGCGACTACGGCGGATCGGTACGAGACGGTGATCGGAATCAACCTCGGAAAGGTACAGGTGCGCCGGCGTCCACGCCGGCTGCCGCCGCAGGCGGCCAGAAACGCGCCGGCCGTCAGGCCGGATCCGCTTTGGCGGCCAGTTCCAGCCGGGCTAACCCTCCATCGACCGGAACACCGGCACGACGACCTCCGGCATCCGGCAGTGGCTGCCGGTCTTCTGGTCGACCCAGACGTGGTCGGTCCGGCCGGAGGCGAGGACCCGGCCGCCCGCCTCCACGCGGTAGCCGAAGCTCATCGCGCGGCTCTTCAGCCGGTCGAGCCAGCAGCGGACGCGGACCGGGTCGCCGTACAGCGCCGAGCCCCGGTACTTGAGCTGGACGCCGGTGACCATCAGCCAGTAGCCCTCGTCCTCCATGTTCCGGTAGGCCATGCCCGCAACCCGGCAGTGGTGAGTCCGGGCGAGCTCGAACCACACCAGGTAGTTCGAATGGTGAACCACGCCCATCTGGTCCGTTTCCTTGTAGCGGACCTCGATGTCGACTTCGCTCGCCGGCACCTCGCGGCCGGTGGAGTTCACTTCCGTGCCCTTCATCCCCCTCATATCGGGCCGCGACTGTAACGGAGAACCGTCGCGACGATCTTCCAGCCGGCCCGCACCGTGCCGGAGACCGTGCCGGTGATCTTGGACACACCCGTTCGGCGGCGGTAACTCACGGGCTTCTCCGCCACGCGCAAACCCCGCCGCAGAGCCTTGACCTGCATCTCCGCGGTCCAGCCGAAGTTCGGATCCCGCATCCGAAGCGATTCCAGGGCTCGCCACGAGATGGCGCGGAACGGTCCCAGGTCGGTGTAGCGGTGGCCGTAGAGCAGCCGCACGAGCAGGCAGGCGAACCGGTTGCCCCAACGGGCCTGCGGTAGCAGAGCGCCCGGTTCGGCTTCTCCCAGCACCCGCGAACCGATGACCAGGTCGATCTCGCCACGGGCGATCGGCTCGACGAGTCCCGGCATCTCCTCGGGATGGTCCGAGTAGTCCGCGTCGAGAAACACTACGACATCGGGTGGCCCGGTCCGGCCCACGTGGCCGAGCGCCGCCAGACAGGCGCTGCCGTAGCCCTGGACCGGCGCCGGCACGACCTCCGCCCCCGCTTCACGTGCCCGAACCGCGGTCGCGTCCCGGGAGTTGTTGTCGGCGACGACGACCCGGCGCACAAAACCCGGCGGAATGTCCGCGAGCACCAGGCCGATCGAATCCTCCTCGTTGTACGCCGGGATGACGACGTCGATCACGGGGGCGCCGGCCTCGGACGCCGACGACGCGGTCCCCCGATCGGCCGGCGCGCCCTTGGTCACAGAGTGACGCCGAAGCGGTTCCGCAATGCGAACGCCAGCGCGATCGACAGGACCAGGAAGGCGATCAGCCAGTGGACATCGAACAGGCCGAAGAAGGAGATCGAGGCTGCGGCGTACTGGACGTCGATCCTCTCGACCGGCCCGCCGCGGGGAAGCGAGGGCTCCGCCGGGTAGAGCAACTGATCGAGGATCGCCGCCCGGCGGCGCGTGGGCGAGCGACGTACCCAGCGGGCGCCACCTTCCGGATCGGCGACGAACAGGCTCTTCGTGAACGCCTCGCCGCCGGTGCTGACGGTGAGTTCATGGTCCCCGTGTTCTTCGGCCCTAAGCCGCCAGACGACCTGGCGAAGGCTCGGAATCCACACACCGTCGGTCTCCACGGCAACGCCCGGCGGCGCCTCGATCTCGATCGGCGGACGGGGCTCGGCGCCGACTGCCGCGGCGCCCTCTGAATCCGTCGCCGCCAGGTCGACGACGAGCAGCGTCCGGTCGCCGACTTCGACCCCCTCGTAGCCGTAGTGGAACTGAAGCTGGGCGATCACCAGCATGAAGGGCACGATCATCCAGAGCAGCGGCACCAGGTTGAGCCGCAGGTACGTCAGGTTCTCCCTCAGCAGCCGCAGTTGGGCCTGAAGCACCGCCCGCAGGTCGTCGTTGAAGAGCCGAACCTCGAGCAGATGGGCGAACAGCCGCCGCTTGACCGCGGCGAGGGCTTCCTGGTTCGAGGTCCAGCGGTAGACCAGCAACGCGAAGATGCCCGACAGCAGCGCCACCAGGGTGACCGGCACGACCGGCGGCAGAGCTGCGAAGGGGCCGAGCGCTGCATCGAAGACAGCGCGGAGTACGGCGTTGACGAAGGACATCGGCCAAAGAGGAAGCCCGTTTCGGGGCGCCCTAGGAGATGTACCCCAGGCCGCGGAGCCGCTTCTCGATCTCCTCACGCGATTCCGCGCCCTCGAGCTTGGCCAGCTCCTTCTCCAGCGCGTGAGCGATGAACTCCTCCACCGACGAGTAGCCCGCGATGTCGCTGTAGCGCTTGACCCGCGCGATGAGTTCCTTGTCGAGCTTGACCTTGCCGCCGCCGAACATGTTCTTCTCCTTCGTTAGCGCCGTCGTCCGGCCCGGTTCAGGGCGAGCCCGTCGCGGCGCCGCCGGCCAGTGTCGGAAACTCTTCCACGCCGTACTCGGCGAGGATCGACGCCGCCAGGTCGGAAATGCCCCGCGCCGGCCGGCCGAGCGGCCGACTGACCAGCAGCACTCCCGGCACCGTCCGGTGGTCCATCATGTGATCGCCGCTCCAGGCGCTGTCGTTGTCGCTGAAGACTTCGCCCGCGACCTCGCCCGACGCCGACTCCGTCGCACCGCGATAGCCCTTGGCGTAGCCGACGACCAAATCCGGGCCGATCGCGGTCTGTTGCTGGAAGTTGTAGTCCTCGCGAAGCTGCACTTCCGTGATCGCGCGTTCGCCGGTCTCCGGATCGACCACCGCCAGCAGCTCCTCCTTCAACTTCTGGACCAGGGCGAGCCGCTCGGCCGCCGTCACCGTCCCGTCCCGCTCCCGGCCTCGCAGGTTGACGTAGAGACCCGAGAAGCCGATCCCGTAGGCCCGGGTGTTCTCCCAGTCGACGTTCAGGAGGAAACCCTCGTCCGTGAAGGGATCCTCGCTCCTCGCCGTCAGGTACCCCTGCTGGATCAGCCAGGCGTTCAGGTGAAACGCGCGGCGCCAAGAGGCGAAGCCGTGGTCCGACATGACGATGACCAACGGCTCCTCACCACCGCCATTACCGAGCCCGGCTTCGGCTTCGAGGCGATCCAGGGTCTGCCCGACGATGACGTCGAGTCCCTCGTAGAGCGTCGGGATCAGGTCCTCGTGCACGGCGTCGGCGGCCGGATCGTAGGCGGGATGCTCGGGGTCGCGCGACCGCCAGCGGACGTGGCCGATCTGGTCCACGTTGCCGAAGTAATAGAACAGGAAGCCGCCCTCCTGTTCGAGGTAGCGGTCCAGCACGTAGCCGTACTGTTCGGCGACCTCGTCGCCGGCGATCTTCGCCTGGGCCAGGAACTCCTCCGGCGTGAAGACGCCCTCCGTCAGAGTCTTCGTGTCCTCGGGCATCCCCTCCGTGTAAAAGCGGTCCACGGCCTCCGCGAGTTCGGCCGCAAAGTCGGGCGGCGTCGAGATGGGCGCCGCGGGCGCCATCGGATCGTGATCGATCGGGCTCACGTAGAGCTCGAACTCCGGCTCGAGTGCCCGCAGGTACATTCGGCAGATGCCGCGCAGATGCTGGGTCGGCATCATCTCGAACTCGACCGCCAGCCAGTCGCTCCACTCTCCGACCCGGAGCACGATCTGCTGGTCGCCGAGCTCGATCTTCGCGCTCTCCATGTCCGGATCGAGGTAGACGGTGAACGGCGCCGTCAGCTTCACGGGTTCCCGCAGCAACGGGTTGTCCGGTCCGAGCAACTCGGCCTCGACGACGTTGTCGTAGATGTCGAGTTCGACGATGTCGCCGCCGCTGATGTCCCGGTCCGCGAACAGCTCCGACGTGTAGAAGGTGAACGTGCCGTCCGTACCCTGGATGTCGCTCGTGCCCATGCCCGAAAGTTCGCGGCTCGCCGTGCCGGAGACGGGGAAGTTCGCCGGCATGCGGATGACGGTCGTGCGCGCGCCGCGCTCTTCCAGCACTTCCCAGAACGGCGTGCCGTGCCGGAACTGCTCGTAGTCCCCGCTGGTGAGCGGGAACTGCCAGGGACCCACCTCCAGGAAGCGGCCGCCGGAGGACGCCGCGGCGGTCGACGAGTACGGGATCATTGTCTCCGGGTCCCGGTGCAGGAAGTCGAAGATGCCGTGCCCGCCAGGGTCCATGCCCGTGACGAAGCTCGACCAGGCGACCGGGCTGTGCGGCGGGATCGTCGTCTCCAGCCGCGTGAAGCCGCCCATCGACTCGAGGCGCGCGAAGTTCGGCAGCCTGCCCTCGTCGATCAACTGCCGCGTCAGCGCGTAGTCCAGTCCGTCGAAGCCGAGCACGACGACCTTCGGCCCCTCGGACGGGCCGACGCCCCCGCCGCCGCAGGCAACCAGGAGGACGGCCGAGAGCATGGCCGCCGTTGCCAGGTGCCGCGGGTTCACGCCGCCGCTCCGGCCGCACCGCGGTCGAGACTCGCAGGGTCGAAGACGGACTCGCCCTCCATGTAGTCCGGCCTGTCGATCCCGAAGAGGGCCAGGGCGGTGGGCGCCATGTCGAGCAGCGAAAGGTCGTCATCCCGATCGACCGGGCGGCTGCTGAAGAACACGCCGGGCACGAGCCGCGGGTCGACGCAGTGGTCGCCGCTCCAGGCCTTCGTGTTGTCGGCGAACACCGGGCCCGCGACCACGCCGACCGCGCAGTCCCAGGACACGCGGTAGCCGTCGTTGTAGCCCACGATCAGGTCGGGGGCATTGCCCTTGTAGGGACCGGTGTACAAATCCTCGGCATCGAAGGCGTCATTGATGCCGACCGCGTCCCGGTCCTCGTCGCGCAGCCCGTTCCAGGCCGAGATGAGTTCGCGCTTGAGGGAGCGCGCCTCGTCGCCCGGCTCCACGATGCCGGAGGCCTCGCGGCCCTTCAGGTTGAGGAACACGCCAGCCAGGCCAAGCGCGTACGCCCGCGTGCGCGACCAGTCCACGCCCTCCAGCCACTCTTCGCTGCCGTCGGCATCCTCCCGGAGCACGAGATAGCCGTGGTCGAGCAGCCAGCGGTTCAGGTTCACGCCGCGCCGGAACGAGGCGAAGCCGTGGTCCGAGAGCACGATCAGCAGATCGTCGTCGCCCAGCTTCTCCATCACCCGACCGACCAGGGCGTCGTTGTGCCGGTAGTGATCCTCGATCGTCCGGCGATGCCTGCCGGTCTTCCGCCCCGGAGCGGCCGGGTGGCCGTTCTCCATGTAGCGCCAGAACATGTGCTGGATGCGGTCGGTGGCGTCGAAGACGCAGGTCAGACTCCCCCGCCGCAGGCGCTCCAGAGCGGCGAAGAACATCTCCTCCCGCTCACGGTCGATGTCGTACGACTGCTGGAGGAAGGTCGCATCGTCCGTCACGCCCTCGTTGAGCGCGGTCGTGTCCTCCGCCAGACCCAGAGTGGCGAAGTCGCCGACCCGTTTCGCCAGGTAGGGCGCGTAGTACGACGGATGCGAGATCGGCATCGCCGGCTTCTCGGGGTCGATGTGGATGGCCGTCAGGTAGAGCGAGGTGTGCTCACCGGTTTCGGTCAGCATCATCCGGGTCAGGCCGTGGACCTTGACTCCGGGCGCGGCGCGGAACTCGAGACGCACCCAGTCGGAGAGCGCTCCCCGCACAAGTTCGACCGTCTCGCCCGCCACCGTCACCGTCGCGGCCCCGGCCTTGCGGTCGACCCTTACCGTCATCGGCACGCGGAGCGGCGGCGGCGGGTCGCCCTCCAGGAAGCTGTTCTCGGGCCCCTCGATCAGGCAGTCGAAGTGGTCGGGGCCGGAGCCGTTCGAGGCCAGCGGCACGCGCACACCGCCCTCCCGGATCGACTCCGTCGCCGGCCGCGTCGTGTAGTAGAGGAACGTACCCTGGCTGCCCACCAGGTCCGGCACGCACATCGCCGCCAGTTGGGCGCCGTAGAACCGGTCCGGCGGGAAGGTGATCGGAACCCGGAGCACCGTGCTCCAGACGTTCCGTTCACCGAGCACGGTCCAGAACGGCTTCGACCGCCGGAGCATGCGGATCTCGGGCTTCTGCAGCGGGATCTTCCATTTCCCGAGCTTCAGAAAGCGCTCGACTCGGCCGATGTGAGCCGAGGACAGCTTGGGCAGGTAGCTCCGCAGGTCCCGGTCGAGGAAGTCGAAGATGTTGTGCTTGCCCGGATTCGCCCCGGTCGCGAAGGTCGACCAGGCAACCGGCGACAGCGCCGGGTAGGTGCTGGCGATCCGCCGGTAGCTCCCCTGCTTGCTCAGGCGCTTGAAGTTGGGCAGTTCGCCCTCCTTCATCATCCGTTCCGTCAACCGGGGATCCTGGCCGTCGAGACCGACGAACACGAGCCGCTTGACGTACGCCTTCGGCGGCTTCTTCCGCCGCACAACCCGCCACAGCGTCCGCACCGGCCACGCCAGCAGCGAGACGAAGGCGAGCACGACCGTCGCCAACAGCACGAGGAACGACGACATCAGCGCGAACCCCGCCCCGGGGCCTATGTAGGCCGCCACCGGCGCCGCGGCAAAAAGCGCCGCGAGAAGCGCCAGCGCGACGGTTACTGAACGCGGAGCTGGCAACGGTTTCTCCAAGGAGTGGCGCCGCCTGAGCGCAGTAAGCGGCGGCTCGCCAAGCGCCTCGGAGCATAGCAAGGCCCATGTCGACGCACCGACGGCTGGAGGCTAGTCTCTACGCCGCCCCGCGATTCGCCCAAACCAGCCCTAGAAGATGGCCGAATTCACGACAGACAAGGCACCTGCGGAGAGCCGCAGGGATCCCACTCCGGATCCCGGACCGACTACAGGCTTCTCTAGGATTGTCGGAGTCGACTTCGCGACGGAGGACGCCAAGAAGGGCTTGGTCCTGGCGAACAGGGAGGGCGGCCGTCTTCGACTGGATCGCACCTGGAACCGGCGCAGGCCTTTCCTCGACGTTCTCACGAAGTGGGTGGCCGAAGCCAGGGAAGCCACGCTGGTTGCCGTCGATGCACCGCTGGGATGGCCGGCGCCCTTGGGGGAGGCCCTGGAATCGCACGAAGCCGGCAAGGCCATCGGGACGTCTGCCGACAGCATCTTCCGGCGAAGGACCGACGACTTCGTTCAACACGCCACCGGGAAGAAGCCGCTCGAGGTCGGCGCAAACCTCATTGCCCGGACAGCCCACGCCGCTCTGGACCTCCTAAGCAAGCTGGGCGAGGCCCTCGGCACACCTGTTCCGCTCGCCTGGACACCCACCGGTATAGAGGGACCGGCTGCCATAGAGGTGTACCCCGCCGCGACGCTCAAGGTCTACCGAATCCGGGACGCCGGCTACAAGAGGGTCGATCAACAGGGGGAGCGCCGAGAGATCGTCAAGGCGCTCAAGCGCCAATGGATGACGATCCCGGATTGCCTGGCCAGCGAACTCCACCGCAACGCGGACACCCTGGACGCCGCAGTTTGTGTCCTCGCCGCCGAGGACTTCATCGCAGGGCGAGCCGCGGCTCCGGAAGATCAAGACCTCGCCCGCCGTGAAGGCTGGATCTGGGTCCTTCCGGGACGAGACCAACGCTACCGAATGAAGGACCTCCGCTACGGCAATCCAAACGATCCCGACCCCTTGGCGGCCCTCTCGTGGGAGGAGATTCGCGACATCATCTACGATGGTCGTTGAGTTGCCATGAAGGCGCGAAGAACCTGGCGCCGGCTCCGCTTCGGCCGGCCGATTGTCGTCGTCTCCGGTCTCCCCCGTTCGGGGACCTCGATGGCAATGAAGATGCTCGAAGCCGGGGGCATGGAGATCGTGACCGACGGCGAGCGCGAAGCCGACGAGGACAACCCGCGCGGCTACTACGAGGACGAACGGGTCAAGGACCTCGCCAAAGCCACCGACAAGTCCTGGCTCCGGGCCTCGCGCGGCCGCGCGGTCAAGGTCATCTCCTTCCTGCTCAAGGACCTGCCTCCGAACCTGAACTACAAGGTCATCCTGATGCGGCGCGACCTGACAGAGGTACTCGCATCGCAGCGCAAGATGCTCGACCGCCGCGGCGAGAAGGACGAGACGTCCGACGAGCGGATGATGGAGCTGTGGCAGGACCAGCTCTGGCGGGTGAACTACCTGCTTCGGAAGGCGCCGCAATTCGAGTCGGTCGAGCTCGAGTACGGCAAGGCGCTACGGGACCCCGGGGCGGCCGCCACTCGAATCGCCAGCCTCGTGGACGGCCTGGATAAGAGGGCGATGGCCGAAGTGGTGGACCCGGCGCTCTACCGGAACCGGGCCGCCCCGTAGCTCTCCAGTGCCGACCGCCGCGGATCGGATGGCCGCTCATAGCCGGTCTGCTATGTTGGTCCTGCCTCGCTAGCCGCGCTCCCAACGGACGTCAGAGAGAGCGCCCAACGAAGAGAAGTACTCCGATGCAGCACGGCATTAAACCCCGCTACCCTCTCGCGGAGGCGGCGAAGATCATCGGGATGCCCACCCCTACGCTGCGGACCTGGTTCTGCGGCTGGCCTACCGGCAAGCCTCCGGTGCTCGCTGCCGACGGAGGCGCCGACGCTCCGCTGATCCTCAGCTTCTTCAACGTCGTCGAAGCCCGCTTCCTCGATACGTATCGCCGAAGAGGCGTTTCCATGCAGCGAGTCCGCCGTGCGTTGGACTTCGTCAGTGAGCATCTGTCCGGTTTCGAGCGGCCGCTTCTGAAGCCCGACTTTGAGACCGACGGGAAGGCCCTGTTCATCGAACTGCAGGAGGCCAACGACGCGCCCATGCTCCTGGACGTTACCGGCGGCGGTCAACTCGTTTGGCCGGAGGCGGTCCAGGAGCACTTCCAGGCGCTCGTTTTCGACGATCACGGAGATCCTTCCAGGCTCTGGCTCGATGATCGACACGACGTAATGCTGGATCCGCGGTTCGGTTGGGGTCTTCCGGTGATCGCGGGTGCCGGGGTCCGGACTGACGTCCTCTTCGAACGCCTGGAGGCCGGCGAAGGGCTCAATGCCATCGCCGAGGACTTCTCGTTGGAGACGTCCGAGGTCGAAACTGCCCTGGCCTGGGAACGAGCGGCCAGGCGAGCCGCGTAGCCTGTCCCAGCTACCAGGCGAATGACCTCCGATGGCGGCAGGCCCCGAAGACGACTCTTGCCTGACGTTCTTCTTCGACCGCTCGATCGGCAAGGCCGTGCCGCAAGCTCTCCGAGCCGTAGGTGTACGCGCCGCCCCTCACGATGATCGCTACCCGGCTCAGCGAAAGGTCCAGGACGAAACGTGGATCAAGGAACAGACCGAACTCGGGCATGTCCTGGTCACCAAGGACAAAGCGATCCAGCACCGAGCTTCGGAAGTGGCGGCCATACGTTCAGCCGACGCGCGACTCCTTGTGCTCACCGACAGGCGCGCCAACCGGCTCCGAATGTTGCGGGCAATCATGATCGCGTGGCCGAAGATCGAGAGCATCGTTGATCAAGAACTGGTCGGGCCATGGATCGTCACGATCAGAGCGGCCGGAGCGTTCAGGAAGGTGCTCTAGCCTCCCTGGCCCGCTGAACGGCTTGAGGAGGAGCCTGCGAGTCCTGGGTCACGCGGAGCGCGACTCTACAATCAGTTCCTTGCCGAACTCGATGCCGGCGCACTCGCAGGCAGCTTGGATCCACTTCAGCTTCTGCTGGCTGCCGGAATGGACGTTCAGATACCAGCCACCCGGTAGCGAGCGTATCGACCGCTCCTGCGGATCAGCCTCCCTGGGCGACTCGCCGATGTGAGAGCGCGTTTTCGTTGCTACTTCGTCTCGGAATCTCCTATAGAAGGAGACGCCGCCGCGATCGTTGTACAGCTTCCCGACGATGTGCTCGTACATGTCGGCTGCGTTCTTCTCCGATCGACCCTCACCAAAGTACGACCATCGACCGGCCCGAGGTGAAGAGCGACGCGTGCGCTCGACTGACGACATCTTGGCACTGCCTTCGGGCTCGTTGGGTGGACGTTGAGTCGTCCTCGAGGCACTCTCGAATCGTTCGAAGTACTCGCTGTCGATCGTTACGTCTTCGACGGTACGCTCCCTGACCACGACGCCCCAAGCCGCGCTCCTTCAGGAGTTCACAGAGGTTGTCGCCATCGATGAGATCGAGAGCAGTAGCCCCGTCTCGCGTGGCCTCGCGCTTGGCGTCAGAAGTGAATGAGCCCGTGGTGATGATGAGGCCCCTGTCGCTGCGTCCCGCCATGGCACCCCGGAAGTCCCTCACGACTGGCGCCCCTACGGTCCCCTTGTGCCTCTTGCATTGGAAGTACACCGGAAAGGAGATCAGGGAGAAGCGGTACAGAGCAGTCCCATCAATGCCTCCGTCCCCGCTGCCTCCGATTACCTTGACGGCCTCGAAACCAGACGAACGGAGAAGTTCTTGCGCAAGCCGCTCGAACGCCGCCGGCGACATCTTCAGAAGCCGGGCGAGAAGTTCGTCGCTCCAGGATCCGTTCCCGGCTTCATCATCCCGGACAGCGCGCGCTGTAACGGCACTTTGCTGATTCGTCGCTCGCCCGAGCTTCTCTTGACGACGGTCACGAAGGTACTCGGCCAAGCGCCGTTCAACCGTCTCCTCGCCCATATCGACGCCTTCCGAAGTCAGCCGCCAATAGCCCCTACGCTCGCTCTTCAGAGCGCCGACGATCTTCAAGTGGGATCGACAAAAACCCACTCGAAACGCGAGTTCCGACTTGGTTCCGTTGGCAGCTCGCACAGCGCGCTGAACCGGGGTCAGCTTCAGGTTCGTCGCCACGGCCTCGTCGATTTCGTCGTTCGTCGCCGGCATGGGCAGGCGGCGTATCGCCTCGAGCGTCAGCCAGCGCAGTTCACGATAGAGAGGAAGTCCCGCAGCCTCTCGTGAGCTCATCGTTGTCTCCTCCTCGCGACGATTCGGCCTCCGAGACATTCACGCCACAGGTCAAGCCACGGAAGCCAAGCGGCTAGACAGCCCGACGCCGATCAGCTGCTCCGCCGCCGAACCTGCCGGTACGTTAGTACACCCCCACCGTCGTCCCCGACGCCAACCGGGCGAACGGCCGGACACCGCTGACGCCGTCCCAGGGATAGTCGACGTACGGCTGCTCCCGCTCGCCTTCGTCGCGCTCGAGGAAGCCGGGGACGAAGAACTCGCGGGTAAGCGTCGTGAGCCGTACCCGGCCGGTGGCGCCGTAGTCGACGACCTGGTCCGGGTCGTCAGGGTCGACGACTTCGAGCACGGCCCGCGGCTGCGGCGCGTAGTAGGCGATCGTGTAGCCCTCGGCGGCGGTCACGGGCCGTGAGGCCGCGAGGCCCATCAGGGTGTTGCCGTAGGTGGGCGTCATGTAGACGCCGTCGAGGAGTTCCTCGACCGCGAACCGCGTCCACTGCGGCGTGAACTCCGTGCCGCCGGAGAAGATGCCCTTGATCCCCGTGTCGGCGAGTGTCTGGCCCCGGTCCTCGAGTGCCATGCACAGGGACTCGAGCAGCTTGGGCGTCGCGAACATCGCCTGGATGTCGTGTCCGGCCGAGAGGACGGACAGCGCCTGGTCGGTCACATGGTCCTTGTACGCCTCGAGGTGCTCCATCCAGCCCTTCTTGATCAGCTTGATCACCCAGCGCGGATCGAGGTCGACGCAGAAGCAGATGCCGCCCCGGTACTGGCAGAGGTGCTCCACCGCCAGACGAAGACGGCGCGGACCGGACGGCCCCAGCATCAACCAGTTGGACCCCGGCGGGAAGTGCTCGTCCGGCAGGCTGGCGCTGAACAGCTCGTAGTCCGTGCGAAAGTCGTTCAGCGCCACCCGGCTCTTCGGGATCCCCGTCGTGCCGCCGGTCTCGAACACGTAGATCGGATCGTCGGCCATCGCCTTCGGCACCCAGCGCCGTACCGGGCCGCCGCGCAGCCACTCGTCCTCGAACGGCGGGAACTTGCGCAGGTCTTCGTAACCGGCGATATCGCTGCGCGGATCGAAGTCGAGCTTCGAGGCGAAGTCCAGCCAGAACGGCGTACCGGTCGCCGGGTCAAAGTGCCACTCCATCATGTCGCGGACGTGGGCGTCGAGTTGTTCCTTGGCCTGTGCCTGAGCCTCAGCGCTGGCGACTTCCATTTTCGGGCTCCAATCGGGATCGGTCTTGCTCGTTCGGCGGTTGCTGTTCCGCGGTTCCCGCGGCGGGCGGCAGATTACAGCACTCGCGGCGCCAGCCCGGCGGCCGGCGTCAGGACTCCTACTCCGGCAACGCGAACACCCAGAGCACTCCGCCCTGGGGTACGTAGGTCCGTGTACCGATCGCGCCGTCCAGGTGAGCCGTGCCGCGCTGCGCGTCGACGCCCCAGCCGGACTGCACGGCGATGTACTGCACGCCGTCGACCTCGTAGGACGTGGGCACGCCGGTGACGCCGGAGTTCGTCCGTTGCTGCCAGAGCGTTTCGCCGTTCGCGGCATCGAAGGCCCGGAAGTAACGATCGCTGGTGCCGCCCATGAACACCAGGCCGCCGGCCGTGGTCAGCACCGGTCCCCAGAGCGGGCGGTCGAAGTCGACGGTCCACACCTTCTGCCGCGTGTCGAGGTTCCAGGCCTGCAGCTCGCCGTAGTGGTCAGCGCCCTCTCGCGACACGAAGCCGCCCTCCATTCCCATGAACGTGCGCCCGGGGCGGTAGTCCTGCTCGACGCCCTCGAGATACGAGCAGGTGTTCTCGTTGGCCGGGATGTAGAGCAGCTTCGTGTCCGGGTTCCATGCGGCCGGAGGCCAGTTCTTGCCGCCCGACCAGGACGGGCAGAAGACCGCCCGCGCACCGGTGCCCGGGGTCTTCGCCGGGTCGTACTCGGGGCGGCCGGTGTCGGGATCGACCGACGTGAACACGTCCTGGTAGACGAACTGCGTGGCGTCCAGGAAGTCGATCGAGTCCGCGCTCCGCTCCAGAACCCACAGGTAAGCGTTCCGTCCCGGATGGACCAGGGCCTTGCGAGTCGTGCCGCCGCGCTCCACGTCGATCAGCAGCGGCGGGTCCACCTCGTCCCAGTCCCAACTGTCGTTCCAGTGGTACTGGTGGTGAGCCCTGAGTTCGCCGGTGTCGACGTCGAGCGCCAGCACCGAGGTGGCGTAGAGATTGTCGCCCGGGCGAGCGTCGCCAATCCAGGGGCCGCCGTTGCCGGTGCCCCAGTAGGTCAACCGCAGTTGGGGATCGTAGGTCCCCGTGACCCAGACCGGCACGCCGCCGGTTCGCCAGGTATCGCCGGGCCAACTGTCATGGCCGGGCTCCCCCGGGCCCGGAATCGTGTACGTCTTCCAGAGTTCGTCCCCGCTGTTCGCGTCGTAGGCGGCGACGAAGCCGCGGATTCCCCACTCGCCGCCGGAAACGCCGACCATCACCTTACCTTCGACGGCCAGCGGCGCGAGGGTCATGTAGTAGCCGCGGGAGTAGTCCTCCACCGCCGTCTCCCAGGCCACCCTGCCAGTTCCCGCGTCGAGCGCGATCAGGCGCGCATCGACCGTGGCGACGTAGACCCCATCGCCCCACAGCGCCACGCCGCGGTTCGTCGGGTGCATCTGCTGCAGGTCTTCGGGTAACTCCGGCACGAAGCGCCACAGCAACTCGCCCGTCCTGGCGTCCAGCGCCAGCACGCGGCTGCCCGGCGTCGTGATGAAGAGCGTGCCGTCGTTGACGATCGGCGGCGCCTGGTGGCCTTCGTTGATGCTGGTGGAGAAGGTCCACGCCGTCGCCAGCGAACCGACGTTCGAGGTGTCGATCCGGTCGAGCGGGCTGTAGCCCCAGCCGTCGTAGGTGCGCCGGTACATGAGCCAGTTCTCCGGCTCCGGCGACAGCAGCCGTTCCGACGTCACGGGGCGATAGGAGCGTTCCTGAGCCGGCGCCGCCGTAACCGCGGCACCCAGGACGAGACTTCCGGCCACCCATCGAAGGACCGCGTGCCGATACGCCATCACTAGAACTCCTTCTGGAACCGGATCGCGGCGCTGAAGCCGCCGGCGGCGACGAGCACGCCGTCCTCCGAGCGGAGCGGCAACGACGGCAGCCGCCGAGGCGCCGGTCCGGAAATCACTTCCGCCGCGTCCCTGGGGTCGAACTCCGACTCGTGGCAGGAGCAGACCAGAAACTCCGTCTCCTCGGACCAGTCCTCGATGTCGCAGCCGGTGTGGGGGCAGATGCCCGAGTAGGCGACGACGCCGTCGGCCGAAGCCTCTCTCGTCTCCGGCGCGAGGGACCGTGGATCGAAGCGCAGCAGCAGGACCTGGTTCAGCCGCGAGCCGTCACGGACCGTGCCGCTCGCGGGGTCCACCGCGTAGCAGATGATCTGTTCGCTCGCGAGCGGCACGTCATCCACTCCAATCGCCTCCCCCTGCCGCGGCCCGAACGCGAAGACGAACCGGTCGCCCTCCTGGGGCCGAGCCTTCCTCGGATCGCCCACCTGGGCATGGAGCACGTTCAGGCTGCGCAACCCCAGACCAAACGCCAGGCCCGACTTGAGAAGGGTCCTGCGATCCTCCAGGCTGGTCCTGCGATCCTCCATCCCTACAGAGGCTAACAGCCCCCGGTGCTACGATTCCGCCTCTTCGCAACCGCCCGAATCCATCCTCCGGCTCTCACCCCGGGCCGGCTACAGGTACCCAGAATGATCGACATCCCCGCCATCCGTTGGGGCAGGCCCTACGAGTCGCTCGAGAAGGCGACGATCGTCCACTTCGAGACCGGCGAGGAGCTGGCGACGCTCCACCAGACGAACCCCGGCCTGGTCCAGCGTGACATGCGCCGCGCCCAGCGCGCCCGCGACATCCTCCGCGAAATCCCGTCGAGCGAACTGATCTCCATGGTGATCAAGGCAGCCGACCTCTACCTGAACGCGGACCTGCCCCTGGGCAACGGCACGCAGACACCGGCGGACTTCGTCCACTACCAGTCGGCGACCACCGGTCTGCCCGAGCACATGTGCCGGGCGAACATGGACAAGAACCACTTCGTGCTGACGAACATGGGCGAGGTGCTGGAGGCCCTGACCCGCGGTCTCGATCTGGACATTCTCGGCCGCGGACACGGCATCGAAGAGCGGGGCGTGCCGGTGAGCTACCAGGCGCAGGCGCCGGTGATCGGTCTCGTGCTGCCGTCCAACTCGCCGGGCGTGCATACGCTGTGGATGCCGGTGATCCCGCTACAGGTCGGCCTCGTCTTCAAGCCGGGCCCCCAGGAACCCTGGACCCCCTACCGGATGACCGAGGCCTTCGCCCAGGCCGGCGTGCCCCGCGAAGCGATCTCGATCTACCCCGGCGAAGGCGACATCGGCGCGGCGGTTCTCGCCTCCTGCTCCCGGAGCATGATCTTCGGCGGCGCGGACACTGTCGCCCGCTACCAGAACGATCCCCGGGTCCAGCCGCACGGCCCCGGTTTCAGCAAGATCCTGCTCGGCGACGATGTCGTCGACGACTGGGAGAAGTACCTCGACGTGATGGTCGACAGCGTGCTGGTCAACAGCGGCCGGAGCTGCATCTCCTGCTCCGGCGTCTGGGCCTCGCGCCACACGGAGGAGATCGCCCAGGCGCTCGCCGAGCGGCTGGCGCCCGTCCTGCCCAAGGCGGCCGACGACCCGGAGTCGCCGCTCGCCGCCTTCACCGTGCCGGGAATGGCGAAGGCGATCGACGGCATGATCGAGCGGCAGGTGGACGTCCCCGGCGTGCGCGACCTGACTTCCGAGATCCGCGGCAACGGCCGGCTCGACGAACGCGAACGCTGCGACTATCTGCTGCCGACTGTCCTCCACTGCGCCGACGCCGAGATCGAAGCCGCGAACGTCGAGTACATGTTTCCGTTCGTCTCCGTCGTCGAGTGCCCGCAGGCGAAGATGTTGGGCTCGATCGGCGACACGCTGGTGTGCAGCGCGATCACGAACGACGAGCAATGGCGGCGGCAACTGATCGACGCCACCCACGTCGACCGCCTGAACCTCGGCCCGGTACCGACGATTCAGCTCAACTGGCTGCAACCCCACGAGGGGAACATCATCGACTTCCTGTTCCGGGCGCGGGCGTTTCAGCAGGCGGAGGTGGCGTAACTCAGCCGGTCGCCTCGCTCGGCGGTCGCTCCCCGGCACCGACGACCCTCAACTCGTCGTACCAGGCCTTGACCCGCTCCGCGGACCACGGCGTCACCGCGCTGTCAGCCACGAAGTAAACCAGGTCCGCAATCTCCTCGACGAGTTCGAGGCGGTGCGAGGACAGCAGGACGCCTCGACCGCCGTCTGCGAAGTCCTGGAGCATCCGGCAGAGGCGGGCGACCGCTACCGGGTCCAGGCCGCTGAACGGCTCATCCAGGATCAGCAGCTCCGGTTCGTGCAGCAGCGCCGCGGCGAGGGCCAGCTGCCGGCGGTTGCCGGTCGACAGTTGGTGGCACAGTCGACCCGAGGCGGGCACCTCCAGGGCCTCCAGGAGGTCCACGGCGCGGGCCCGGGCCGCGCCGGCGTCCAGGCCGTACAACGCGGCGCAGTAGTCGAGGAACTCGAGCGGCCTGAGAAAGTCGAACAGCTCATCCTCCTCGAGCAGAATGCCGACACGGGCCATGATCTCCGGATGGACGCGCGGGTCGAACCCGAACATTCGCACGGCGCCGCCGTTCGGCTCGGTCAGGCCAAGTCCGAGGCGCATCAGCGTCGTCTTGCCGGCGCCATTTCGCCCGACCAGGCAGTGCACGCCGGCCCCGATCTCCAGGTTCACGGAGCGCAGGACTTCCAGATCGCCGTAAGACTTGTCGACCGAGTCGAACCACAACATCGTCACACCGTCACCGCCCGTTCCCGCAGCCGCCGCCGCAGCCAGTCACCCCTGGACAACCCGGCCACCAGGACCGCACACCCCGCCGCCGCGAGAAGCAGCAGCACCGTCATCGTCGTCACGGCGACCCCCGGGCCGCCGAGCTGCCGCGCCGCGACCAGCGCACCACCGAAGATCGCCACCTGGACCAGCCACCCGCACCCCAGCGCCACCATCGCCAACACGCTGCAGTAGAAGTCTCGCTGGTCGTGGAGCTTCGGTTTCCTGGGCAGCCAGATCGAAACCACTGCGCCGCCACCGGCCAACGCAAGCAGAGAGAAGGCGGCCATCAAGAATGGAATCGCCCGATCCATGGTCGGAATCCGACCGGTGAGCAGCGCGACCACGATCGCCGTCTGCGCGAACACCAGCGCTCCGACCACGGCGAGAGCACCGAGTACCTTGCCGGGCATGCAGGCGCCAAGCGCTTTCTCCGCCGACATCGAGAGCCGCCGGGCGCCGGCGGCCGTGAAGCCCAGCAGGTTGGCGAAGAACGCGACCCAAAACACCGCCAGAAAGGCCGCGAGGCCGGTCGCCATCCACAAGACGAACTGCCCGGGCCCGCCGTCGCCCGGGAGCTCGCTACGGAACATGAACACCATGACCAGCGGCATGAACCAACTGAGGACCAGGTTCAGGCGCACTTGACGGAAACGAAGCATCATTCGCGCCTCCGCCAGCGCAACGACGAAGACCGGCCGCGACCAGATGCCCGCCGGCGCCCGCTCGACGGCTGCCGCGCGCCGCTGCCTCCCCGGTTTCGCCGCGGTAGGCCGTCCACGGCGCTTCCTCGTCCTCACACCGCGATCGTCGGGGCTACGCTGCTCCAAGGCGAAGGCTCCGGTCACTACGGCCAACAGCAAGGCGAGCCGCCCGCCGCTCACGGCAGCACCGGCCCACAACGCCTCGCCAGCCCACAACGGCTCCACCGCGCTCGCGCCGAGCGCGCCGAGCAGCAGAATCCCGAGTCCAACCCCGAGCCAGCGCATGCGACCGCGCCCGCCCATGATGACCGCCCCCAGCGGGCCGGCCGCAACCAGAGCGCCCACGGCGCCCACCACATCCATGCCCTCGAAAGCCCACTCGGCTCCCCGTGGCCAGCCGCTCCCCGCGAACACGAGCGCCAGGACCTCGTTCAACAACACGAAGACCATCGGCAGACCGACCAGACCGGTGCCCACAGCCAAAGCCGCACGCCGCTCCAGCGCAAGCCCGAACTTCGCCCCCTGATGCCGGCTGTACCAGTGGGCCACCGGCGCCACCTGGAAGACCGTCACCAGCACGAAGAGGGACACCAACACGAACAGCATGTCCACCGGCACGTTCTCGAACGGCGACTCCTCCATGCTGTTCAGGCTGAACGTGTAGTTCACGATCAGGAAGCCGCCCAAGAGGACGCCGAACACCAGCTTCGCCTTCTCGCTCAGCGCCTTGCGCCACCCGGCGAGCGCACGGAGGCGGACCACGGTCAGAATCAAGTGCGTCATCGGTCTTTCATCAGTTCTGCCAGCGGCTGTTCGCTCTTGCGTTCCCGAACAGCCCCCCTCCAGCGGTCTGCTATGCAGTCCAGACGCGGCCGCCAAGGTTCCGCTGCCGCCGAGCTGTCCACCGCCAGATTGCCAGCAGCACCCCCAGGTCGAGCTTGAAGCGTCCGGCTCCGGCGGTCCACGAGACTTCGCCGCCAAGTACGCCGGAACTCGCGTCGCTTCCGTCCTGATCCCCCTATCGCGGTAGTCCTGTTTCGATGCAGACAGTCCCCAAGGACCAGAGCGCGAGAGTCGCACCGATCAGGATACCGGGAACGCGAATCCAGAACGGCCAAGTCCAAGGCTGCTTCCACTTCACTGCTCGGCGCCGTGCAGGTCTCGAATGCAACGGAGATCTCCCTCGGTGGGTGGAGGTGCGCGAAGCTAACACGAGCACCGATGCCCGCACGCCCGTCAGTAGTCGAGAGACAAACAGGTCCGGCTTGGAACTGGAACGCGAAACCGCCGCCTCCATCCGGAGGCGGCGGTGAGATGCTGGCTACGGCTCTTGCTTCACCGCAGCTTCTTGCCGCCAGCACAGATTGCATACCATGCCAGCAACATGAAGACTCCGAGGAACCAATGGCCGGAGACGACGGCTTGAGTGAACATAAGCGCACCAGCCATCGTCCGAACCAGCATCTCGAACGGTCTTCGGCGCGGAGAGCTACCCTCCGCAGCCAAGGCCCATGTACATAAGGCCGCCGAAGATCCCAGCGACGCCGGCCGTGATGCCGACAACGGCGGCACCTGGCTGCGCGCCGGGAACAAAGGTGCCGACCGCGGCAACACCTCCAGCAAACGCAGCGTAGGCGAATGCCTTGTTGGCCATCGTGCAGCCGTTCTTCTTGGTGAAGAGACCGCCACCCCACTTCGCTTCTTCAGAAGTCGAAATGGGCGAGTCTGCCGCTGCCACCATTGCCGGTGCGCCACCGATCAATAGTGCAAAGAACAGCACGCTCAACAGCGCGCCCCGGAACCAACTGTCTTTCCTCATGGAGGACCTCCTGTTGTGGAGGACCTCCTGTTGTTGGGTGCGGGCGAGCTTAGCAGGCCGGTCAATCTTGTCAACCGCAATGCCCGGAAGCGATGCGAGAAGCTCGAGAAGCTACTGGGCCGCTCCGGCCCCGCTTAGCAGCGACTCCGGTTCCGAGACCTTGACCCACCGCACAGACGAAACGGGGCGTCTCCGGTCATCCACCCAGCACCTGTACATCCACGGTTTGCGCTTCGGCTGCGAGCCGACCGTCGAGTGTGGCTAGCGGCAGCCGCATACGCAGGGCGAGCTCGAGGTACATGGCGTCATAGACGGAGATTCCGCGCTCATGCGCAAGTTCGAGAACGGCGCTCCAGACACTCGCCGGGGATACGGAATCGACCGCTATGGGAAGCGCCTCAAGGGAGCGGCGGATCAAGGGCCACTCCCCCACCTCGAGCCGGCGCCTGCGGGTCGCCGCGAGGAACGCGTTGGCCACCTCGATCGGCCAGAGTCCCGGCGCATACGCCTGACGCTCCAACAGGGACTCCAACAGCCGGTCGGTCGTTTCTGACGCCTCGTCCGGGAAGACCCATGCCATCGTCATCGAAGCGTCCAGTACGAACGTCATCAGTAGCGGCGCCCTTCCTCGATCAACTCGCGAATCGACAGTCCACCCAGGCTGTGCGACTTGCGGAACTCCCTCAGGTTCTCGATCGCGGTGCCTACCTGGTCCTTGTCGGTGCCACGGTATGGAATCAACTCCGCCACCGGACGATCGTGCCGCGTGATCACGAACCTCTCGCCGGCCTGCACCCGCTTCAACAGGCGCGGCAGGTGGGTCTTGGCCTCGAACACACCGATCTTCGACATGGAACTCCGCTCCTTCCCGGACCGTAGCGAATCTATCCAGACTGACACCGGCAGAGGGTCAACCCTGTGCCAGGAAGACCGGACAGCACCGCCATCACCCAGACCTGTTTCGCCTCAACAGGGACCGCGTCGAGATTGCCACCCCGACGGCAACCGTCATGCAAGCGCTCCAGAACACCGAGTCGAAGTCCCTCGCGCAGAATCGAAACCCCACCTGCATACCGCTGACCGCAGCCAACAGCGTGCCGGCTACTCCCTGCCGAACCAATCCACGTGCTGCCCGTGACGCTTCCATCCGTTCCCATCCTCCTTCCATCGAACAAGACCCCCTTGGCTCCCTGCCTTCTCTACTTCCCCAGTGGACGACCAACGCTCTCCGGCGCCCATCGGGGAAATGGCGGAGGAGCGCAAACGCCCAAGCCCACGCTCCTCCGCCGGTCGGGCCTCCCGAGCTAGCTCTTGCCCGACTCTGCCACGAGCCGACGGTTGCTAGTGTCATGTCACACGTCTTGTGTCGCGTGAATCGTAGTAGGCTCCGTGCCGTTCGACAACGGCGAGGAGTCTGGCATGAAGCGGTATGTGGTGGAGTTGGCGGCGCAGGAGCGGGAGGAG
>LXNI01001422.1_pt1 | contig 20891 bp, 22 predicted proteins | sample 809091 | NCBI WGS metagenome assembly LXNI01 (sample SAMN04870527, study PRJNA318959) | sponge metagenome | biome: 01000161; feature: marine sponge reef; material: water | host: Sarcotragus foetidus | place: Greece: Milos, Mediterranean Sea | collected 2013-05-29 | depth 5-7 m | reverse complement strand
GCGGCCTGCCCGACCGCTTCGACGATAACGGCCTCGGGGTCCTGCCCGGCCCGGATGAACGCCAGACCGACGGAACCCGGCCTGCCGAGACCGACGACCGCATCGTCGCATCCGGCTTCGTGAAGGGCGTCGAGCAGCGCCTCTTCATCCGGCGCACCCTGCGGCAGCGCAAAGATCAGATCGAACTCGAATTCCCTTTCAGCCATCGTCTTCGCCTTCCCTCATCCAGCAGCCGGCGGCTTTTGAAACCAGCATCCTTGCATGGGCCTGCGGGTTCCTCGGCGTGCTCCAGACCGACATCCGGCAAAACTGCCCGGACCGACAGAGGTTCCCGGCGTTCGCCGGGCAGAGCGCAAAGCCCCAAGCGTGCGAGCTACGGCCCTTGGCGTTCTGCACTGTCCAGCCGGTGGCTTCCAATGTCCTCAACGCTGCTTCGATTTCCTTGTCCGGGTGTCGCGTTCTCATCAATATAGGCCTTGAACTATTAGTTGTCACTAGACAACTAAAGATGGTTCTTGTCGGTTGCGGTTCGCGATAGCCGCCCGCAATGTACACGTCTTGCGGATTCGTCCGACCCGGCCTCGAGAGACAACATCGGAATGGAACCCATGCCACCTCCCACCTACGACATAGTCGAGGCGCGCGCCCGGTTTTCGGGACTGCTGGCGCGGGCCGGGGCCGGCGAGGAGATCGTCATCGCCAAGGAGCGCGCGCCGTGTGCGCGCATCGTTCCTCCGAATGAGGCGGGGAGCCGGGAGGCAGCGCCGCTCGGACATCTCGACCTGCCGGACGACCTCTTCGACGATGACGATTCCCTCGCCATCCAGCGCGGACTACCCAAGACTTCGTGAGAGTGCTGCTGCACCCGGCCGTAAAGGCGCGGCCGCGGTTCAGGCAGTTGCGAGGGGAGTTATGCCGGACAGGTCCGCCGTCTTCCGGGCCAAGGCCAGGTCATATGAGCGCTGCAGGTTCATCCAGAACTCGGCCGTGTTGCCGAAGAACTTCGAGAGGCGCATTGCAGTGTCCACGCTCAGCGAAGTTTCGCCCTTCACAAGACGCTCGATCCGTGTCCTGGGCACGCCCAGGCGCTTGGCAAGCGCAGGCGCACTCATATCGAGCGGCTCCAGGTAAAGCACCGCAAGCACCTCCCCTGGATGAGACGGATTTTTCAATAAGGTCATCCCGGATTCCTTCAGTGGCAGTCCACAATCTCGATGTCCGCCGGTCCCTGTTCGGTCCACATGAAGCAGATGCGCCATTGATCGTTGATACGGACCGAATGTTGGCCGGCCCTGTCGCCCATGAGCTGCTCCAGACGGTTTCCCGACGGAAACCGGAGATCTTCAAGGACCGTTGCCGCCTCCAATGCCGACAGCATAGCGCGCACTCGTTTGACCAAATCCGTCGGGAAGCCCTTGCCGTATCGACCTCTGACCGCCTCCGTCACCAGTTTTCCCCTGGTGCTGACGATCATGGCAATATTGTATCATGCATTGATACATGGCGGGAAGCGATGTGCGAGCACGGTTGTGAACCAATTCAGGCCACAGCGTTCCCACCGACTACGGAAGAACAACTCCCGCCTCTCCGCCGTCAAATCTCATCGCCATAGCCATAGTCCCGGTCGAGCCTCCGGCCCATGGCGCGCGCATGCGGGGCGCCTTCGGCGATGAGGGCGAGCACGTAATCGTCGTCCGGCAGACCGGCGGCGGCGGCCAGCATCCGCACCTCGTCCAGCAGCTTGCCTTCGGGCGGCAGCACGGGCGCGGGCAGAGAGACCGCGTCGCGCGCCGGCGGCGGGCCCGTCTCCAGCACCGGCCGGCGCGCGCGCCATTCGGTCGCTTCCTCGAAGGCCTGGCCCGCCGCCAGCACGGTCCGGTCGTGGAAGGGGGCGGCGCTCAACTGGACGCCGAGCGGCAGGCCGCTATCCGAAAAGCCGGCAGTGATCGTCAGCGCCGGCCCGCCGGTCACGTCGAAGGGCGTGGTGATGCTGGGATAGAGCCAGAAATTCGCGGTGTCATGCGCATCGAGCCGCGGCGCGGGGCCGGTCGCCGAGGGCGCGATCAACACATCGAAGCGCTCATAGACCGGCTCCATCGCGCGCCTGAGCTGGCGCCAGCGCCGATGTGCGGCCACATAGTCCTGCGACGTGTAGCAGACGGCGCCGAGCGCGCGGGAGAGGAAGTCCTGGCCGAAATCGCGCGGGCGCCGCTGGAGGTCGCGCCGGTGGACATTGAACAGCTCGCTCTCGGCGATGGTGATCTTGACGTCGTACCAGTCTTGCGTTGGAGGCATGCGCGCCGTCTCGACCCCGGCGCCGAGGCTGCCGAAGACCTCCGCCATATGCTCGCAGGCCGCGATCATCTCGGGCGCACAGTCCAGGTCCTCCTCCCAGTAGTGGCGCAGCAGGCCGACGCGCAGCCCCGCCATTGAAGGCGGCGCGGTATGCTGCGGGCGGGTCGAGGAGCGCGGGTCGTCGGGATCGTGGCCGGCGAGCGCGTCGAGCAAGAGCGTGCAATCCTCCGCCGTCCAGGCGAGCGGCCCGCAATGGTCGAAGGTGAAGGAGTTGGGGATGACGCCGCGCCGGCTGACCAGCCCGTAGCTCGGCATCAGCCCGGCGACGCCGGAGAGCGCGGCCGGCCCGCGTATCGAGCCGCCGGTGTCGGTGCCGAGCGCGCCCAGGCACAGCCCCGCCGCCACGGCGACGCCGGAGCCGCTGGAGGAGCCGCCGGAGAAATGGTCGGTGTTCCACGGGTTGCGCGCCGGCGGCCAGGGCAGGTCGAAGCTCGGACCGCCATGCGCGAATTCATGCGTGGCGAGCTTGCCGGTGATGATGGCGCCCGCCGCCCTCAGCCGGCGCACCGTCTCGGCGTCCCCGGCCGGCACGCGGCCCTGCTGCGTCTTCGAACCGCCCGCGGTCAACACGCCGGCCGTGTCATAGATGTCCTTCAGCGCCACGGTGACGCCGTGCAGCGGCCCTCGGCGGCGGCCGGCGGCGATCTCGGCCTCCGCCGCTCTGGCGTCCGCCAACGCGCTCTCGGCCATCACCGTCACATGGCTGTTGAGTCGCGCGTCATGGGCCTCGATGCGCGCAAGCGTCGCCTCGACCAGCTCGACCGGGGACAATCGCCCCGCCGCAATCGCCCGCGAGGCCCCGGCCAGCGTCAGAGTCGCAAGATCGACCATATGTTTTCGCCTTTCCTGTCCCGAAGGAGCGAACCGCCATTATGCCTGCAAGCCCGCGCTTGCGCATTGGCGCCGGCAATGCTTCCCTCCGCCCCGGATTCCGGGGGGCGGCAGGCTTGGCCCATATCGCAATGCTGATTCCGGGCTTGGGCGGCGGCGGGGCGGAGCGTTCCACTCTTGCGGTTTCGGCCGGCCTGTCTGCGCGCGGCCACCGGGTCGATCTCGTCTTTTCGCGCTCGCCCGAGCGCTTCTACCCGGTGCGAATCCCCGAGGGCGTGCGGCCCGTCTTCTGCGGCGCGGGGCCGGAGGCCGGGCGGGACGCGATGCGCTTTGCGATGCCGGAGTCCGCAATATGGCTGGACGAGCGGCCTGCACGCAGCCAATGGCTGGGACTGGCGCTCCGCCTGCTCCGCCGCGGTGAAGGCCTGGCCCTCCTCCGCCGCCGGGTGCTGCGCCGAGCGTTCGCGCTTCTGCCCTATCTGCAGCGGGAACGGCCGGACATCGTCTTCTCCAACGCCCCAAGTTTCGAGGCGCCTTTATATATTTTAACGCAAAATCAAATAGTTACCCCCCCCCCGCATAATTCCGGTTATCCATAACGTCCTTCTGCGGAAGTTCGAAAGACGGGCGCTGTCGCTTCGCGCCGCCTTCCAGATCGTCGCCGTTTCCGAGGGGGTCGCGAGGAATGTTTCCGAGCGCTGCGGCATTACGCCGGAGCGGATAACGACCATCTACAACCCGGCCTTCCTGGCTGATGCCGGCCGGCGGGCGGAGGAGGAGCCGGCCCACGCCTGGTTCTCCGACGGCGGGCCGCCGATCATTCTCGGCGCCGGGCGGCTGACGCAACAAAAGGATTTTCCGACGCTCATCGACGCCTTCCGGCGCGTCCGCGCCAAGCGGCCCTGCCGGCTGGTGATTCTCGGCGAAGGGTCGCTCCGGCGCGAACTCGAAACCCTGGTCGCCGGGCTCGGCCTGGAAGACAGCGTCTCCCTGCCCGGCTGGGTGGAAAATCCCTATGCTTTCATGGCCCGGTCCGCCCTGTTCGTCCTGTCGTCGGTCTATGAAGGCTTCGGGCTCGTGCTGGTGGAGGCCATGGCCGTTGGCTGCCCCGCTATCTCCACGGACTGCCCCGCCGGCCCCTCGGAAATCCTGGAGGACCCGGCGCTTCTGGCTCCTGTCGGGGACACAGACGCGCTGGCCCGCATCATGCTGCGTGCACTCGCCCGGCCGGTGGACAAGGCGGCGCTGCGGGCGAAGGCCGCGCGCTTCTCCGCCGGGCGGGCCGTTGCCGGCTACGACCGCCTTATCTCCGACCTCCTGTCCGGCGGGGAGTGCCGCGCATGGCGCATATCGCCCTGCTGACCCCCATGCTGGGCGGCGGCGGCACGGAGCGGGTGCTGCCTCCGATCGCCGAAGGGTTGGCCGCGCGCGGCCATACCGTCGATATGGTGTTCCCGCTGCCCGTGGACGGCGGCTATCCGGCCGCGTTCCCGAATGCTGTGGGCGTCTGGTTTCTGGACGGGCTGCATCTCGACGAGGGGCAGCGCCGGGCGCTCGGCATCCCGGCCTCGGCAATGGAATTTCGCGAAACCGTCGGCCGGGCGCGGCGGCTTGCGGTCACCGCAGGCATTGGCGCCAGACAGTTGCGGCACCGCTATTTCAGGCGCGGACACATCTCCGCCGCGCTGCGCATCCTGGCTTATGCCGACGTGAGGAAGCCGGACATTCTCGTCTCGAACAATCCAGGTACGGCGTTTCCGCTCTATTACCTCGCGGGACTCCTGTCTGATTTTCCGCCTGTCGCGTCTATCTTCCACAACATCCTGAAGAATCGCAAAGAGATGAGGCGGCACAGGGAGCTGATCCCGGCCTCCGCTCATGTCATCGCCGTGTCGCGCGGTCTGCTGCGCAATTTGGAGGCGGCGGGCGTCGCGCGGCCGGGCCGGTGCACGGCGATCCACAACCCCGTCCATACGCCCGGGATCGCCGCAGCGGCCGAGGCGGAGCCGGACCATCCCTGGTTTTCGGACGGCGGCCCACCGATCGTGCTCGCCGCCGGACGGTTGGCGCCGCAAAAGGACTTCGCGATGCTGATCGACGCCTTCCGGCGCATCGTGCCGATCTGCCGGCTGATGATCCTGGGCGAAGGCCCCTTGCGGCCGCAGCTCGAAAGCCGGGTCTGCGAACTCGGCCTCGAGGACTGGATATGCTTGCCGGGCTGGGTGAAGAATCCTTGGGCCTTCATGGCCCGCGCCCGGCTTTTCGTGCTGTCCTCGCGACATGAGGGCCTGCCGACCGTGCTGATCGAGGCCCTTGCCTGCGGCTGCCCCGTTGTCTCCACCGATTGCCCGTCGGGGCCGGCTGAAATCCTGGAGGATCCGGCCCTGCTCGCTCCGGTCGGCGACCCGGAGGCGCTGGCGCAGGTCATGCTGCGCGCCCTCTCCCGCCCAGTGGACAAGGCCGCGCTTCGCGCCAGCGCGGCGCGGTTCTCCGTGGAACGGGCGGTGGAAGGGTATGAGGCGCTGATCGCTGACATTCTGGCGGAACGGCACCGCCAATGACGATCGGCGCGCTTTTCAATATTCTTTCTATGTTCTATTTTGGTTTCGCCGGCCGGGGAGGTCCGGCGGTTATGGCGAAACCTCTTTCCGACGATCTCAGGGTCCGGGTGCTCGAAGCCGTCGCTGAAGGCCTGAGCTACCGGGCGGCGGCGGCGCGGTTCCGCGTGAGCGTGAACTCCATCGTCGCATGGCGCAAACTCGAACGCGAGAACGGCACGCCCGAGCACCGGCCAATGGGCGGCGACACCCGGTCCCGGATCATCGAGGCCGAGCGCGCCGCGATCCTCGCGCTGCTGGAGGAAAATCCGGCGCTCACCATCGGGGAGCTGTGCCGCACGCTCGAGGCGCAAGGCCTCAGCTTCAGCCGGAGCGCGGTGCGCAATTTCCTGAAGCGCCGCGGCATCCGGCTGCAGAAACGGGAGAAACGGGGCCGTCCCCGCCATAGCAAACCCGCCGGACTGCAGGACCGCGCAGCGCGGGCGGACAGTCTGCAACCTTGACCGGGACACAAGCCCGGTCGCGGAACGCCGCATGGCGGGCCGCACCGGGGGCGGGCTTGACCGGCGGGCGGGGCCGCGCCACGAATGGCGAAGCCCCGGACGGGCCGAGGGAGAAAACGCATGCGCTGGGCGCGGATCGAAATGCCGGAGGCCCCCCGCTACGGCATCGTCGAGGGCGGCGCCATTGCGGTGATGGAGGGCTCCCCCTTCGCCGGCCATGCGCCGACGGGAGAGCGCGTGGCGCTGGAGGCCGCCCGTTTCCTGCCGCCGGTCTTGCCGCCCACCTTCTACGCCGCCGGCCTCAACTATCCCGAGCATGCCCTGGCCGCCGCCAACAAGCGCGGCGAGGCGCCGTCCCTGCCGGAGACCGCCGATATCGGCTACCGCGCCGTCAATGCGCTCACCGGCCACAAATGCCCCATCGTTATCCCGGCGGACGCGACCGAGCGCGTGCAATATGAAGGCGAGCTGGTGGCGGTGATCGGCCGGCGGGCGCGCAATATCCGCGAGGACGAGGTGCGCAGCCACCTGCTCGGCTACACCATCGGCAATGATGTCTCCGAACGCCACTGGCAGGCGCATGACCGCACGCTCTGGCGGGCCAAGAACAGCGACAGCTTCGCGCCGATGGGCCCCTGGATCGACACCGAATTCGATCCCGCCGGGGCGGAAACGATTGTGCGCGTGAACGGCGAGGAGACGATCCGCTTCCCGACCGCTTCCATGATCTTCTCCGTCGAGACCTTCATCGCCCGCATGTCCCGTTATCTGACGCTGGTTCCCGGCGATGTCGTCTGGATGGGCACCGAGGGCGTCGGGCCGAACCTCAAACATGGCGATCTCTGTGAAATCGAGATCACCGGGCTCGGCGCACTCGCCAATCCGGTGGTCCGCGAAGGCCTGTAACGACCTGCATTTACGAGAGCTTCCCGATGCCGACGCCCACAATCATCCCGACGCTGCGCTATCGCGACGCCCATGCGGCGCTGGACTGGCTCTGCCGCGCCTTCGGCTTCGAGCGCCACCTCGTCGTCGAGGGCGAGGACGGCGCGATCGAACATGCCCAACTGACTTTCGGCCATGGCATGGTCATGCTCGGCCAGGCGCGCGAGGGGGATTATGACACGCGCATGGCGTCGCCCGGCGAGACCGGCGGGCGGCAGACGCAATGCCCCTATCTGATCGTCGCCGATGTGGATGCCCACCATGCGCGCGCGGCGGCCGCCGGGGCGGAGGTCGTCATGCCGCCGGAAGACCAGCCCTATGGCGGCCGGCTCTACAGCGCCCTCGACCCGGAAGGGCATCTGTGGAATTTCGGCTCCTACGACCCCTGGGCCCCCGCCGCCTGAACCCTGCGAAACGACCTGAGCCGCGTGAGCCGCCGGCTGCGCGAAGGAGGCCGCATGACGCTGTCCGCCGTCCTGATCGCCAACCGGGGCGAGATCGCCGTCCGCATCGCGCGGGCCGCGGCCGATCTCGGCCTGCGCTCGGGCGCCGTCTATTCCGAAGACGACGCCGCCAGCCTGCATACGCGCATGGCCGAGGAGGCCCATCCGCTCGCCGGGGCCGGCCCCGCGGCCTATCTGGATATCGGGCAGATCGTCGGCATCGCCCGCGACGCCGGCTATGACGCCGTGCATCCGGGCTATGGCTTCCTCTCGGAGCGGGCGGACTTCGCCGAGGCCTGCGCGGAGGCGGGCCTCTGCTTCATCGGCCCCGAGCCGCGCCATCTGCGCCTGTTCGGCGACAAGGCGGCGGCCCGGAAAGCGGCGCGGGCCGCGGGCGTTCCCGTGCCGGAGGGCCTCGACCGCGCCGTGACGCTGGAGGAAGCAGAAGCCTTCTTCGCCTCGCTCGGGCCCGGCCGCGCCATGATGATAAAGGCGCTCGCAGGCGGCGGCGGGCGGGGCGCGCGCGCCGTGTTCGACGCGGACGAGATTGCATCGGCCTGGACGCGCTGCCGCTCCGAAGCAGAGGCCGCCTTCGGCTGCGGCGATGTCTATGTCGAGGCGTTCCTGCCCCGCGCCCGGCATATCGAGGTTCAGGTCCTGGGCGACCGGACCGGCGATGTGGCGCATCTCGGCGAGCGCGAATGCAGCGTCCAGCGCCGCTACCAGAAGATCATCGAGGCCGCGCCCGCCCCGGGCCTCGATCCCGGTCTGCGCCGGCAGATGACGGAAGCCGCCACGCGCCTCGCCCGCTCGGTCGGCTATCTCGGCCTCGGCACGTTCGAGTTCCTCGTGGATGCCGGCGAACGCCCTGAAGGCGCGGGCTTCGTCTTCATCGAGGCCAATGCCCGGCTGCAGGTCGAGCACACAGTGACCGAGGCCGTGACCGGCGTCGATCTGGTTGAGGCGCAGTTCCGGCTGGCCTGCGGCGAAACCCTCGCCGCAATCGGCCTCGACGACCCGGCCGCCGCCCGCCCGCGCGGCCACGCCATCCAGGCGCGGGTCAATATGGAGACCGTGGCCGAGGACGGCTCCGTGCGCCCCGAATCCGGGCTCATCGAGGCCTATGAGGCGCCGAGCGGGCCGGGCGTGCGCGTGGACGGCTTCGGCTATGCCGGCTACCGCACGAGCACCGCCTTCGACTCGCTGCTCGCCAAGGTGATCTGCCATGCGCCCTCCCCCGCTTTCGCCGATGCGGCGGCCCGGACCCGGCGCGCGCTCGCCGAGTTCCGCATCGAGGGCGTGGCGACGAATATCCCTTTCCTGCTGAATGTGCTGGCGCATGACGAGTTCATCGCCGGCTGCGCCCATACGCGCTGGGTGGAGGAGCACGCCGCTGCGCTGGCCGCCCCGCCGGAAGGACTGCGGCCGCGCTTCGCCGCCGGCCCGGCGGAGACGAGCGGCGAGGACGGCTTCGCCGGCGCCCGTGTGGACAGCCGGGACCCGCTCGCGCTCTTCGACCATGACCGCGCAGTCAAGGCGGCGGAGGCGAAGCGGGAGGGGCCGCAGCCGCCGGACTCCGAGGGCCTCGCCGGCGTGGCCTCGCCGATCCAGGGCACCATCGTGTCTCTGCTGGTCGCCGAGGGGGACGAGGTCCTGGCGGGCCAGCCGGTCGCAGTGGTCGAGGCGATGAAGATGGAGCACGAGATCCGGGCCGAACGGGCCGGCCTCGTGCGCCGGGTGACGATGAATGATGGCGATGTGGTGCGCGAGGGCTGGCCCATCGCCCTCATCGAGCCGGCCGATGTCGGCGGCGACTTCGTCGAGGACGGCCAGGAGGCGGACCCCGACTTCATCCGCCCGGATCTCGAGGAGGTCGCGCGCCGCCACGCCTGGACGCTGGACGAAAACCGCCCGGAAGCCACCGCCCGGCGCCACGCCAGGGGCTACCGGATGCCGCGCGAGAATATCGACCGGCTGGTCGATCCTGGCTCCTTCCAGGAATACTGGCCGCTGCTGACCGCCCTCCAGCACCAGCGCTACGACATCGAGACGCTGAGGCGGAAATACCCCGCCGACGGCGTGGTGGCGGGCACGGCCTCGGTCAATGGCGCCGATTTCGACGATGCGCGCTCGCGGGCCATCGTCGTGCATTACGACTACACCGTGCTCGCCGGCACCCAGGGGCGGCGCAACCATTACAAGCAGGACCGGATGTTCGAGCTGGCGCAGCGCTTCCGCCTGCCTGTGATCCTGTTCTCCGAGGGCGGCGGCGGGCGGCCCGGCGACGACAATACCGGCCCGCGCGTCGCCTTCGACACCGACACCTTCACCACCTTCTCCCGGCTGAGCGGCCTCGTCCCGCTGGTCGGCATCAATAATGGGCGCTGCTTCGCCGGCAATACCGCCCTGCTCGCCTGCTGCGATGTCATCATCGCGACGAAGAGCTCCACCATCGCCATGGGCGGCCCGGCGATGATCGAGGGCGGCGGCCTCGGCGTCTATACGCCGGAGGAGGTCGGGCCGATGGAGTTTCAGGTGCCCAACGGCGTGGTCGATATCCTTGTCGAGGACGAGGACGAGGCGGTCGATACCGCCAAGCGCTACCTCTCCTATTTCCAGGGGCCGACGGACCGCTGGGAGGGGGGCGGCGACCAGCGCCTGCTGCGCCATGCGGTGCCGGAAAACCGGGTGCGGCTCTACGACATGCGGGAGATCATCCGCACGCTGGCGGACAAGGATTCGGTGCTGGAACTGCGCGAGAAGTTCGGCATCGGCATCATCACCTGCCTCATCCGCATCGAGGGGCGCCCGATGGGCGTCATCGCCAACAATCCCCACCATCTGGCCGGCGCGGTGGATTCCGACGGCGCCGACAAGGGCGCGCGTTTCCTGCAGCTTTGCGACGCCTTCGACATTCCGGTGCTGAGCCTGATGGACTGCCCCGGCATCATGGTCGGCCCCGACCACGAGCGCACGGCGCTGGTGCGCCATTGCACACGCCTCTTCAACACTGGCGCCAATCTGAGCGTGCCGATGTTCGGCGTCATCGTCCGCAAGGCCTATGGGCTCGGCGTGCAGGCCATGTGCGGGGCGAGCGCGCTGGTGAGTTTCTGCATGGTGGCCTGGCCGACGGCGGAGTTCGCCGGCATGAATATCGAGGGCGCGGTGAAGCTCGGCTTCCGACCCGTTCTGGCGGCCATAGAGGACCCGGAGGCGCGCAAGGCCGAGTTCGACCGCCGGGTCGCGGACGCTTATGAACGCGCCCGCGCCGTCAATGCCGCAGCCGGCGGCGGACTCGACGATGTGATCGACCCGGCCGAGACTCGGCGCTGGATCGCAAACAGCCTGAAACGCCTGCCGCCGGCGCCGCCGCGCGAGGGCAAGAAATACGCCTTCATCGACACCTGGTAAGCCGGGAGACGGCGGGACGGGCTTGCGCCCCATCCCGGCAATGGGGGAAAATCGCGCCGGCGGCCGCAGGAAAGCCCGCCGCCATCCCCGTTTTTCGGAGAGGGCCGAGCTATGAACACCGTCCAGCATTTCGTTTCCGGGGCCATATGGACCGGCGCTTCGATGCGGACCGGCGATGTCTTCAACCCGGCGACCGGCGCCGTGGCCGCGAAGGTGCGCATGGCGAGCGCGGCGGATGTGGACCATGCGGTTTCAGCCGCCCGCAAGGCGCAACCCGCATGGGGCGCAACGCCTCCGGCCAAGCGCGCCGCGGTGATGTTCGAGTTCCGCAACCTGCTCCACCGCCACACAGACGAGCTTGCCGAAATGCTCTCGGCCGAACACGGCAAGACGATTCCCGACGCCAAGGGCGAGCTGGCGCGCGGCATCGAGGTGGTCGAGTTCGCCTGCGGCATCCCGCAATTGCTGAAGGGTGAGTATTCCGAAGGCGTGGCGGCCGGCATAGACAGCTTCGCGCTGCGCCAGCCGGTGGGCGTGGTGGCCGGCATCACGCCGTTCAACTTCCCGGCCATGGTGCCGCTCTGGATGTATCCGGTCTCCATCGCCTGCGGCAACGCCTTCGTGCTCAAACCCTCCGAGCGCGACCCGTCCGTGGCGGTGCGCATCGCCGAACTGCTCAGCCAGGCCGGGTTGCCGCACGGCGTGATGAATGTGGTGAACGGCGACAAGGAGGCCGTGGACGCGCTGCTCGACCATCCGGGCGTCGATGCGGTCAGCTTCGTCGGCTCCACCGCGATCGGCGAATATATCTATACGCGCGGCGCGGCGTCAGGAAAGCGCGTGCAGGCGCTCTGCGGGGCCAAGAACCATCTCGTCGTCATGCCCGACGCCGACATGGACCAGGTCGCGGACGCCTTGGTCGGCTCGGCCTACGGCTCGGCCGGCGAGCGCTGCATGGCGGTGTCGGTTGCGGTGCCGGTGGGCGAGGAGACCGCCGACCGGCTGATGACGACGCTCAGGCCGCGCGTCGAGGGCCTCAAGGTCGCGCCCTATACCGACCCCTCATCGGAAATGGGGCCGGTGATCACGCGCCAGAGCCTGGAGCGCATAACGGGCCTGATTTCCGAAGGCATCGACGCCGGCGCGGAGCTGGTGGTGGACGGGCGCGGCCTCAAGCTGCAGGGCTATGAGGACGGCTTCTTCATCGGCGGCTGCCTGTTCGACCGGGTGACGACCGACATGTCGATCTACCGCCAGGAGATTTTCGGCCCGGTGCTCTCCGTCGTGCGCTCGCCCAGCTACGAGACCGCCATCCGGATGGTGAACGAGCATGAATATGGCAATGGCGCGGCGATCTTCACCCGCGACGGCGATGCGGCCCGCGATTTCTCCAGCCGCGTGAAGATCGGCATGGTCGGCGTGAATGTGCCGATCCCGGTCCCGGTCGCCTATCACTCCTTCGGCGGCTGGAAGCGCTCGCTGTTCGGCGACCATTATGTCCACGGCATGGAGGGCGTGCGCTTCAACACCCGCCTGAAGACGGTGACCGCGCGCTGGCCGGAAAGCATCCGCGAAGGCGCCGTATTCAGCTTCCACGCCGGCAGCGAAACACGGAACTGATAGTCCTGTCAGACCGCCAACCGGAGGTGGCGGCGCGGCCGGGCCGGAATCGCGTCGCGGCCGGAGTTGTGATAGCGTCGGCGCGGATGTCCGCTCCCGGAGACCGGCCCGATGGCGCGCAGGATTCTGCTCGTGGACGACGACGAAACGCTGCGCGGCGTGCTCGCCGAGCAGTTGCGGCTGCATGACGAATTCGCAACCGGGGAAGCCGGCACGGCGAAGGAAGCGGTCGATGCCGTGGAGTCCGGACAGTTCGACGCCGTGATCCTCGATATCGGTCTGCCGGACATGGACGGGCGCGAGCTCTGCCGGGCGATGCGGAGCCGGGGGGTGAGGGTTCCGATCGTCATGCTGACCGGCGCGGATACGGACGCCGACACCGTTCTCGGATTCGATGCGGGCGCGAATGACTATGTCGCCAAGCCGTTCCGGTTCGAAGTGCTGCTGGCGCGGCTGCGCGCGCATCTGCGCCAGCATGAACGCAGCCATGACGCCGCCCTCGACATTGGCGACTACAAATTCCGGCCCGCCTACAAGCAGCTTCTCGACGGGGCGAACGGAAAGACGGTGCGGCTGACGGAGAAGGAAACCGCCATCCTGCAATATCTCTACCGGGCCGGCGGCGCGACCGTCAGCCGGGAGATCCTGCTGCGGGAAGTCTGGGGCTACCGCCCGGGCGTGACCACGCATACGCTGGAAACGCATATCTACCGCCTGAGGCAGAAAATCGAACGCGACCCGCCCAATGCCCGGCTGTTGGTGACCGAGCCGGGCGGCTACCGGCTGGCGTCCTGACTTGCCCGGCGCGTTCGAAGTCCGCTTCCGCGGCGTGCGCGGCAGCATTCCCTGTCCGGGCCCGGCGACGGCGGGCTATGGCGGCAATACCGCCTGCATCGAACTGCGCTGCGGCGACCGCCTTGTCATTCTCGACGCCGGCACCGGGCTCAGGAAGCTGGGCGCGGCGCTTGCCGGCGCGGGCCCGCTCGAGGCCGACATATTGCTGAGCCACACCCATCTCGACCATGTGCTCGGCCTGCCCTTCTTCGCGCCGCTCCATGACGCCCGCAACCGCCTGGCGATACGCGCCGGCCACCTGGCGGATCGCGGCGGCCTGCGCCCCGTGCTGGCGCGGATGCTCTCGCCGGAGCTGTTCCCGGTGCCGCTGGAAGGCTTTGCAGCGGCGCTCGACTGCCTCGACTTCCGCGCCGGAGAGGCGTTCGCGCTCGGCGACGGCATCCATGTGCGCACGGCGCCGCTCGACCATCCGGGCGGCGCGACCGGCTACCGGGTCGAATATGGAGGGCGGTCCGTGTGCTATGTCGGCGATACCGGCCACAGGCCCGGCGCGCCCAACCCGGACATTCTGGGCCTGATCGCGGGCGCGGATATCGTCATCTATGATGCGATGTTCACGGAAGCGGAATTCGCGCGCCGGCCGGACTGGGGGCATTCGACCTGGAATGAGGGCGCGAGGCTCTGCGGGGCGGCGGGGGCGGACAGGCTGGTGCTGTTCCACCACGATCCCGGCCGCGACGACGAGGCGATGGACCGGCTGGCGGCCGACGCCGCCCGATGCCGGCCCGGCACGCAGGCCGCGCGGGAAGGCATGGTGCTGACCCTTTGAGGCGGCGGCCATGACGCGCGGCGCACGCCGGCGCCTGCTGCTCGGCCTGCAGACCGTGCTGGGGCTGGCGCGGCGGGGGTTCTTCATTCCCTATGCGCGCGCCGGAAGCGTCGCGCCGCCGGAGCCGCTCGCATGGGTCGAGGCGCGTTTCGAGGCGGCCCTGCCGTCCTTCATGACGGCGATGGACAGCCTCGACCGGCTCGGGCCGGCGCTCTGCGCGATTGGCGGGGCGCCGCCGCCGGCGCCGCGCTGGGACCAGGACTGGTTCCCCCGGCTCGACGCCGCCATGCTCTACGCGCTCGCCCGCCGGCGGCCGCCGCGCCGGGCGGTCGAGGTCGGCAGCGGCCATTCCACGCGCTTCCTGCTGCGCGCGCTCCAGGACGGCGGCGCAGACGCCGAAGTGACCGCGATCGACCCCGCGCCGCGCGCCGATCTCGCCGGTCTGGAGGGCAGCCTGAAGCTCCTGCGGCAGACGGTCCAGGACGCCGGCGACCGGCCCTTCGCGACGCTGGCGGCGGGCGATTGGCTGGTGATCGATTCCAGCCATGTCGCCATGCCGGGCACGGATGTGGACTTCCTGTTCGGGCGCATCCTGCCGGGCCTGCCGCCGGGCGTGCTGCTGCATGTCCACGATGTCTTCCTGCCGGACCCCTATCCGGAGGATTGGGCCTGGCGGGGCTATAACGAGCAATTGGCGCCGGCGCTGCTGCTGGCCGGCGGCTGGCGGCCGCTCTTCGCCAGCCACTATATGGCGACGCGCCACCCGGACCGCCTCGCGCGCTCGGTGCTGGCCGGCCTGCCCCTGCCGCCCGGCGCCCGCGAAACGAGCCTCTGGCTCTGCCGGGAGGATTGTTGATCGAAACCGTGCGGACGGGGCGAAATAGTGGAATACTGCCGCGCATGGCAGGAACGGCCGGGGACGAGGCGCTGTGAACGGCGAAAGTGCCGCAATCGTCGAGAGTACAAGCTTCATGCCGAGCTTGCGGACAGGGTGAGCCAGAGGCGGGAAGGCGCCAACCGGCTCTATGTCAGCCTGCTTTTCGGCCTTGCCGTGCTTGTCGGGTCGCTCGCGCGGTTCGGGACGGGCGGCGACGTGGAAGACGCCGCCATGATACTGATCGCGGTGATGGGCGTGGTCCTGTTCGGCTCCTGGTGGGTGGTGATTCGCTCTTACCGCCAGCTCAACAGCGGCAAGTTCAAAATGCTGCACGAGCTCGAGGCGCAGCTTCCCTACCGGCCGTTCAGCCGCGAATGGGAGTTTCTGGGGCAAGGCAGGGACCTGAAGCTGTATTCGAAGCTCACCACGGTCGAAAGCATCCTGCCGGCGTCGTTCGCCATCCTGTTTGTCATTCTGCTCGTCTGGTTCTTCGCCGGCCCGGTTTCGCTGTAACCGGCTCCGGCCTGCCCGGCCGGGTCAATCCGGGGCCGCTTCGCCCCAGCGGCGGACGGCGCCGATATCGAGGTCGAACAGGTCGAGGGCGCGGCCGAGCGTGTGGTCGATCATCTCGTCCAGGCTCTGCGGGCGGGCGTAGAAGGCGGGAACGGGCGGCATGACAATGGCGCCGTTCTCGTTCGCCGCCGCCATGGCGCGCAGATGGCCCGCATGCAGCGGCGTCTCGCGCACCAGCAGCACCAGCCGGCGGCGCTCCTTGAGCGTCACATCGGCGGCGCGGGTGAGCAGGCCCGTCGTCGCGCCCCAGGCGATCTCGGCGAGCGAGCGGACCGAGCAGGGCGCCACCACCATGCCGTTGGTGCGGAACGAGCCGGATGCGATGGCGGCCGCTATGTCGCGCGGATTGTAAACCCGGTCCGCGAGCGCCTTCACTTCCCCAGCCTTGCGGTCGGTCTCATGCGCAAGCGTGACCTCCGCCGACGGAGTCATCACCAGATGGGTCTCGATGGCGCGCTCCGCAAGCAATTCCAGCAGGCGGACGCCATAAATGACGCCGGAGGCGCCGCTGATGCCGATGACGAGCCGAGGGGTCATGCCGATTGCAGCCTCGCCGATGCGGACGGTTCCTGCAAGCCGGCGCGCGCCATGACGAAAGCCGGCAGCAGCGCGGCGAAGGCGAGCAGGCCCACGGCGACGAACACATCCTGGAAGGCCTGCGCCTGGGCCTGCGCCAGCATGACCTCGCCGAGATAATGCGCCGCCGCAGCGCTCGCCTCCTCGGGGCCGAGCCCGCCGGCGGCCGCCAGCCGGCCCACACCCTCCAGCATCGCAATGCTGGCGGTGTTGGCGGCCGTCTGTGTCGCGTTGAAGGCCTCGGCGAATACGCCGGTGCGCAGTTCCAGCAGCACCACCAGCAGGTTGATGCCGCAGGCGCCGCCGAGCATGCGGGTGAAATTCACCAGGCCGGAGCCCTGCTGCACCTGATCCGGACGCAGCGCCCGGAGCGAGCCGGTATTGAGCGACGGGATGACGAAGGAGAGCCCGAAGCGGTTGACCATGATGAACAGCGCGAAGGTCCAGAAGGGCGTATCGACATCGGCCGTGGCCATGAGGAGGAAACCCGCCCCGAATACGGCCAGCCCGACCATGATCGGCCAGTGTGCCGGGACGAGGTCGCTGATCCGGCCCGAAACCGGGAACATGACCGCCATCACCAGCCCGGCCGGCACCATCAGCAGGCCCGCCCGTGTGGCCGTGTAACCCTGCACCGTCTGCACGAACACGGCGATCAGGTAAATCGAGCCGAACATGCTGAAGCCGAAGATGAAACCGACGACAAAAGCCGAGGCGAAGCGCCCGTTTCGGAACAGCGACAGGTCGAGCAGGGGCGCGCGCGCCGTCAACTGGCGCAGGATGAAGGCCGCCGCGCTCGCGCCGCCAAGCGCAAGCTCGAAGACAATCCGGTCCGAGCTCCAGCCGATGCGCTGGCCGCTGGCGAGTCCGTCGAGCAGGGCGACGATCGCCGTGACCAGGAGCGCGAAACCCGGCCAGTCGAAGGCGACGCGCGGCCCGGCGTCCTCGCGCTCCGGCATGAAGACAAGGCCAAGCGGCAGCGCCGCCGCCACGCCCGGCAGCGGGATCAGGAAGACCCAGCGCCAGTCGAAGGCGTCTATGGCGAGCCCGCCAAGCGCGGGGCCAAAGGCCGGCGCCAGCACGACGCCCAGGCCGAACAGGCCCATCGCCGTGCCGCGCCGCTCAGGCGGGAAGACGCGAAAGAGGATCTGCATGGAGAGCGGCTGCAGCAGTCCGCCGCAGGCGCCCTGTATGACGCGCGAAAGGATGACCACATCGAGACTCGGCGCGGCGGCGCCTGCAAAGCCTGCGGCGGTGAAGGCGGCAAGGGTCGCTGTCAGCACTGCCCGCGCGCCGAAATGGCGGACCAGCCAGGCATTGAGCAGCATGCCGGCCGTCATCGCGGCGAAATAGCTGGTGGCGACCCATTGCGCACGGTCCTGGCCGACGCCGAACGCCCCCATGATATGCGGCACGGCCACGGTGACGCTTGTCGCCGACAGCACCATGGCGATCATGGCGACCAGGGCCGTGCCGCTCGCCCACCAGCGATAATGCGCGCCGAAGCGCTCTGTCAGGACCTCAACGGTCTCGGACGTCAATGTTCACTTCCACCATCATGCCCGGCAGGAGCGTCATGCCGTTGCGCTCCAGCCCGATACGCACCGGCACGCGCTGGGTGATCTTGGTGAAATTGCCGCTGGGATTGGGGGTGGGGAGCAGGGCAAAATTGGCGGTGGTGCTGCTGCCGATGCGCTCGACCGCGCCGGTGAGCGCGGTATCCGGATAGGCATCCACGGAAACGGCCACCGCCTGGCCGACCCGGAGCCGGCTGAGCTCGGTTTCCTTGATATTGGCTTCGATCCAGATCTCGTCCGGGTCGTGGAGCAGCAGCATGCGCTGGCCGTCGCTCACGAATTCGCCCTGCTCGACGAAGATGCGGTCGATCAGCCCGTCATTGGGCGCGCGCAACAGCCGGTCGTCCACATCGACCCGCTGCTGGTCCAGTTCGGCCAGCAGCCGGGCGGTGCGGTGGTCCAGCATGGCGAGCTCTGAATCGGTCACTTCGAGGCGCCGCCGCTCGGCCTCTGCCTCGGCCATCTGGGCGCGGGCAGCCTGGGTTTCGGCATCGACCTTCTGCAGGTCGGCCTCGATCCGGTCCACTTTGGAGTTGGCCTGGTCGAGGGCATGTTTCGAGACGACCCGACGTTCGTAGAGCGCCTTGGCGCGGCGGAGTTCGGAGCGCGCGAGGTCGAGGTCCGTCAACAGCACCGAGCGACCGGCCTTGCTTGCACGGACATCGCTCTCGCGGCTGAGCATCCTGGTCGAGGTCTGCGCATCCATGACGCCGCGCTCGACGAGCAGCCGGCGCCGCTCGGCTTCGAGCCCGGCAAGTTCGGCTTCGAGGCCCTGCACCCGGAGCTTCGGAATGCGGTCGTCGAGCCGCGCCAGCACCTGGCCGGCCGCGACGCGGTCTCCTTCCTCGACCGCGAGTTCCAGAATCACGCCGTCCACCTTGCTTGCGAGCGTGACCATATTCGCCTTGATGCGCGCATCATATTCGTGGACATGCGTGAAACGGTCCCACACTTCGCGCGCGCCATAGGCCAGCGCTGCGCAGGCGATGACGGCGATCGCGAGATAGCGCAGCCGCCGCATGGCGCCGCCCCGCCGCACCGGCGGCGCAGGCGCAGCAGCGCTCTCGGGCGTTTCAGCCATTGTCACTGTCCTCGTTCAGTCCTTCGAGACGGTTTCGTATCGCGTTGAACACATGGAGGCAGATATCGAGCTGTTGCGGGTCGATATCCTGCGTCAGCTCCTGCCGGAGCTCCCTGCCGACCTGGTCGATCTCCTCCAGCAGCGGCAGGGCGGCGGGCGTCAGCCGGACCGTCTTGGCGCGCCGGTCATCCGGCGAGTCGCGCCGCTCGACCAGGCCGTCACGGGCCAGCGCGTCGAGCTGCGGCACCAGCGTCGAATCCCTGATGCCGACGCGGAGCGCGAGGCGGCTCTGCGTCAGCCCGTCGGGATAGGCACTGAGATGGATCAGCGCCGCCCAGCGCGCCTGCGAGAGGCCGAGCGGCTTGAGCCGCGCGTCGAGCGCTTGGCGCCAGAGCCGCGACAGCACGGCAAGCTTCAGGCCGAAACGATGCCCGCCTTCCAAGCCCGGCGCGCCCTCCATATTCGCCTCCTTATAATTCATTGCCTATATATTAGGGCACAAAGGATTTGCAGGAAAGTCCGCCATGCAACAATTCCGCAACAGGAGGGGCGCAGGCGGCCCGGCAGGGTTGCGAGCGGCGCCATTGGCCTGTAAGGCCCGAGCGGTGAGCATGGCCCTGGAGGAAACTCCGTGAACTCTGTCGATATCGTCGATCCCGAAATCGTCGAGGCGGGCCGGCGCGCGGCTGCGGCCGCGCCGCCGCTCGATCTCAAGGCGCTGGTCGATGCGCCGGCGGAGGAGATCCGCGCCGCCTATGACGCCTCCTCGGTGTATTGGAACGCCAATCCGCCGGCCGTGGCGTCGGTCGTCAATCTCGCCCTGGCCGGGCCGCATGGCGAACTCCGGGTGCGGGTCTATCGTCCGCGCGACAATGCCGCGCTGCCGGGCCTGCTCTATCTGCATGGCGGCGGCTTCATGCTCGGCAGCATCGAATCGCACGACACGCTCTGCCGCCTGCTGGCGAGAGAGGCCGATGCGGCGGTGGTGTCGGTAGATTACCGCCTCGCTCCGGAGCACCGGTTCCCGGTTCCGGTCGAGGAAGGCCTCTTCGTCTGCGACTGGCTGGCAGGGCATGGCGAAGAGGTGGGCGTGGACGGCTCGCGGCTGGCCGTGGGGGGCGACTCGGCGGGGGCCAATCTGGCGCTGGCCGTGCTGGACCGGCGGCGCGAGGCGCTGACGACGGCGCTGCTGTTCTACGGTTGCTACGGCCATATGCCGGAATATGGCTATGAACCCGGCGCGGCCGCCGCGGCCTATGGGGATGGCCGCTACGGCCTCGGGCTCGCCATCATGCGGCGTTTCTACGCCGACTACCTGCGCGGGGAGGCGGATGGGCGCGATCCGCTGTTCTGTTCCCTGAACATGGATTTCCGCGGCCTGCCGCCCGTGCTGCTTGTGGCGGCGGCGCTCGACCCGCTGCGCGACGACGCCGAGGCGCTGGGCCTCAAGCTGGCCGCAGCCCATGTGCCGCACCGCTATATCCTCTATCCCGGCGCGCCGCACGGCTTCCTGAAAATGGCCCCGGAAGTGGAGGTCGCCGCCCGCGCCGTGCGCGACGCCGCCGACCACCTGCGGGCGGTTACAGCTTAAGCGACCTGGCCATCCGCACGCCTCGAGACGCCGTCCGGCATGATTTGACGGAGGCGGCCTGTCATCCCCTGCCGTCCCGGCGAGCGGGGTAATGCGTCAGTTCGACTTTCGGGAACGGCGCATAGCCTGGCGCCCCGGTCATGGCGGCGGACCGGCTTGAAACCGGGGCGACCCGTCACCAGATGAGGTCCAGATCAGGAGAGAGGGCCGCGGACCCGGCGGCGCGACATATGCCGGAGCAGGCTATGGGCTATGCACACCAAGCATCCCGATCATGACATCGCATGACATATGCTGACACTCTCGGGGGCAGGCATGACAAACAT
>LXNI01001421.1_pt1 | contig 20898 bp, 18 predicted proteins | sample 809091 | NCBI WGS metagenome assembly LXNI01 (sample SAMN04870527, study PRJNA318959) | sponge metagenome | biome: 01000161; feature: marine sponge reef; material: water | host: Sarcotragus foetidus | place: Greece: Milos, Mediterranean Sea | collected 2013-05-29 | depth 5-7 m | reverse complement strand
AATGCAAAGCAGAGATACCCCCATTTTATTTCGACAGGCATGCTACTGAGTGAAGAACCGCAAGGACAGCAAAATCGGTAAACGCTCTCTCACCAATCTCTCCAAATGGTCCCGTATTCAATCTGGCATTGATTGATCAGGTCGGTCAAAACCCTCCTTGACGGCTTGCTCCATGGCCGTGAGTTCCTCATCAGTCAGAAAATCAAAGTAGGCGGATCGCTTTCTGACTGAAAGACTCCCGTTGTTTTGCAAACACAACCGGACAAACAAATCAATCAGGCGATCAGGCATGCCGATGATCTCCTGTATTGCCTTCCTGGTATGATCGCAATTAACCAGGAAACTGAGTGCGTCCACCAGTTCTTTTTCAATGGTTTCTGTCACAAACTCGTACAATGCTTCTGCCTGCAGTGTCATATCGATATACCGATACCAACATACCGTGTCATTCTCAACGGTCATTTTGCCCACTTCATCGAGTCGGTAGTCAACAAGTGGCAGTAAAGGCCGCGAGAATGCCTCCAACGACATATCGTAATCCACTGGATTTGCAAGCATAACCGCCGAAACCGGGAACATGAGGTTATGCGGAACAACGCCTTGCAGCGATAGGATGTTATGTATCAGGAAACGGTGGATTCGACCGTTTCCGTCTTCAAACGGATGAAGGAAAACAAAACCGTAGGCAATGACCGCTGCATGGACAACCGGGGGCACGTTTCCAGATTTCATCCGTTGATGGGCATCGATCAGCCCGGCCATCAGGCTTGGCAAGTCATTGGGGGTGGGACAGATAAAATGTATGATCTCATTCTCAAAGGCAACCGTCTGTCCGATGTAATTCTGACTCTCCCGATAATCGCTGTCTTTGAATCGTTGTTCCATAATTCGATTTTGCAGTGCTATCAGCCTTTCCTTCTCACAGAAGTCCTCGCTTTCGGCAAGCTCCAACGCGGCGATGAATTTTTCAGTTCTGGATGCATTGGGCTTTACGTGCTCGATTGCAAAAGACGACCTTGTCTCCTTGTGATAGAGATAACGCAATGCCCGTCGAAGCAATTTCGGTGGATAGGCAGTCACAATATCCTCGCACCTTTTACGCAGATCCACTGAACCCAGTCTGGAAAGCTTCTTGGTTCTTCTGACGACAGGACAAAAGGTTTGTGGACCGAGGAGATTATTGACGATGCGGTGACGCGGGGATTTGTCTCCATCTTGAACGGTATAATAGTCCCTTGTCTCCAGTGCATCGACATAGTTGCCCGAAGTGATGTCGCCAATCGGCAGGTGCTCGCCTGTCAGGGACTCATAAAAGAACCAAATCCTTCGAGCATACTTTCCGGTTGGTTTGGATTTGATGTACCCGGTGAGGTCTTCTTGGGAAACAGATTCGAAAATACGGGTCAGCAACCCCAGATTGACCCCGTCATATTTGAGCGCAAACTCAAGATGAGCACCTACGTTATCTCCGGGCCAGTATTGAGCCCTGAAAACCTCATCAACAACTCCACCCTGACTCTTTGAATGATGAGTACCGGTGGTGGAAACCGATGACCGATGCCAATTCGGTATGCCTGCGAGCCCAAACCGCTCCAGTAAGTATGCGTAACCTGCTGGTCGAAAATCAAAACCATTACTTTCCATGAATAAAAAACCTGCACAAAAATCATTATTTTACTGAAAATATAATTACAAAATATAATTACAATAAAATTATTATAATTAAGTGTTTTTCTACCAAAAAAATTGTCATTCGGCCATTCACTTTCAGTTAACTTGGGCAGGATATTCGCGGACTGCAGATCCGATGCGGTATAATGGTGTTGCAACGTGTGTCGGTATGCGATACGCTTGAAGAATGATTCGAAGTTTGCGTCATCGCGGTCTGAAACGTATGTATGACCGGGGTGACACCCGGCGGATCAAACCGGACTTAGTGCACCGTGTGGCGCTCGCGCTGGCGGACATTGATGCCGCCAGCAGTGCCTCGGACCTCGACTTGCCCGGCTACTGGCTTCATCGGTTAAAGGGCGATCTCAAGGGATATCACAGCCTTTCGATATCCGGAAACTGGCGGGTGATTTTTCGCTTCGAGTCGGGCGATGCCTACGATATTGACCTGATTGACTATCACTGAATCGAAGGGACAAAAATGATGATGACCGATCCCCCGCATCCGGGGTGCAGTATCCGCGAAAATTGCCTCAAGCCACTCGGACTGACGGTCAGCCAAGCGGCGCGTGCCTTGGGTGTGGCGCGCCATACATTCTCCCGGGTTCTCAACGGCCATGCCGCGATTTCTCCTGAAATGGCCATTCGACTGGAAAAAGTCGGTTGGTCGAACGCCGGGTTTTGGCTGCGACGCCAGGCGGCTTACGATCTGATGCAGGCACGCAGGGATGCCGACCGCCTTGATGTTCAGCCGATTGCGATATCACAGGCCGCCGGTACCGAGATCACCGGGTGACTCGGTGTATAAAGACGTTGGTTTTTGATACGGCCCCAAACCGATAGCAAACGCCTATGATGACTCTTTCCAGGTCCCCCTTGGATACCGCGTGCCATAAAAAACCGACCCCAGCGTTGGTCCGGTCCGGTTTTGTGGTGGATGTTCTGCGACTGCTTGTGCGCTATGTACGTCATGGTGATGAGGACGATAACCGGCATTAAAACAGTCATTCAATCGTACCATGCCTGGCGCACCACAAAGAAAAAGGGGCCAAAGGCCCCTTTTCCCGGATTGAATGCGGAAACACTCTAGGCAGACGCTTCCGGCCACAACTTCAGCACGGCCACCAGCAGACCCAACATACCGAACACCGCCAGGATCGTCTTGTTGCTTGCCCGGGCGATCTTGGTTTCCAGGTCTTTCTTGGTCGCCAACAAGTCTTCTCTGCTGGCCAGATGGTCCGTCATCAGCCCGACCGCCTCCAGCTGGGCATCGGCCTGTCCAGGCTTCGCTCCGCTTTGTCTGAGTCTCTTGTGTGCATACAATATCGACGTTGTTTTCATTGGTTTGTTTCCTCATAAAAAAGCAGAAAACAAGCCACACCCGACCGGGGGAACCTGTCCCCTGCGGGTTGAAATGCCAGCACACGCTCATGCGTGTCTGACGACGTAGACCACACGACCGCCTTGCGACGAATCGTGATCAGGATGCCAGGAAGCTTACCTTCCCGATGGCCGTGGTTCCCTTCAGGGAGTGTGCACCCGTAGCGGCCAGTGGTGCCAGACAAGCTCTGGCGGGCTATTGAAATTTCAGTTTATCCAAGCGGATTTCCCGAGTCAAGTCGAAAGGAGTCGATAAGGAGTCGAAAGGAGTTGGTCGAAAGGGGTTGGTGTTCTTGGTCGATTTGTGGATGTGTCGAGAATAACCGTCATCTTGAGTGACGTCAGGTCAGTTGACTGTGTCGTTTCCCCGTCGAATGTAACAGGTATATTGCCCCGAGTAGTATAGATTGTTGGGTCACGGGGGGTGTCAAGACAGGATTATCCGCTCTGTGGCGAAATGGATCGCTGCTGGCTGTCGAGCCGGGCCTTCAGAACGAAGGACGGTGTTGGGAGGGGGATTTATTCGACGGTCACGCTCTTTGCCAGATGTCGGGGTTGATCAACGTCTCTTCCCATTTCGATGGCACAGTAGTAGGCAAAGAGCTGTAAGCTGATCGTCATCACGATGGGGTGAAGAAGGGGGTGAGTCGGTGGGGCGGTGATCACATCTTCGGAGGCATCGCGAATCAACGGGTTGATGGCATTGGTCAGTGCAATGACGGGGGCCTTGCGGGCACGTACTTCATGTAACGTAGACAACGATTTGGACAACAGGGCATTGTCGGGCAGGATGATTAGGGTCGGCGTGTCCGGACAGATTAGTGCCAGGGGACCGTGTTTGAGTTCCGATGCAGGGTATGCTTCGGCATGAATATAGGAAATTTCCTTGAGTTTTTGAGCCCCTTCCAGCGCAATCGGATAAGCCTGGGTGCGCCCGATATAAAAGGCACTATGGCACTGGTGGTATTTTTTTGCCAAATCGGCAACCTGATGGCTGTGTTGCAGGGCCTCGCAGATCTTGTCCGGCAGTTGGTCCAGGTCCGCGATCAGTTGCTCGCCCTGTTGTGGAGACAGGTCACGAATACGGCCAAGATGCAGCGCCAGCAAGACGAAACAAAGTAACATGCTGGTATAGGCCTTGGTGGATGCCACCGAAATTTCAGCACCGGCATGCATGTAGATGCCGCCGTCCACTTCCCTGGCGATGGTACTGCCGACCACGTTATTGATACCCAGAACACATCCGCCTTTGCGCTTGATTTCCCGCACGGCCGCGAGGGTATCAAAGGTTTCCCCCGACTGGCTGACCACGACATACAGTACATTCTGCTCAATGACCGGATTACGGTATCGAAATTCCGCTGCCGGTTCTGCGCTGGCAGGGAGCCTGGCCAACGTTTCAATCATATCGGCACCGCTGAGTCCGGCATAGTAGGCTGAACCACAACCGAGTATTTTGACGCGCTGGATGTTTGCCAGGTCCTGGGAGTCCAGATTCAGTCCGCCCAGGTGAGCGGTATTGAACTGTCGATCCAGTCGGCCACTCAGTGTCCTTTCAATGGATTCAGGCTGCTCCTCTATTTCCTTGAGCATGTAGTGGTCATACAGACCCCGATCATAGGATTCTTCAGCCGAGCTGATTTGAATGGAGGACTTGTTTGTCGGTTTGGCATCCAGTGTCGTGACGCTAAATCCCTTGGCGCTGATCAGCGCTACTTCGTTGTCGTCCAGGTGAACCACTTCTCGGGTATGTCGTGACAGTGCGGCGGAATCCGAGGCGACAAACATTTCGTTTTCCCCGATGCCGATAATCACCGGACTCCCGCTTCGGGCTGCCACCAGTTGTCCGGGTTCACGATGGTCCATGACCACTAGCCCATAGGTCCCCTGCAGCTGTGATATCGCCGCTCTGACCCGGTCCCGGAAGGTTTCACCCGGTGTCAGGGCGATCAGGTGGGCGATGACTTCACTGTCTGTCTGTGAATCAAACTGACAGCCTTTTGTGGACAGGATTGTTTTCAGCTCATTGGCATTTTCAATGATCCCGTTATGGACAATGCAAATCTGGTCATGGGTATCGGTATGCGGGTGGGCATTTTCATCGGTGGGTTCCCCATGGGTTGCCCATCGGGTATGGCCGATCCCTGTTTTTCCGATCAGTTTGTCCGGCAATTTGTTTTCCAGTTCCCTGAGTTTGCCGGCCGCGCGATATCGTTTTAGTTTTCCCCTGGAAGTCAACGCGATACCCGATGAATCATACCCTCGATATTCGAGATGACGAAGCCCTGACAGGAGAATGGGTGCTGCTACCTGATTGCCCACATAGGCGATGATTCCACACATGTTGTTGTCTGATCGTAAATGAACTGAATTAACCGTAGATGATTCGTCGAAGCTGCCGGTTGCTGAATGACGGTGCAGGAAACCGCCTGAAGGTCAGTTCCTGCTGAATTTCATCGAATATCTGCGGGTTTCTTAACCCGGCACGCTGCAGTTCGCGGTGACGCCGTTGAATAAATTGCTCGGTGCTCTCGCTGAAATACGCCAGAAACTCCTGTAATATCTTGTTTGACTCATTTGCGGGCAGTTGGTTGGAATGGCGTAAGTGCTGCAGGAGATCGTGGCAGGGGAACTGTGACTTCATTGCTGTTATTTTGAAGCATAAATTGAGAATAAGGCAAATAATATACCCGAAATCGGGCAGAATAATACATGAATAGCGTATTACAGTTTGTTTTCAGTGAAAAATGTAGATCTTTCCGTGGAGAAATCATGGAGATCCGGTATCGATGATAGCCGTTGAATGGTCCATCCGGAGCTCTTTGCCTTTGCGACATGGCGCTCGGTCGGCTCACATTATAATTGATTTGCAGGTGCTGGGCTGTTGACTGTTCAAATGGCCGATCAAAAATCGACGCCCGGTAGCCATGAAGCTATTGTAGAGGCCTTGCTTTCGGGATTTGATGACTTGTCTCCCCAGCTGCAGATTACCGCTCGGTACATCATTGATCATCCCCATGAGGTCGGTGTCCAGACCATGAGGGCCTTGGCCAGTGAGGCTGATGTGCATCCGAACAGTTTTGTCCGTTTGGCTCGGTATCTGGGTTTTGAGGGATACGAGGCGATGCGGGAGCGATTTCGGGATTTTGTTCGGGGAGGCATGGGCAGTTCAGTGGAGCGCATTCGATGGCTGCAGTTCATGTCAAGACAGGGAGGGAGTGTCCGGGTCATTGGAGAGTTGGCCGCTTCCATGCTTGCCAATATGGAACAGATGTATCAGAACCTGGATGCGAAGGCACTGGATAAAACGGTGACACTGATGATGAATGCCGACAAGGTGTTTGTTTTGGGTGTCGGCGCCGCTTACCCGATGGCCTATAATTTCTGGTATGTGTCGCGAATGATCTCTGATCACTTCATCCTGATTCCTCGTCACGGCAGCCTTCCGATGGATGACCTGCACACGATCAACGACAAGAATCTGCTTTTCGCGATGACATTTCAGCCGTATCGCACCGACGTGATCGAATGTTTGCGGTTTGCCAAAAGACAGGGTGCCGTCACGGTCGGGTTGTCGGACAGTCCGTCAGCGACCGTTTGTCGGGAAGCGGATGTGGGGCTGAGTTCGCCGACGCATACGCCGCAGTTTTTTCATTCCAATTCATCGGTGACGGCACTGATTGAAACCCTGTGTGCATTGCTCGTCACACAGGGAGGCGCCGATGCATTGAAAAACATAGAGGCGTTCAATCACCGCCGATGGGAATCAGGGGTCTATGAATTCTGACGCAGCGGGCTCGGATCGCTCAGGGGAGCCATGTGCGGTTGGCTGGCATCGATGGCAGCGGTGAGTACATCGGCAGGCCATTGATCAGTGCCGACATGCGGGCCATGACCACTGACTGTGCTGAAAGCATGAACAGGCTACAGGCAGGTCAATCGGGGGGTTGGAAAATGCCCGGGAAAAACCATTTTCACAAAATGACGCCCCCCCATCACTGAAGATCCTTCAAATATCGCTCTTCCATTGCTGACTGTGTTTCCGGTTTGCCGGGCGAGCCTATCTGGTCTTTCAACATCTGCCCCATGGTCGGGAGGGTTGTTCGCTCGATCTTGTAGGCGTCATCCCAGAGCCTGGCTCGCATCAAGGGTTTGGCGCAATGCAGATAGGCTTCGACCACCTCGACACACAGCACCGACCTGGGCAATTTGCCTTCTGCGTTGAACCGGGTCAAAAGATTTTCTTCCACGGAGATGTTGGCGATACCATTGATGCGGAGGGTTTCGTTAACGCCAGGGATCATGAACAAAAGCCCGATCCCCGGGTTTTGTACTATATTTTCAAGACTGTCCAATCGATTGTTCCCCGGTCTGTCGGGCAACAGCAGCAACCGATCATGTTCAATCGTCACAAAACCTGGCGCACCTCCCCGTGGTGTGGCATCCCCCAAACCGTTTGCCCCATACGTTGCGATGACGCAGAAAGGCGATTTATCTATGAAGTTGCACATGTGAAGATCCAACGCAGATAACTGCTTCAGTATCGAACGTTCTTTGGCCGGAGGGTATTGTGCCCTGATATCCGTCTTGGTTTGTATTGTCATTAATCAAATTCCCGTCATTGATGACCCACAGGCGCAACAAGACCACGTCTGAGCAATCCGCTTCAAAATCGCTTGGTCATCGGGCGCATCAAAAAGCATGTTTATGTTGGGTGAAACCGAATCCTGCTGACTTGATGCACAGCCGTGAGTATTTACGGATTGTCCCCGGTTTTCAAGAACAAGGTTCATGCGGGCAGGTTTGGATGACAACTCGATGCAGGCCGACAGTGTGGATGAGAAGTGTCGGACCATTAGGCGGATTGTGGAGGCTCCACCGGCAACATCCGTAGGTAGTCCCCGAAGGACGGTATGGGAATGCGGTAATGATAAGGAAGATTTTTTGTCGGCGCCAGCAAACCGGCATGTAGGGCGTTGGTCAAAAAGTCGCCCAAGGTTGTTTTTGCCGCAGAAAATTGCCTGAGATCGTCGTAAGACAACACGCCATTCTTTTGTTCGGCAACTAGGGCCATTTGCCGATAGACCCAAGGTGGACTGGAACCGGCAGCAAGTCGACCGGCATAGTATTCCCTCTTGTATTTTTCAGCAACGGACAGGGCCTCATCCAGTTGCGCTGAATCCAGCTGTTTGGCGCCGGCTTTGAGAATATCACAGGCCGCAACCGAAACGCTGTTGATATGTTGCGGCCACCCTTGGGACAGCCGGGTGAGATGATCTACCCATGCTGTCCGGTCTTCCGGGGAGGCGGTGAAACCGTAGGTCTGCAAGGTATCCCGGATGGCACAAGCGGCATCATCTGACGGCAAGGGGTCCAGGTTGACAACCCGGCCCCTGGCGAAACGGGACAGCCCACACTGTTGTAGTACGTCCTGGGTATCGCTCAGACCGAAAAATACGGTCACCAGGGGAATGCCCTGGGGGTCCCGGTGAAGACAGTCCAAAACCCCCCGCGTTGTATCTAAAACCGGTGTATTTTGGGCCTCGTCCACACACACCACGATGTGGAACTTCCCGAGAAGCGATGCCGCATTCCGGAAAACACGCCCGGCTGTCACCTTTTCATCTCTCTGTGGACCCACCGACAGGCCGAGTGCTCCGCCTCCTCGTTCCGATAGTTCACGGTACAGTGTCCTGCCCAAGCCAAGCAAATCATCCAATATCCTTATCGTCGCTATGCCTGAAGCCTTTTCTCGAAGCCGTTCACTTTCCGTATTGACCGCATCAACCAGGGATTCAATGACATCGACAGGGGACTGCAGGGAATCGGGATGCATGGAGACTGCTACCCAGGGTGCCTCGGGGGTCGAATGGCGTTGTATGGCTTCCATACACTCTGCCATCAATGCTGACTTTCCTGCCCCCGGAGCGCCTTGGAAGATCAGTGTTCCACCGCCGACAATGTCTTCATTAAGGCTCATGACGGTAGAACGGAAAACCCCGTATTCCGTGTCACGCCCCCGAAAGAATGCCTCACGGCCGGACTCGGCACGGTCCGTACGTCTCAACCAGGTTTCCAGTGGAAGAGGGTTTGTGGGAGGTGGTTTAGGGAAGGGTCTTTCATTCATGGAAATAATTGTAACCCAAAATGGACTCACCGGTTGTCAAGCAGGCGACACGCCCTGGCTTCGGTACCGCAAGCATGTCCGGCGATATCATGCACAAATAAGAAGACAGGCTTAGGGTTTTGCAAACTGATGGGATACATCATTCATCATCGAATAGCGCTTGCCCGTCCAACGGAAGATCCATCGATAAGCCATAGGGTCACTTTCCAATCAATGGGAAACCGCATAGGTCACTTTTTCTTTGCCGTCGATAGCCATGATGATTACGTAAAACATAAAAAAAATATAATATTCTATGAATAATGCAAATTATATTGCCATAATTTATTTTATCTGTATTATATTCGGGTTTTTAAGCTGATCTATGGTAATGCATGTCCCGGATCGCAGGTATTGTTTTACCTGACTCGGGCGAAATCCGAGAACAGAACCCAGATGGTGACCAAATCATCGTTATCAGACGAACTGAACAGGGCGATCATTCGATTGCTTCAGGATGATGGCCGTCTGCCTTTCAAGGATATTGCTGCTTCGCTCGAGGTCTCTGAAGGGACAATTCGTAATCGAGTGCAGCGAATGAAGGAAGCAGGGATGTTGAAATTTGTAGCATTGGCAGACCCAATGGCCATTCGCTACAAGGCGGATGCAATGGTTGGTATCAGGGTTTCAAGTTGTTCCAGCCCTCGCAAGGTGGCCGAGCGTCTGGCCGATCATGCTGAGGTGGTTTATGCGGTCTGGGTTTCCGGTCGTTTCGACTTGCTTATCGAGATCGTCTGTGAGACCAGTGAGGCGTTTCAGTCATTTCTGGAACATCATTGTTTTGGTCATGAGGATATTGACCAATTTGAAATCATGACTGCCATAGAAATGTTCAAAAACCAGTTCCTTCTGAAAAGGCAGACAATATAATACCCGAATTTTATAATCCATCTAGTTAGAGGAAATCGAATGAACACTATCTATCACGAACACTTTGAAGATGCCTTGCCCGATGCGCATCGCGTTGCTGAGGAAAAAAAGAGACTCGAAGACGCCGGGGTGAAGTATCTTTTTTCCTGTTGGGTCGACATGTTTGGTGTCCCCAAAACCAAACCAGTGCCGATCAGCGATTTTGAGTTGCTGTTTATGGGGAAAGGGCCCCAGTTTGCCGTCCACTCGGTCTCGTTTGTTCCGGAACTCGGTCCGGCTGACTCTGACCAGGTTCCCCTTCCCGATATGGACAGCATCGTGATTTGTCCGTGGGACCGGACGATTGCCTGGGTATTTTCTGATCTGTGGTGGGAAGGTCGACCCTATAATCTTTGTCCCAGACAGGCTCTGAAGCGGACCATCAGGGATGCGGCCAAGGAGGGTTATGCGATGTATGCCGGTATTGAGCCCGAATTTATTGCCATGCGATGGGACGAGGCCGGCCGACCGGTCAAGGCGTTTGATGATGATTTGCAGGTCGATCCGCAATTTCGGCCGCGTCGACAGGCGTTTGGATACGATGTCGAATATGCGCTGGATTCCATGGGATTTTTGGGAGAACTGATCGACATCCTTGAGGAGATGGGCTGGAACTTGCATGATGTCGTGACCGAAGGGGCTTATTCTCAGTTTGAGTTGGATTTTCACTACACGGATGTGCTGGCCATGGCGGACCGAATGGTGTTTTTGCGTGTTCTGCTGAAGGAAATTGCGAAGAAACACGGCATGTTCATCACGTACATGCCCAAACCCACGACCGGGGACTGGCGTTCAGGTGCACACATGAATGTCTCCTTGCAGCGGACCGACAATCCGGGGGTCAATATCTTCGAGCAGGACGGCCAGTGGAGCGAATCCGTCTATCATGCGCTGGGGGGCATCCTGAAACACGGTGGTGCCATTACCGCGATCGCCTGTACCACCGTCAATTCATACAATGGGCTGGTGCCCAAAGTGGGTGGGTTCGAAGGAGGGACCTATACCTGGGCGCCTACTCATATGGCTTATGGCAAAAACAACCGATCGGCGATGCTGCGAATGCCGCAAAGTCGTTTTGCGATCGAGAATCGAGCAGCGGATATGTGCATGAATCCATATCTCGGGCTCGGCATGATGCTGGCAGCGAGTGTTGAAGGCTTGGTGAACAAGCTGGATCCGGGACCCTCTTTGGATGAGGATCTTTATGTGATGGACGAAGCTGAAAAGGCACGACGTGCCCTGACGCCGTTGCCAAGGAATCTTCTGGAAGCCACTGAACAGTTGGGAAACAGTACATTGGCGAAACAGGTCCTTGGGCCGACCCTGCTGAATTCCTATCTGCTGTACAAGATCGATGAATGGGAGCGATATCATCAAACGGTCACTGATTGGGAAGTCAGGGAATATTTGCGACTGTATTGACCAGACCTGTCCAGGGGCGTGTATGAGTGATTGCAAAATCTTCGAATTGGGCGAGGTTGTCCTGCAGTCGGGCCAGCGACTGCCGGAAGCGAGGCTGGCCTATCAGACCTACGGGCAGCTGAACCCCCAAAAGGACAACGTGGTCCTGTTACCGACGTTCTATACGGGAACACACCAGCGTAACGAGGGTTTTTTCGGATCGGGTCGGGCGCTGGATCCGGACAGGCATTTTATTGTGTCGGTTAATCTGTTCGGCAATGGCCTGTCATCGTCGCCGAGCAATGGGTCGGCTGCGGTGCGCGCGGGAAATTTCCCGCTGGTCACCCTTTATGACAATGTCGCCTGTCAATATCGGTTGCTGACCGAAGGTCTGGGGATTGACCGGATCCGCCTGGTGACAGGGTGGTCCATGGCGGGATGCCAGTGCTTTCAATGGGCGGCGCAATACCCGGATAGGGTGGATAATATCCTCCCATTTTGTGCATCGGCCAAAACGTCTCCACACAATATCGTCTTCCTTGAAGGAGTCAAGGCGGCGTTGTGTGCCGATGCAGGGTTCAAGGAAGGGTTTTACGAGGAACCCCCCGTCAAGGGACTGAAGGCATTTGCCCGGGTATATGCCGGGTGGGCGTTTTCACAGACCTTCTATCGGGAAAAATGGCATCGGCAGTTGGGGTTTGAGACGGCGGAAGAGCTGTTGCAGGACTGGGAACGGGATCATCTTCTGTGGGATGCCAATAACCTGCTGGCCAAGCTGGCGACATGGCAAGCCGGGGATATCAGTGACAATCGGTTGTACAACCGGGACTTTCACGCTGCCTTGCAGGCGATCGAGGCCAAGACCATTGTCATTGCCTGTGATAACGATCTTTATTTTCAGCCGGCGGATAATGAACTTGAGATTGCCAGCATCAGGCGCGGAGAGCTTCGCATCTATGAATCGCCATGGGGGCACTGTGTGGCATCACCCGGCAATGATGCCGACTTTGAACAATATCTTGACCGGGCAATACAGGATCTTATTGGCTAATGCATATTACTGATAAATAGATGAGAAATCACTAGTGTCCCAACGTTAAATCGAATAAATTCAATTGGTTATCGTGTGGCGGGCGATCGTTTTTGTGAGCTGTCATGGTAAGTAGTTGATATAAGGGTGTTCTCTCGAAAGGACTCAGGCTCAAAATCTGTAAGATTGTGTAAAGACTTGTGTCAAGGCGGAGGCGGTTTTTGATGATGGCCACCAGCACATAGACCGAAATCGCAATCCAGATTTGGCTCTTCACTGCATTTTCCGATGTACCGAAGAACGACTTGATCCGCAGGTGTTGCTTGATCCACTTGAAAAACAGTTCCACCGGCCATCTTGACTGATACAACTCGGCGATGGTCACACAGGGAAGTACAAAGTCATTGGTCAGGAAGACCAGGGACCGGTCTTTTTCCCGGTCGATGTATTTGATCCGACGTAACTTGTCAGGATAGTGATTCGGTGTCTTGGTTCCGTCCAGCATCACGACCTGATCACACAGGACCCCAGTGGTTCGGTCGACCTCGCGTGAGTAAAGGCGTCTGAGTCGGGTATTCTTCTTCGCGCGTAACACGAAATGTGCGCCATTCAAGTGAAATGTGTGAAGGCGGGCAAAGTCAAGATAGGCGCGATCCATGAGGTAGAAGGCACCGGACTCCGGGAGCAACCGGTCGAGGATGTTCACCTCATGGAGTTTTCCGTCCGTGAGGTGAATGAAGGCCGGGATGTTGCCCCGCAAATCCAGCAGCGTGTGTAACTTGACGGCGGCTTTGGTCTTGCGAAACCGGGCCCATGGAAAGAGTGTCAGGCACCGATCGATGGTTGAGGAATCCAATGCGTAGACGGTGTTGTCGAGGTCCAGGGCGTGACTTTGTTGACGGTAGAGGTCCCTCGCCTGGTGGATCAGGTATTGGGCGAAGGTGGCATAGAGTCGCCAGTCCCTGACGTGGTTGGCATTGGACAGGGTGTTTCTTGCGATGCCACCGCGAATCCCCCTGTGATAGAGTTTGTTGGATTGGGCCCGTAAACAGACTTCAATGTCGCGCAGGCTCGAACGGTAGGTCAGTTGGGCAAAGGCCATGCACCGGTACTGATCACCACAACGGAATGACTTGATCTTCCGATGACCCTGGTACTGATCGACGAAAGTGTGAAACTTAGGCCAGGGCAGATGATCCATCACTTGGGCAAAAACGAGTTTTCCTGTGTACATGACTAACCCCCCTTCGGGTAAGAAAAAGAGTTTGACGATACGGTTTGGACAGGTTACATTCAAGTCGAAAACAGACAAATCAGTAATTATAATATATCAATCAATAGCTTACAGAATACCTCTGTAAAACGTTGGGACACTAGTGATGAGAAATGATGTTTGAGTACGAATTACCCGATAAAAAGAATTTCGATTCATTCTGTGGATACCACCAGACTTGGCAAGGGCAACCAGATAGTGATCTGACACAAACCGGTCCCGGAACCTTCTGTGGTGAATATCTTCGACGCTATTGGCATCCGATATTTATTGCAGGGGAACTGGCAGACCGGCCCAGGCTGATCAAGATTCTGGGAGAGGAACTGGTCTTGTTCAGGGATCAATCGGGCCAATATGGGCTGGTACACAAGAAATGCCCCCATCGCCGGGCCTCACTGGAATTTGGTCGTTGCGAAAAACAGGGTATCAGATGCTGTTATCACGGTTGGGTCTTTGATGTCGATGGAACCATACTCGATATTCCCGGAGAACCTGAAGATTCGAAATCCGCCTTCAACGCGAAAGCGAACATTCGACTTGGCGCTTACCCGGTCAGGGAATACAAGGGGCTGTTGTTTGCCTATCTGGGTCCCCCATCGGAACGCCCCGCATTCCCGATGTATGACACCTTTGACATAGAGGGAATGACAATGACACCCTATATGGTCCCGTTCAAGTGTAACTGGATACAAGTGCTCGATGCGATCGTCGACCCGGTGCATACCGCCTTTTTGCATCAGTCACAGTTTTCTGATGGCTTCGGAAAAATGGGTGAGATTGCCTTTTACGAGCGCCAGAAAATCCGCTTTCTGGGGACAGCGTCCCGACGGGTGGCGGACAATGTCTGGGTCAGGGTCAATGAACTGATCCTGCCCAATTTCACCCAATCGGGTGCCGCCTTTGCAACCGATGGGACGACAGTGCGTTTTTTCGGTCGCAGTGCATTTACTCGCTGGGTCGTACCGATTGACGATGAGCACTGTGCCGCGTATGCGTGGGGGAATTTCGGTGAGCGGGGTGATCCGCTTGAATGGAACACCCTGGAGGGGATGCAGATGATCGAACAGGGGGAAGTGGTGGAACGGAGTTACGAAGAAAGGCAGCGTCGGCCGGGAGATATCGAGGCCGTTGAAGGGATGGGTGCGATATCGGATCACGAAAAGGAATATCTGGTAGCCGGCGACCGGGGGGTGGCCATGTACCGGCGACAGATCAAGAAATTGTGCCGTAACCTGCGCAAGGGAAGACGGTTACCCCAGCCAACGGACCTCGCGGAAGGCATCATCCCGACCTATGGGAGCGATACGGTCTTGTTAAGACCCCAGGTCCCGGATCAGGATGACCGGACATTGCTGCAAACGACCAATGACCAGGTCATGGACATCCTGTTTTCCAGTGATGACTTCGCGGATGGTTCAAGAGATGACCATATCATCAATCGACTCAAAGGTTTGGGTTAGGGGCTCGTGATCATGAAAGTACATATCAAGAACAATCACTATGGGCCGGATACCTTTCCCAATACAGCCGAGGGAGAGGCTGTTTTTACAATTACCAAAGAGAGATTCGAGGTCCATGCAGCCCGCTTCCCGGATATTGCCGGTGAGCTTGATGTGTTTGTTGACTGGGATACCGATCACTTTGAAGAGTCGATGGCCACTGCCGATGTGCTGGTTGCCTGGAATTTGCCGACCGAGAATCTGGCGAGTGTGGCGCCTCGTCTCAAGTGGATTCATATTATCGGAGCGGGGGTTGAGCATCTTACCCCGATCGATTGGTTGCCTGAGGGGGTTGTTTTGACCAACAACAAGGGAGTGCACGCTGCCAAAGGAGGGGAATTCGGACTGATGTCGCTTTTGATGTTGCACAATCACATGCCTGCAGTGATCAATAATCAGAAGCAGCGTGTTTATGACTCTCTCTACTCCACGCCGATCAAGGGTAAAACGGTTGTCATTATCGGTGTCGGAAGTATCGGCCGGGCCGTGGCGGGCCATGCCCAACGAATCGGACTGCATGTCATTGGAGTGACCCGACATGGTCAAAAGATTGCCGAGGTGGATGAAATGTTCCCGGTTGACAGACTGGATGAGGTGTTGCCCCGAGCAGATTATGTGTTTGTTGTTACCCCGCTGACACAGGAGACATATCAATTGTTGGACAGACGTCGACTGAATCTGTTGAAGGAGGGTGCAGGCTTGGTCAATATTGGTCGGGCTGCGGTGGTTGATTATGAAACCGTGGTGGATAAACTGCAGGACGGCTCAATGAATGGCGCCATCTTGGATGTATTCGACCCGGAACCGTTGCCTGCGGATTCGAGATTCTGGAATGTTCCAAATTTGATTGTGACCCCTCATATTTCAGCCGATGATGGCCATGCTTATGTCCCGCTGACATTGCAGGTGGTTTTTGAGAACATGCGACGCCTGTTCAATGGGGAGGAACTGCATAATCAGGTGAATGTCAAATTGGGTTATTAACCCAAGCTGACAGTAACAAGGTTCGCACAAGAAGCCCTTTTGCCCTTTTGTGCTTTGTTGTTTATGTAGTATTCAGGCTAAAATGGGATGGAAGCGAATCATGGGAGAATCCTCCACGATGAGAAAAATCCTGGCGGCACTTGTCGCAACTGTCATTTTTGTGACGGGCGGTGCTCATGCCGGCACGCTGGCCCCGGCTCCGCAGATCATTGCCGAGTACGATCGCAGCTTCATCGAACGCTCCGGTGCACAGACATTCGGCGAGATGCTGGACACGGGAATCATCCGCTACTTTTTTACCGGCGGGCGCGACCTGCTCGTTCTGGTGAACGGTCGGCCCTGGGCGACGACCGGAGGCAACCTGGACGCCCTTCCGCTCTCGGCGGTTGAACGCATCGAAGTGCTGAGAGCTGAAAGTCTGGGTACCCTCAGTGGCCGCGCGGCAGTGCGTGGCGCATTCAATCTCGTGCTGAGGAAGGATCTGGAAGGCTTTGACGTGCGCTCCGTTGTCCGGGTGCCAAGCCGTGACGGTGGTGACGCGCGCCAGGGCAGCGTCGTATGGGGTGGCGCGATCGGTGATGACGGACATCTGACCGTGGGTGTCGATATCCTCGACCGCAAAGAGATCGTTGGCAGCACCCGCGATCACAGCCGCTCGGAGTGGGTGGACGGCGGGAGCTTCGCCGAGGCAAAAAACGTGAGTATCGGCGGCAACACCGTCTATATCTTCGACACCAGTGCAGATGAGCTAAGAGCTGTCCCGCTTGGCCAGTGCGACCGGGCACATGGCTATACTGGCCCGCTCAGCAACCCATCGGGGATCGTCTCGGGCGATAGGGGTTGCGGGTTCGCCTACGGCGACTTCTGGTGGGACAGCGCCAGATACGACCAGAAGAGTGCTATTTTGAACCTCAGTCACCCGCTCGGAGAGCGTGCCGAGCTTCATGTGGACGCAAATATTACGCACGGACGCTCAGCGTTCCGTTACGCACCGCCGGTCGGTGTCTTTTCCGTTTCCCCGAGCGGCGGCCTGCTTGATGCAATCAACGCATCGGCACGCGATGCAGACCCGGCGTTCGAGGCGACAGGAGAGGACATCTTTTCGATCGGACATCGCTTCATCGGCCATGGTAACCGGGATTGGAGAGGGAATACCGAAGAGTACGATGTCTCGGCAAGCATCAGGGGCCGGTTCAACGGGCAACTTGGCTACGACGCTCGCATCAGCACCTTCGGGTTCGATGGCTCGGTGTTAGGCGATACCTTCGTAGATACCGAGATCATCCAGCAGGAGATTGCGTCCGGACGGTACGACTTGGCTGATCCGTTGTCGATGGAACCGGACCATCTGGGCGCGGTCACTAGGAGCAGCCTACGCGAGGAAGAGGATGTCGGTGCAAGGTATCTGGGCGCGCGCTTTGCCCTCGAGGGCGCCGGGCCGAGCCTCGGCGGGCGCGAGATGGCATGGACTGCGGGCGTTGAACTCGCCAGCTTGGAGGCCCATCAGTTTCTGTTGTTCCGGGCAGGTGATGGCCGGGTTCGCGACGTGAACGGGGTGCTCGGATCGGGCGGCAACAGCTATGCGGGTGAGCGCGATGTGGCGGGAGTCTTTACCGAGATGTCCCTGCCTCTTTCCGACACTGTGGACCTGAGAGCGGCGGCACGGACCGACGAGTACGATGATGTCGGTGGGGTGCATGCACGGCGTTTAGGCGTTGAATACCACCCGGGCGACATCGTGACGTTGCGCGGCTCGTGGAGCACGGGCGACCAGGCGCCCCACATGTACTACCTGCACAGCGCCGCGTTACAGGATCATCCCTATGTTCGTTGCGTCCCGGAGAGGGGATCACCGCCGCGCACATGCGACAGGGCGAATTACCGGCAGGTGAGGCGCAACACGAGCGGCAACCCCGAGCTTGAGCCATCGGGATCGGAGAGACGCTCTATCGGCATCGAGGCCCGCAGGGGGCCGTACTACTTTGTTACCGACTGGTACAGGCTCAATACCTCGGATCTGCCGGGACGGCACAACGCCACCTGGGCGATACTGAACCACCCCGAATGTCCGCCGGGTGGCGGAAGGAGTTGCATTGAGCGCACGGCCGGGCAAATCACCATCCACGAGAGTTTCGCGAATATTGTCGAGACCGAAGTCTCGGGTGTCAACACGCGGTTCGGGGCCCGCACGGAGACCGGCTGGGGGTTCCTCGCAATGCGCGGACTCTGGCGCCATGTCATCAGCAGCGAGGAGCGTGTCGCAGGCCAGAAACGGCGCTACCCGCTTCCGCGTAATGCCGTGCGTATCGTGACCTCGATTGGGCGCGGCAACCTTACCGCCTTTTGGGCCTTGAACTATCGCGACGAGGTCGAGAACCGATGGGGTGACGGACAGTTCAGGTCATGGACTGGCCACGACTTGACGCTCGACTGGAGAAAACCGTTCGCGTTTGAAAACACGCGAATAACCACAGGCGTGTACAATGTCACCGACGCGAAGCTGTCCACCAACACCACACATCCCTCGGCGACCGACGGGCCGCGCGCGGCCGGCTGGGGACGCACTTTCTTCGTAACCCTCAACATGCGGTTCTGAGGTGCTGTGCTGGACGAAGAGGAAAAGACCGTAGACACGCGATGCACCGGGACCATCCCGACCTTGAATTTTTCCGGTTACCGCTTGATTTCGTTATTGCGCGGTTTCCTTATTGCCGATTTCGATCAACAGCCGACAATGGTCACTCGGTCCCCATTCGTCTAAACCGTTAACAGCCCGCACTGAAACCTGTTTGTGGAAGCCTCGTGATGCGAACGCGTAGTCCAGCTGGCGCCACGAGTCTGCCGGCGTTTTTTCTCTTGATGTTTTGTAGGTTGGAACGTTCAGGGTATCTGTTGGACAGGGTACAGCGGCTGGCCTGCCGTTTGGCAGCTGCGGTCCAAGGAATTCCAGCCCGAGGGCATCGAAACGCTGCCAAACCGTCCATTCGCGATTGAACCAGTATCGACCGTATTTGCCTTGATGAAGTGCGGCGTTGTAATCGGTGCTATAAATGATGTTCAAGTCACCTGCAGCCAGGATACGATGCGTGGTTGGGTCTTCATGACCGATAAAAGCCGAAATGTCCGACAGGATCCGCTGCGCTGAACCATCGGGCGTACCGGTCCTCCATGTGCTATTTGTGGAAGGGTGAGGCTTTAACCAGCGCGCATACATGGACACGGCTATGACTGTGTCCTCCGGCCGGCCATTTGGTATGATCCGGGCGGCAGCCATCGTACCGATGCCACTTGCCCCGATATCCATCTTTCCATGCTCGCTGGTTGGTGGCACCTGCCGGAATCTTTCAACCTTAACCCGGTCGGACAACTGCACGACAACCGGCCATCGGTCATAAAGAGACCGGTCCCAGAAAATTTCATCGTCGTGGGATGTGAGGTGGCGCAGGTCTCCGGGTGGACTCCCGGCCTCCTGCAAGAGGGCAACATCAGCTTCATCATGCTGTGCCATTCTGTCCAGTTCCCGCCATGGATCACTTCGTTTGGCAATGTTCCAACTCACGACGCGGATTTTGGTCATCGATTTATTCCTTAGTCCTAAATGATGGGCAGTTGATTGGAGTGATATCCTTTTTTATTGTGTAATTCAATCAGTTAAAACTTATTTCGGAAATTTCACTGGTGACAGATTGTATCCTCGGACCCATTGTGTCTCCACTTCCCTGAAGCACCACCGGATTCAAGCAGTCCGTATTGGCATTCAATACTACGTCAGGGTGTCAGCTCCCAAAGGACGACCCGCAATAACCCGATCGTACCGATGCCAGAGGTGATTGCGCATTCGTCGAGAATCAATACAAGTGAATAATGATTGACGGTAATGGTACATATGTACTAAATTGATTGCCACACTATCAGATGCATATCTGTCCTTAGAATACCGGTTAGCCGGAGAGAGGCAAGATGAATACGACAGACTCTGCGATGTTGACATTAGGATTGCCGGCCAAATATTTTACGGATCCGAAGATTTACCAAAAGGTCAGGAAAAACATCTATTTCAGGACCTGGCAATATGCCTGTCATGTCAGCCAGGTGCCCAGGACGGGCGATTATGTCAGTTTTTCCGTCTTTGATCAGGATGCCTTCGTGATCCGGCAGGAGAATGGTGCGTTGGCGGCGTTGTATAACGTTTGTCAGCACAGGGGGCACAGGCTGCTCGAGGGCACCGGGAACAGACGGGCCATTGTTTGCCCTTACCATGCCTGGACTTACCAACTGGACGGACGATTGCGCGGTGCACCGGGATCCCAGTTTGTACCGGGATTTGATGCGTCGGCGATTTGTATCCCACAGCTCAAAGTGGAAGTGTTTCTCGGCTTTGTTTTCGTCAATTTCGATCCGGCGTGCTTGACCATGGATGAAAGTTTCCCGGGAGTCCGGGATCGGCTGTTAGGTTTGTGTTCGGATATCGAGAGGCAACAGTTTGCGACCGAGCACAGCGCCGATGAAGCCTGCAACTGGTTGACAGCCATTGAAAACTATAACGAGTGTTATCACTGCAAGGTGGCGCATCCCGAGTTTGCCA
>LXNI01001420.1_pt1 | contig 20906 bp, 13 predicted proteins | sample 809091 | NCBI WGS metagenome assembly LXNI01 (sample SAMN04870527, study PRJNA318959) | sponge metagenome | biome: 01000161; feature: marine sponge reef; material: water | host: Sarcotragus foetidus | place: Greece: Milos, Mediterranean Sea | collected 2013-05-29 | depth 5-7 m | reverse complement strand
GTCTGGGAGAACGGCTACACCCGCTTCGAGGCCGACCAAGACGCCGAGCGGGAATGGACCAACCACGTCATCGAGATGTACTCCATGATGCTGATGCGCAAGGCGCAGGGCTGGTTCACGGGCTACAACTCGAACGTCGACGGGCACGAGAAGGGCACGATCCGCTACCTCGTGTACAACGGCGGCGCTCCGAAGTACAAGCGCCGCATCGACGAGATCGCCGATCACGACTACGACGGCGTGTCGTTCGCGACCCAGCGCACCGCAGTCGGCGTCGGCTGAGCCTGATCAAGCCTGCGGGCCGTGCGCCAGCGGGCGCGCATGTCGACCTGCCCGCCTCCCGCTGAGGTGAATCGTGGATATCTCTGGAGCAGCTGCCATCGTCGGCGTCGCCGAGACCGACTACATGCGTGGCACCCCGCTGAGCGTGCCCGAGCTGGTGCTCGAAGCGACCATGGCCGCCATCGCCGACGCCGGTCTCGACCCCAGCGAGATCGACGGCATCATTCCGCCGCCGGGATTCATCTCGTCCGAGGAGATCGCCGCCAACCTCGGCGCTGACGACATCCGCTACGCCGTCACGGTGCACATGGGGGGCGCCAGCCCGGTAGCCGCGCTGCAGTCGGCCACCATGGCGATCGCTGCGGGCATCGCCACCAACGTCGTGATCACGATGGGCTGGAACGGGTACTCGGCCATGCGGCCTCGGCCCGACGCTCGGCCGACGAAGCGGCGCCTCGATCCGGGCCCATTCGTGGACGTGAGCCGCAACTTCTATGCGCCCTACGGCGTGCGCTCGGCCGTGCAGTGGTACTCGATGTACATCCAGCGCTATGTCGACCTGTACGACGTCGAGCCCACCGATGCAGCCCAGGTCGCCCTGACCTGCCGGGAGCATGCGCACCTCAACGACAAAGCCCTCATGGGCGGGCGGCCGATGACCATGGACGACTACCTGGCGTCGCCGCTCATCACCGAGCCGATGCGCAAGTTCGACTGCTGCTTGGAGACCGACTGCGCCGCTGCGGTGGTGCTGACCTCTCCCGAGCGGGCGAAGGATCTGCCTCATGACCCGGTGCTGTGGCTGGGCGGTGCAGAAGGTCACCCCTACCCCGCCGACGAGATCACCAACCGGCCCGACATGCTGCGCCTCGGCCTCGACTTCGCCGCGCCGAGGGCGTTCGCGATGGCAGGCGTGCAGCCGGCCGACATGGACTTCCTGCAGATCTACGACTGCTTCACCTACGTCGTGATGATGGAGCTCGAGGCCATCGGCATGTGCCCGCCGGGCGGTGCGAAGGAGTTCGTGGCCGACGGGAACATCTCGCTCAGCGGCCGCTATCCGATGAACACCCACGGCGGTCTGCTGTCCCAAGGACATGCCTGGGGCCTCAACCACGTGGTGGAAGCGGCTCGTCAGCTGCGTCATGAGGCAGACGACGCGCAGGTGGCCGATGCCGAGCTGGGAGTCGTGACGGGCTACGGCGATCTCGGCGACGGCAGCATCGCCGTGCTGGGCCGAGGCTGAGACTGCTCCGAGGCGCCCGCGCAGGAGGCCACCATGACCGCAGCCAAGTCGGCCCGCAAGTACGTGCCCAAGCCCGAGGGGCTCAATCTCGAATTCCACCTGGCCTGCCTGGAAGCCGGGACGCTGTGCATCCAGCAATGCTCCGACTGCGGCCAGTTCCGTCACCCGCAGCGCTGGTACTGCCCGTCGTGCCACAGTCGCAACTACGAATTCGCCCCCGTGGGGGGCGGTGGCCACATCTACTCGATGGCGGTCAACCACTTCACGGTCGATCGCGGCTGGGTCGACGAGCTGCCGTACATCACCGCAGTCGTGGAGCTCGACGAAGGCCCGCGCATCGTCGGCTCGCTGGGTGACGTGCAGCCCGGCGAGGCCAGCATCGGCCAGCCCGTGCAGGTATCGGTCGAGGCACGCGGCGAAGAGTTCGCGTACCTCTGGGTCGACAACGCAGAAGCGGCCGATCAACACAGCTTCACCGGTCAGCGCTGAGTACTCTCCGGCCGTCGCGACTTCGAGCCTTGGCTCGGTTCCGTCTCGTCGCCTGATCGTCGGGCGACGCTGCTATCGGAGGATCTCCCTGCTCATGAGCATGCTCGGCACCCGCGTGGAACGCAAGGAAGACCCCGAACTCCTCACCGTCGGCGGCACCTACGTCGATGACGTCGAATGCGAGGGGGCACTGGTTGTGGTGTTCGTCCGATCGACGATGGCCCACGCAGACATCACGGCCATCCACGTCGACGAGGCGCAAGACATGCCGGGCGTCGTGGGCGTGTTTACAGCCGCCGATCTCGAGCTCAGCGCCGATCCGCCCCGCATGCCCATGCTCAACCAGCAGATGCTGCGCTCGCCGCTGGCGGCAGACCGGGTGCGATATGTGGGCGATCCCTACGCCGTGGTCGTCGCCGAATCGCGGACCAAAGCGATCGATGCGGCCGAGCTGGTGTACGCCGACTACGCGCCGCTCGATCCCCTGGTGGACACGGCAGAGTCTGCACGCAACAAGCGGCTGATGTTCCCCGAGGCCGAAACCAACACAGTGTTCGCCATCCCGTCGGGCCCCCAGGACGGGCAGAACCCCTTCGCCGGCTGCGAGGTCACCGTCGAGCTGGCGTTCGGCAACCCCCGGATGACCGCAGCCCCCATCGAGCCTCGCGCTGCGCTTGCCTCCTGGGACCCAGGCACGCAGCGGCTCACCTATTGGGCCTGCACCCAGTTCCCGCACCAGACCCGGGACACCCTGTCCGCATTCTGCGGGCTGGAGCCCAACCAGGTCCATGTCATCACGCCCGATGTCGGCGGGGGCTTCGGTGCCAAGAACGCCCAATATGTCGAAGACTTCGTGGTGGCGCGCCTCACCTGCCGCCTCGAACGCCCCGTGCGCTGGGCGGAGACTCGCTCCGAATCCATGACCGGATTCACCCATGCCCGGGCGATCTCGTACTCGGCACGGCTCGGGGGCACCCGTGACGGCAACGTGACGGCCTACGAGGTGGACGCACTGCAGGACGCCGGCGCCTACCCGATGATCGGGTCGCTGCTGCCCATGTTCGTGCGCACCATGGCAACGGGCGTGTACGACATCCCGAACGTGGCCGTGTCCACCAATTCGGTCACCACGAACACTGCGCCGGTGGGCGCGTACCGGGGAGCAGGCCGACCGGAGGCCGCGTTGGCGATCGAGCGCATGATGGACCTGTTCGCGGCCGAGATCGGGATGGACCCCGGCGAGCTGCGGCGCCGCAACTTCATCCCGCCCGAGGCGTTCCCATTCAAGACTCCGACCGGCGCCGACATGGACTCCGGCGAGTACGCCAAGGCCCTCGACGCCGTGATGGAAGCTGCGGATTATCCCAGCCTGCGGGCAGAGCAGGAGCGACGCCGCTCAGATGGCTCGTCGAAGCTGCTCGGATTGGGCTGGAGCGCTTACGTCGAGATCTCGAACCCGATGGGCGCACCGGAATTCGGGAGCATCGAGGTCCGGAACGACGGATCGGCGCTTGTGCTCACTGGCTCATCGAACCATGGGCAGGGCCATCACACCGCGTACGCCCAGATAGCTGCCGACCTCACCGGCATCGCGTTCGACATGATCGAGGTGCGCCACGGGGACACCGACGAGGTCCCCCGCGGCGGCGGCACCGGCGGCTCTCGCTCGCTTCAGACGGGCGGGGTCGCAGTGTTCGAAGCAGCAACCGCAGTGGTCGATCAGGCCAAGCAAGCCGCTGCGGCAATGCTCGAGGCCGATCCCGCTGACATCGTGCTGGACGTCGACGCCGGCACGTTCGCTGTGGTGGGTACGCCCGCACGCTCGCTCGACTGGGCCCGGGTCGCGGCTCACGTCAACGAGTCCGACGGTCGCGAGTTGCAAGCCGAGAGCGACTTTCAGCCGCCGGCGGCCACGTTCCCCTTCGGCGTGCAGCTCTCGGTGGTGGAGGTGGACCGCGACACCGGCCAGGTCACCCCGCTGCGCCATGTGACGTGTGACGACGCCGGTGTGATCGTGAATCCGATGATCGTCGAAGGACAGGTGCACGGCGGGGTGGCCTCGGGCATCACCCATGCACTCGGCGAGGTGTTCGTCTACGACGACGACGGCAACCCGCTGACCGGCAACTTCATGGACTACGCCATCGCATCAGCGGCAGAACTGCCGAGCTTCGAACGGATTCCCCTGGAGACCCCGACCGATCGCAACCCGCTGGGCGCCAAGGGCATCGGCGAGTCAGGCACGATCGGCGCGACGCCGGCAGTGCACAACGCGGTGGTTGATGCGCTGTCGCACCTCGGCATCCGGCATGTCGAGCTCCCCTGCACGCCCGAGCGCGTGTGGCAACACCTGCAGCACGCGTAACAGCTCGCAGCCGGAATCGGCCGAGACGGCCGGTTCAGACCGGGCCGTTGGTGTCCAGCCGGCTGGCCAGAACGGCCACGACAGCGAGACCGCCAACTGCGGCGGAGGCGAGGTACGCCGCCGTCGGGCTGACCGCGAACACCGGAAGCCACACGATCGAACCGATCGCGTGACCGCTGAACCGAAGCGACAGCGTGAATGAGAGCGCGCCCGCCCGGTTGTCGGGCGCTGCAATGGAAGCAAGCGACTGGAAGCTGACCACGGTGGCCTGAGTGGCTGCGCCCGCGACGAACCAGACACATGCAAGCAGCCACGTCGACTGTGCAACGGGCAGCAGGGCCACCAGTGCCGAGCAAGTGACGATGGCGATCGTGGCTGCCCGCCGCCCCCCCAAGCGGTCCAGCACGATGCCCCACAACGGCGCCGCCGCCATGCCGGCGACACCTCCCGCAAACAGCAGCGCCCCCACCTGCGAACCCGTCAGCCCGATCACGTCCCGGCCGCTCAGCGCCACCAGGATCCTTGCGCCGACCGGGCCAAGTGCGGCCAACATCGCAGTCGCGGCGACAAGCAACGTCGAGCGGCGCATCAGCGTGCGCAGCTGAGGCGGCGAGATGGGCGTGCTGGACGTGGCCGGCTCATCGGGAGTCGACGCCTTCGGCAGCAGCAGTGCGATGAGTGCGCCGACGGCGGCCGTCGCGACGTACGCAAGGCGCCAGTTGGTGTCTGCGCCAATCCCGCCCAGCATCGGCGCAGACAGCTGACCGAGGGCCTGGAACGCCGCGTAGCGACCCACGACGCGCCCGACGCGACCCGTGGGCGCCGTTTCGGTCAGCATCGCCAGCAGCAACGGCGTGATGAACGCGTTCATCGAACCTTGCGCCACGCGAGCGACGAGAAACCACACGTAGGTCGGCGCGATGGCGCATCCGAGGGTCGCCACTGCATAGAGCGCGACGGCAGGGCGCAATACCCGGGCGCGGCCCCAGCGGTCGGCGATCGTGCCCGACACCAGCAAGAGCCCGGCGAACGGCACCAGGTAGCACCAAAGAGCCCAGCCGATCTGGCCGGTGGTGACCGAGAAAGTCGAGCGCAGCTCGGGGATCATCGGCAGCATCACGAACGTGCCGAGCGGTCCCATCATTCCGCCGAAATAGAGCAGCACGCGGCGCCACTCGCCGGTCGTGCCCCGTCCCTCCATAAGCCCCCGCACGCTAGTTCCGCGCCGCTAAATGGGCCGCTCTGGCTTGATTGTCGGGGATGGCGTGCTGGCGCAGCGGCCGCGTGGACCTCGCGCTTAGCATCGCCTGCACGGCATGCCGGCGGGGCCCGCCTGCTCACGGGGGGAGAGCGAGCGACCCCGCCGGGTGCACGACACAGCACGATCTGGCCGAGCGCGCGGGGGTGAGGCATGACGGCAGAAGCGTCGGTGCCCTCTGGTCAGTCCACGCCCGCGCACCCCAATGCCGGACTGGCTCATGTGCGAGTCCTGGAGCTTTCCGGAAGCGTGGGAGTTGCCTGGGCAGCGAAGCTCTTCGCCGATCTGGGCGCCGATGTCATTCGCGTCGAGGACGGGCGCGATGTGGTCCGATCGCGGCCCCACGATGTCCATCGTTGGCTGAACTCCAACAAGCGCTCAGTCTGGTCACTGAACGATGAGCTGATCGGCGACGCCGATCTGGTGATACACGATCGCCGCGATATGGCCGATCTGACGCAGCAGAACAGCCGGCTCGTCGTGCTGGCCATCACCCCGTTCGGGCTCAGCGGGCCCTACGCGCACTACGAGGCCGCTGAGATCAACGTCATCCACGGGTCCAGTTGGGGGAACCTGTCCCCGGGGGGTGCCACCGATCCAGACCTGCCGCCGCTGAAGGCGCCAGGCCATCACGCCAACATCAACGTGGCCACAGTCGCCGCGATCGCGGCCCTCGCGGCAACCGAACGAGCCGCCGTGAGCGGCCAGGGCGAGCACATCGATTTCGCGGCCGTCGCGGCGTCGGCCAAGATCACCGAAGTCGCTCCTGCCGCAGTCTCCTTCCTGGGCGTGGAGGCCTCCCGGCTCGGCACGCGCACGGTGGTGCCGTGGCGAATCTTCCAATGCACTGACGGGCTGCTTCAGCTCATCTGCCCCGAGCAGTCCCAGTGGGAGTCTTTCGTCGAGCTCATGGACTCCCCCGAGTGGGCATCACTCGAAGTGTTCGCCACCGGACCTGATCGCACCCAGAACTCTGATGTCATCAACGTGTACTTGGAGGAGTGGTTCGCTGACCAGCGCGCCGACGACATCTACCACGACGCTCAGGCCGCTCGTATCGCCGTGACGCCGGTGAACACGATGGCACAGCTCGAAGCCGACGAGCACTTCGCCGAGCGCGGTTTTTTCGCCACAACGCCTGATGGGCTGAAGCTGCCGGGACCGGGGTTCCAGATCGATCAGCCGTGGTGGAATCTCGCTGCAGAGGCACCCGACGCGGGTGCCCACGAAGGCGAAAGCTGGCGGCACAGAACCACCGGGGCCGAACGTGCCGAATCCCCCGCGGGAACCAACAGCACCGCTGCGGCAGCTGCGGGGCGCCGCCCGCTGGAGGGGGTGCGGGTCTGCGATTTCACCTGGATCTGGGCCGGTCCGTTCTGCACCCAGATCTTGGCCCACCTTGGGGCTGACGTCGTCAAGCTCGAGTCCCCCGACCACTTGTGCATGTTCCGGCGGCTGCCGCTGAGTCCGCCTGACAGCCCGGCGACACACGACACCTCCGGCCTGTTTCAGCTCTACAACTCCGACAAGCGCAGCGTCGGCATCGACTTGTCCCACGCCGATGCCGCAGAGGTTGTCGCACGCCTCGTCGCCGTCAGCGACGTAGTGGTCGACAATTTCGGCGTCGGTGTCATGGATCGGCTCGGCTTCGGCGTAGAGCAATTGCGTGCCATCAACCCAGACGTCGTCATCGCCACGCTGTCGGGCTATGGCAGCACCGGCCCCAATGCGGACTATGTGGCGTACGGACCTGCTGGCGGAGCGTTCGCCGGCCTGTATGCCTCCAACGGATACGAGGACGGCCCGGCGTTCGAGACCGGCGTGGCCATCGGTGATCCGTGCACCGGGATCACCGCCGCATGGGCGGTAGTGGCATCGCTCGCCGCTCGCCGTCGCAACGGCGTCGCCGCCACGATCGACGTCGCCATGGCGGAAGCCGTCGCCGCCACAGTCGGCGAAGGCTGGATGCAGTACCTCGCGGACGGCCGATCGCCCGCACCCATCGGCAACCATGATCCGATCTGGTCGCCTCACAACTGCTACCGGGCCCGAGGCGACGATCAATGGGTCACGATCGCGTGCACCGACGAGCCCGTGTGGCATTCGCTGTGCGCAGTCGTGGACGCCGGCCTTGCCCAGCGGCCGGAATTCGCCAACGCTGCTGATCGCAAGCGGAACGAGGCCGAGCTCGACGCAGCGATCTCGGCGTGGACCCAGACACGAGATCGCTGGCAGATCACCGACGAGCTGCAGGCCGCCGGCGTGAACGCCTTTCCATCGGTGACGTCGCATGAGGTGTGGACTGGCGATGTCCACTTCGAGGCCATCGGCATGCTCGAACGGCCTCACCACCCACTCACCGGGGACCGGGTGGTGCCTGGCATCCCATGGCGATTGAGGGACGGACCCAACGGACTGCGACGCCCTGCACCGCTGCTCGGTGAGCACACCGTCGAGGTTCTGACCGAAGTGTTGGGTTTCGCGCCTGACGCGGTGCACGAGCTGATTGCCCGTGGAGCAGTTCGGGTGCCCGCCACGGCGCAGGCCGATTGAGCGAGCGCGCATAGTGTGAGCCACGAGTTCGGGGGATCTTCGCCGCTGGCTTGGCGTCGAGGATCGCCGGGAAAGCTGTGCGGGGACGGCCCTGCACGCAGAGAAGGGGCAGGCATGGCTGTAGAAGTGACGATCAGTTCAGGGCGTCTGGCTGGCGCCGACGACCAGGGCGTTCACGCCTACAAGGGCATTCCCTATGCGGCGCCGCCAGTGGGCGACTTGCGGTGGCGGCCACCAGTGGCCCCGGCCAGCTGGGATGGCGTCCGAAACGCCTCGTCCTACGGCCCTGTGGCGCTGCAGCAGCCCATGCCCGGCATCTTCGGCGAGCTGGGCACCCCACCCAACCCCGCCGGCGACGACTGCCTGCGGCTGAATGTGTGGACGCCGGACCCCGGCGCCGGTGGCATGCCGGTACTGGTGTGGATCCACGGCGGCGCTTTCTACGCCGGCAGCGGCGTCGACGACGTCTACAACGGCGCGGCGTTCGCCCGTGACGGCGTGGTGTGCGTGACGATCAACTACCGGCTCGGAGTACAGGGGTACATGAACCTCGCGAGCCACTTCGGCCACCTGCCCGCCTCGGGCAACATCGGCATGCTCGACCAGGTCGCGGCTCTGCAGTGGGTCCAGGAGAACATTGCAGCGTTCGGCGGCGATCCATCGAAGGTGACGATCGCCGGCGAATCGGCGGGCGGCATGAGCTGCGGGACGCTGATGGCAATGCCGGCGGCGAAGGGGCTGTTCCAGGGTGCTATTCCCCAAAGTGGCGCTGCCCACAACGGTCTGAGCGCCGACACGGCGTCACTCATCAGCGGCTACGTGCTCGACGCTGTCGGTGTGAAGCCCGGTGACACCGACGCTTTGGCCGCGGTCAGCAACGATGCCCTTCTGGCCGCACAGATCGACGTCGTCGACGATCTCGGCGCTACCCGCAACCCGGAGAAGTACCGCGAAGCGGCAGCGTCGGCGATGGCCTTCCAGCCGACGTACTTCACCGAGGAGCTGCCTCAGCGCCCGATCGACGCCATCGCCGCGGGCGCAGCGTCGGATGTGCGGGTGTTGATCGGCTCCACGATGGAAGAGGCACAGATCTTCGTGGTCGACCTCAAGGAGATGTTCAACGAGGAACTCGTACGCGCCAGCGTCGGTGCCGTGTTCGGCATGGTCGGCAAGGATGGCGATGCCGCCCTCGGGGTATACAGCGGAAACCGGCCCGAGGCCGCACCGCACGAGCTCGCTGCGGCGGTGGAGACCGACCGGATGTTCACCGTCCCGGCCGTCCGCCTTGCCGATGCGCAGGCTGCGCACAACCCGAATTTGTGGATGTACCGGTTCGACTGGCGCACACCGCAGGGCGACGGGGAGTGGGGCGCCCACCACTTCCTTGAGGTGCCGTTCATGTTCGATCAGATCGACAACGACATGGCACGTGGCTTCGTCGGCGACGACCCCCCGCTCGACTTGGTTGCCAACACCCATGAGGCGTGGGTTCGGTTCGTCACCGACGGCGATCCGAATCACACCGGGCTGCCGGACTGGCCGCGTTGGACCACCCAATCACGCCCGACCATGCTGCTCGACACCGAGTGCCGGTTGGCAAACCGCCCGGCCGACGACGAGATCAGCCTCTGGGACGGCGTCATTTAGCGCCCTTCGCCCACAATCTGCGGGCCAATCGGTCCTCAATCTGTGGGACGAGATCAGCCTGCGCCGCGCTCGGCGCCATGGCGGACTGCTGAGCCGACTGGCCGCTGAGCACTGCTGCGCCCGTAGAGTTCAGCGCTGCCGGGTCCTCATACCCGGCTGCCATTACGACCTCTGGGTGGATTGAAGGCCTGCGCGGCACCCGGAGTCATCGGCGGCACTCACCCGCGGTGAGCCCGCACGCCGATCTCACGCGTTACTCCCGTTCAGCGAGGCTCGCCATGTCTGCAACCGAGAATCTTGTTGCGCGCGCAGATCTGCGCAATGTGGCGATCATCGCCCACGTCGACCATGGCAAGACCACCTTGGTCGACGCCATGCTGTGGCAGTCGGGCGCCTTTCGCTCCAACGAGACCGTCGCCGAGCGGGTCATGGACTCCATGGATCTCGAACGAGAGAAAGGCATCACGATCCTGGCCAAGAACACCGCCGTCCGATATACCGACGACGCCGGCGCGGAAACCAAGATCAACATTCTCGACACGCCCGGCCACGCCGATTTCGGGGGCGAGGTCGAGCGCGCCCTCACCATGGTGGACGGGGTCTTGCTGCTCGTCGACTCCAGCGAAGGCCCGCTGCCGCAAACTCGCTTCGTCCTGCGCAAGGCGCTCGAACTGCATCTGCCGGTCGTGCTGGTGATCAACAAGATCGACAGGCCCGACGCCCGCGTCAGCGAAGTGGTCGACGAGGTCTACGAGCTGTTCATGGACCTCGACGCCACCGACGATCAGATCGACTTCCCCATCGTCTACACCGACGCCCGGCGCGGCACGGCGTCGTTGCAGCCCGAGGTGCCCGGCACCGATCTGCGCCCGATGTTCGACACGCTGCTCGCCACCGTCCCGGCCCCTCGTCACGATCCCGAGCACCCGCTGCAGGCGTGGGTCACCAATCTCGACTCCAGCCCCTACGTCGGCCGCATCGCGCTGTGTCGTGTGATGCACGGCACCATCAAGCGCGGCCAGACCGTGTCGTGGTGCCGAACCGACGGAACCGTCTCGGCCGCCAAGATCAACGAGCTCTACGTGACCGAGAGCCTCGAGCCCGTCGATGCTGACGAGGCGAACGCGGGCGAGATCATCGCGATCTCAGGCATACCGGACATCACGATCGGCGAGACGCTCACCGATCTGGACCGCCCGATGCCGCTACCGCTCATCAGGGTGGACGAGCCGAGCCTGTCGATCACGATCGGCATCAACACCTCGCCGATGTCAGGTCGGGACGGCGACAAGCTCACCGCTCGCCTCATCAAGAATCGTCTCGACGCCGAACTCATCGGCAATGTCTCGATCCGGGTCCACGAAGCCGACCGTCCCGACACCTGGCAGGTCCAGGGTCGGGGCGAGCTGCAGCTGGCGGTGCTGGTGGAGATCATGCGGCGTGAGGGTTTCGAGCTGACGATCGGCAAGCCCGAAGTGGTCAGCCGCACCGTCGACGGCCAGCTCTGCGAGCCGACCGAGCGCGTCACGATCGACGTCCCCGAAGAATTCGTCGGCGCTGTCACCCAGATGCTGGGCGAGCGCAAGGCGACCATGCTGAACATGTCGAATCACGGCACCGGCTGGGTTCGGCTCGACTACGTCGTGGCGACCCGCGGCCTCATCGGCTTCCGGACCGAGTTCCTGACCGAGACCCGGGGCACGGGGCTCATGAACAGCGTGTTCGAGGGCTACACGCCGTGGCTGGGCGAGGTGCGCACCCGCAACTCGGGCTCGATCGTCGCAGACCGCTTCGGTGCGGTCACCGGATATGCGATCGCGGCCCTCCAAGAACGGGCATCACTGTTCGTCGCTCCCGGCGACGAGGTCTACGAGGGCATGGTGATCGGCGAGAACCCACGGCCCGAAGACATGGACGTCAACATCTGCCGCAAGAAGAAGCAGACCAACGTGCGGGCAGCCGCGTCAGACGACACCGTCCGGCTGACGCCGCCCCGAATCCTGTCGCTCGAGCAAGCGCTGGAGTTCATCGCCGATGACGAATGCGTCGAGGTGACCCCGGACGCCGTACGCATCCGCAAGACCGTGTTCGACGCCACCGCCCGCGGCCGAGCCCGCAAGCGCCTCCAGCGCACGAACGCCGACGAGGGCTAGATGCTGGGGTTGGCCGGGACGGCCAGCTCCAGGCGCGGCTCGGTGTCGATGCTGTGGAAGTTCTGGAGCCGGTCGATCGTCTCCGCGTAGCGCTCGCGCTTTGCGGCCTCGCGCTGCGGGGCACGCTCAGCGAATTCGGGCATGACTTCCCGGGCGAAGAGCTCCATCGACTCGCAGATGTCCTCGTGACGGTTGCGACCCGCCTGGCTGACGAAGATCAGCTCGTCCACCCCGGCGTCCTCGTAGGCGCGCACGAAGTCGCGGATCTGGTCGGGCGTGCCGATGCAGCCCCGCAGTGAGTCCAGCCCGCCCTCCTCGATGCCAGTGTTGTCGTCGGCCCGCGCCTCGTCGACCTGGGCGTTCAGCTTCTCGAAGCCCATCTCGGCGCGGTTCTGCTCGAACTCGGTCCAGATGTCAGTGCGCCCCGGCGTGTGAGTGCCGAATTGGTAGTAGTGCAGCAGCGAGTAGGCGAAAAAGTGGAAGCCGTCGAGGCCCCGGTCCAGTGCCGTCTGCTCGTCTTCGTGGCACATGAAGCCCGTCGTCACCGCAATGTTCGGATTCGGCGCCAATCCCACCGGGTCAGTGCAGGCCTCGAACGCTGCGTAGTAATCCGCCACCCACTGCTGCGCTTCCTCAGGGCTGATGAAGGCGAAGCTCAGCGCACCGATCCCCCTGCTGCCCGCCATCAGGATCGTGTCGCGCTGGCTGCACGCCACCCAGATCGGCGGGTGCGGGCGCTGCACGGGCTTGGGCACCACGTTGCGGGCCGGCATCGAGAAGAACTTGCCGGTGTGCCCCTCATAGGGAGCCTGGGACATCATCTTGGCGATCTCGGGGACCGCCTCTTCCCACATCGAGCGCTTGTCGGCCCGCTCGATCTCGAAACCCAGCAGCTCCATGTCGCTTGACGTCTCACCGGTGCCGAACTCGACGCGGCCATTCGAGATGATGTCGAGCGTCCCGATGCGCTCGGCCACCCGGGCGGGGTGGTTGTAACCGGGCAGCACCGGCACGATGCCGTGGCCAATGTGAATGTTCTGGGTGGTTGCAGCGCACGCCGACAGGAAGACCTCCGGCGCAGACGAGTGCGAGTACTCCTCCAAGAAGTGGTGCTCCACCTCCCACACGGTGCTGAATCCGAGCTTGTCGGCGAGTTGCACCTGCTCGAGCGCCTCGTGCACGACGCGGGCCTCAGCCCCATCGTCCCACGGGCGCGGCAGTTGATGCTCGTAGAAAATGCTGAATCGCATGGCGTGTCCTTGTGTCGTACCGGCGCTGGTGCCGTCTTGGGAACCTCAGCCAGCGGCAGCGATGCTGGCGAAGGCGGAGTCCACGATGCGGTTGCCTCGTGGGTCGCCGGTGATGGTGCTCTCCATGCGGTTCATCACATAAGCCACCGACGCCCGGACATCGAAGTCGATGACCGCAACCGAGCCGCCCCAGCCGCCCCAGAACATGTGGTTCGGGTTGGGGCTGGTGACCCATCCGTCGAGGTCGCGGGCAAAGCCCAAACCGTGGCGCAGGCGCATGTACAGCACGTCGTCCACGTTGTCGATCTGCTCCTCAAGGGCCCTGCGAGCGCCTGCTTCGGACATGATCCGCACGCCATCTACCTCGCCGCCGCAGGCCAGCATCGAGTGAATCCGCGCAATGGAGCGGGCGTTTCCGATGCCGCCAGCAGCTGGGATCTCCGCTGCCCGCCATTCGCGGGTCTGCGGCTCGGAGGCGTCCAGCATGCAGCTCATCAGCGTCTTCGCGCACAGCGAGTCGAGCTCGATGGGGACGCCGTTCATCTCGAGGGCCTCGAGATTCACCTCCGGGGGGATCAGCTCCCCCATACGGCCGTCTTCTGAGGCCGGGAGACTCATGTGAAAGTCGGCGCCGAGGGGCTCGGCGATCTCGTCGCGGAACCAGTCCGCCATGCGCTTGCCGGTGATGCGGTAGAGGATCTCGCCTTCGAGGTTGCCCTGGGTGACGGCGTGATAGGCCGACTTGGTGCCTGGCTCGAACCACAGCTCCTGGGCTGCGAGCCGCTCGGCGATGGCGTCGAGGTCGTACAGGTCTGCGGCGGTCACCGGCGGGTCATAGCCGGGCAGCCCCGCCGTGTGCGACATGACGTGGCTGACCAGCACACCTTCCTTGCCGTTCTGGGCGAACTCGGGCCAGTACTGGCACACCGGGGCGTTGAAGTCGAGCTCGCCCCGATCGGCCAGGGCGAGCATGCAGGTGGCAGCCATCGTCTTGGTGGTGGAGTACACGTTGACGATCGTGTCCCGGTCCCACGGGGTGCCGTTGGGGTCCGAGTCTCCGGCCCAGATATCAACGACGGCCTCGCCGTCGACGGTCACCGCCGCTGCTGCGCCGATTTCCAGCCCTTCTTCGAAGTTCTCCACGAAGGCGTCGCGGACCGCCTCGAAACCTTCCTTGCACGTCCCGTGAACTTCCATTGCGTGTCCCCCTTGTGGTGCCGGCCGACTGCGTCAGCACGTCAAGGGCTCATCATTGCAGTCGCGGCATCCGATCGCCCACTGACAGCCGCTGGCGGGGTGGCATAGGATCGCTCGCGTTCGTTCCGTGCGGCCTCCCGCTGCACCGGTGCCTCAATCAGCGCCTCTGTTGGGCGGACGAAGCCGGGATAGGGGACCGCGATGAAATCACCACTGCTTCGACTGTTGGCACTCCTGTTTGCCTTCGGACTCGTCGCTGCCGCATGCGGCGACTCGGACGACGACGCAGCCGATGACGCCTCGGCATCTGTGTCCGCCACCGGTACCGCTGACGACATGGCAGACGATTCCGGCGACGACATGGCCGATGATCCTGCCGATGACATGGCCGACGACGCTGGCGATGACATGGCTGATGACGACATGGCCGACGACGGCGACGACATGGCTGCCATCGACCGCACCGGCGAAGTCATCAAGGTCGGCTACGTCAACAACGAAGGCGCAGCTTTCGCGCTGCCCGAGTTTCGCACCGGCGGCGAGGTGGCTATCGCAGCCATCAACGAGTCCGGTGGCATCAACGGTGCCATGATCGAAACCGTCGTGTGCCTGTCCGACGGCACCCCCGAGAGCGCCATCAACTGCGCCAACGAGTTGATTGAGGCTGACGTAGTGCTGGCCTACATGGGCATCGAGGTTGCCTCCGACGCAGCCATCGGCTTGTGGGTCGACGCAGGAATCCCGTATGTCTCGTCAAACTCTTGGGGAAATATCGAGCGGAACAGCCCCGGCGCATTCTTGTTGCACACCGCGTCGGCGGCATATGCCGTGGGACCGGCCAAGACCTTCAGCGACCTCGGGCTCAGCCACATTGCAGTGATCTTGGAGGGGACCCCGTCTGGCATCGCCTTCATCGACAGCATCGTGGCGCCAGTTCTGGCACACAACGAGATCGAGTTCGAGCGCATCATCGTGGATCCCGCAGCGCCTGACTGGACTGCTGCCATCGCTGCGGCTCAAGCTGCCGGAGCGGAAGGCATCTGGGGCCAGCTCACCGAGCCCGGCTGCATCGGAATGGTCAGCGCCGTGGCTGCCAGCGGCTACACAGACCCGGTCTTTGCCGGCTCATGCAGTTTCTACATCGGCATCCTGGGCGAGCTGGCAATCGGCACCTACACCCAGGGCGATGTCTACTTCCCTTCAGTGAAGCAGTTCGCGCCGCCCGAGATCGCTGAACGACTGACCCAATACGAAGCCGAGATGACTGCATCAAGCTACGAGGACCACATCGAAGGCTTCGCCGTCGCGCCGTACTCGGCGTGGCGAGAGCTGGAGTTCATCCTCGAGAAGATCGAGGGTCCGATCACGTCGGCTTCGGTGATCGACGCCTTCAATAACGCCGGCGAGACGCCCGGCTGGTTCGGCGCCGATCTGCGCTGCGGCATGGCGCCGTGGCCCTCGGAAACCTCGCACTGCGGTTCGAGCATCGCCGTATGGCAGATCGGCGTGCGCGATGACGGCACCATCGGCCGGATCCTGGTCGGCGACGGCTTCTTCGACGCCTTCGAATACAGCGGCTTCTAGAGACAAAACCCCACAGTTCGGGTGATGTCCGCACTCGGGCGGATCGGCATCAGGTAGCCGGCGATGGAGCAGTATCTCCTGTTCGCTGTCGTCGGTTTGGGCTTCGGCAGCATTTACGCGGCCGTGTCCATGGGCGTCGTCATCACCTACCGCGGCACCGGCGTGATCAACTTCGCCACTGGTGCCATGGCCATGTGGGGTGCCTACGTCTACGACGAACTGGTGCGCAGCGGTGACCTGGTCTTTCCGGTGGCGGTGGTGCCCCACAGCGTGAGTCTGGGCGAGGACGGTTCATTGCCGTTCGCCCTGTCCTTCGTGCTGGCCTTGGCTTCGTGCAGCTTGATCGGCCTGCTGGTGCACTTCGCCGTCTTCCGGCCACTGCGCCGGGCGCCGGTGCTGGCGAGGGTGGTCGCCTCAGTCGGCGTGCTGTTGACAATCCAGGCGCTGATTGTGCTGCAATTCACCAGCACACCCCGCAACGTGCCGCCAATTCTGCCGAACGAACCGGTCAGCATGGCCGGCATCAGCTTCTCGCGAGACAGGCTGTGGCTGACAGCGGTCGTGGTACTGATCGCAGTGGCACTGTGGGCATGGTTCCGCTTCACCCGGCTGGGACTTGCCATACGAGCCTCCGCGGAGAATGAGCGAGCGGTCGGCTTGGCCCGCTACTCGCCCCAATTGCTGGCAGGCACCACGTGGGTGCTGTCGAGCACCGTCGTCGGCGCAGTGATCATCTTGAGCTCGCCGACGGTGATCCTGAATCCGTTGACCTACGTGCTCGCCATCGTGCCGGCACTGGCAGCCGCGCTCATCGGACGGCTCTCGTCGATCGGTATCACCGTCAGTGCGGCGCTGGCGCTGGGCGTCATGCAGTCCATCGTGGTGTTCCAAGCCAGCAAGACGTGGTGGCCGGACTGGGCGGTGTCGGGCCTGGGCGATGCGGTGCCATTCGTGGTCATCGTGCTGGCACTGTTCTTCGTCGGCGACGCACTCCCCAGCCGCGGCGCCGTCGAGTCTGATCCGCTGCCAGAAGTGTTCCGGCCCAAGATGCGGCCCCAAGTCGTCGTCGTCATGGTGCTGGCCGCAGGCGCGGCCGTAGTGCTGACCTCGGGCAGCTATCGATTCGGGATCATCACCAGCATGATCATCACCATCATCACGCTCTCGCTGGTGGTGTTGACCGGCCTGGTGGGCCAGATTTCTCTCGCTCAGGCAGGCATCGCTGGCACGGCTGGTTTCGCCCTGAGCAAGCTGGGCGATGCTGCAGGCATACCGTTTCCCATATCGCCCTTGCTGGCAGCGCTGGTGGCGACGGCGTTCGGCGTCTTGGTGGGCATCCCGGCGCTGCGTATCCGCGGCGCGCAACTGGCCGTAGTGACATTGGCAGGCGCCGTAGCTCTGGAGAAGTTCATTTTCCGGAATCCCAGCTTCACCGAAGTGGCGGGGAATCCGATCTCGGATCCAACGCTGTTCGGCCTCGACATGGGCGTGCGGGAAGGACGCACAATCGCACGCGTCGAGTTCGGGATCCTGGTGCTGATCTTGATGGCGATTTGTGCAGTCTTGGTGGGCAACCTGGCCCGCAGCGCTACTGGACGACGCTTCTTGGCAGTGCGCTCAAACGAGCGGGCAGGTGCATCGATCGGCATCTCGATTGCGAATACGAAGCTGCTGGCATTCGGCATCGCCTCGTTCATGGCGGGACTGGGCGGCTCGTTCATCGGCTACAGCCGTGGGCAGCTTTCCGCAGACAGCTTTACCGTGCTCGTCGGCTTGAGCTTCATGGCATTCGCGTACTTGGGCGGCATCACCAGCGTCTCGGGCGCCGTTATTGGTGGCACATTTGCTCCCTTGGGCATCGGGTTTGTCATCTTGGACCGGAACCTGGAACTCGGTACCGCGTATGGGCTCCTCGCCGGCATCGGCCTGGTGTTGACCGCGATCTTCAATCCGGAGGGCATCGCGGGCGCGAACCGCAAGAACTTCGAGAAGCTGAAAGCGATGCTTGCGGCGCGAGCAGCCGCCAAGGCCACTGACGCGAATGACCCAGGCGAAGCACCACCAGCGCCGACGCTCGACGTTGAATCGTCGGGGGCCACGCCCGAGCCACCAGCCCGGGACCGGCCGAGCTTCGACGATGCCCCTGTCGTGCTCGCGGTCGATGAGCTCACCGTCCGCTACGGCGGCCTCAAGGCCGTGGACGAAGTGTCGCTGCGCGTCCGCGAGGGCGAGATCGTCGGGCTCATCGGTCCGAATGGCGCCGGCAAAACCACCATGATCGACGCCCTGACCGGGTTTGTCCCCTCCGACGGGCGCATCGTCTTCGATGGTCGGGAACTCACCGGCGAATTGCCCTACCAGCGGGCGCGCATGGGCCTGTCGCGTACGTGGCAGTCGCTCGAACTCTTCGGCGATCTGTCGGTGCGGGAGAACGCCCAGGTGGCCCAGGAGCGAGCCTCGATTCGCTCGGTGCTCGCGGATTTTGTCAATCCGGCACGACCGGTCGACCTCGAGCGGGTGGATGCCGCACTGGATCTGGTTGGCCTCGCTAGCGACGCCGACGCCCGACCGGGCGATCTGCCGCTGGGACGCCAAAAGCTGGTCGGCGTTGCCCGGGCCTTGGCCAGCTCCCCGCGAGTGATGTTGGCCGACGAGCCCGCAGCTGGCCTCGATACTGCTGAGAGCCGGACACTGGGTCGCGAGATCGTCGACATTGCCGAAGGCGGCGTGTCGATCCTGCTGGTCGACCACGACATGGGCTTGGTGCTGGAGGTCTGCGACTACATCTACGTGCTCGACTTCGGCCAGATCATTGCCGAGGGCACACCGGCCGACATTCGGGCGAACGAGGCCGTCATCGACGCCTACCTTGGTTCCGAGGTCCACACATGAGCACAATCGCATGAACACAGCCGAAGCCACAGCCTTCGAAGACACCGCTGTCGCGACGCCTGCGCTGGACGTCCGGAATCTGGTGGCCGGCTGGGGCGGCGTGCCGGCCGTGCGCGACCTGTCGCTCCATGTCAACCCCGGAGAGGTCGTGGCACTGCTCGGGCCCAACGGCGCGGGCAAGACGACCACGCTGCTGACCATCGCGGGTGTCCTGCGGCCTATCGACGGCGAGATCGACGTGCTGGGCACGCCCCTGGGCGGTGCCGGCGCGCACCAGGTGGCCCGCCGAGGCGCAGCCCTGCTGCCAGAGGACCGCGGCATCTTCTTCCAGCTCAGCGTGGCGGAAAACCTGCGCCTTCACCGGCACCGCCGCAGCGAGGTCACCGAGGACGACATCATCGGCTGGTTTCCCGCTCTCGGGGAATTGCTCGACCGTCGAACCGGATTGCTCTCCGGCGGCGAGCAGCAGATGCTGGCCTTGGGCTGCAAGCTCATCGCCGATCCGAAGCTCCTGATGGTGGACGAGATGAGCCTCGGCTTGGCGCCGATCATCGTGGAGCGCCTGCTGCCAGTGGTGCGCCGCATCGCCGACGAGAATGGCACCGCGGTCCTGCTGGTGGAACAGCACGTGCACGCCGCGCTCGCCATCACCGACCGGGCCTACGTCCTCAATCACGGTGAACTCGCGCTGTCGGGCACGGCGGAAGAACTGGCACAGCGGCCCGAGGTACTCGAGGCCAGCTATCTCGGTGAGCGAACCCTGGACCACGAGTAGCGTCGGAGCCCCATGTTGCTTCTCCTGCCTCGACTATTCGCAGTCCTCTTCGCCTTCAGTCTCGTCGCAGCCGCGTGCGGCGGTTCTGACGACGACGGCGGCGACGCCGACGAGCCTGGAGCCACCACGGCACCCGAGGCGACCGGCGAGTCGGGAGCCGGCGATGATGTAGGTGTCGGCTCGGCGAGCGACGGCGAGGACGCGACCGGCGGAGATGACGCCGCAACTGCCACGGCTGTCATCGACCGCACCGGTGAGGTCATCCGGATCGGCTACGTCAACAACGAGGGCGGCAGCATCTCGCTGCCGGAGCTGCGGATCGGCGGCGAGGTGGCCATCGACGTCATCAATCGGGCAGGCGGGATCCACGGGGCCGTCATCGAGCCGGTCGTCTGCAAGTCTGACGGCACGCCCGAGAGCGCCATCAACTGCGCCATCAAGCTGATCGAGGAAGACGTCGTCATGGCATACATGGGCGTCGAGCTGGGCTCAGAAGCGGCACTCGGGCTGTGGGTCGACGCGGGCATTCCTTACGTCTCGTCCCACTCGTGGGGCCCCACCGAGCGCAACAGCCCCGGCGCGTTCCTGCTTCATGTCGCAACCGGCGCCTTTGCGGTCGGCCCGGCCAAGACCTTCAAAGAACTCGGCATCGACCACATCGCCGTGGTCATCCAGGACTCGTCCAACGCCCTGGACTTCATGGACAACATCATTGTCAAGGTGCTCGAGCACCACGGCATCGAAATGACCCGCGTCGTGGTCGATATCGCCGCGCCCGACTGGACAGCCGCCATCGCCGCCGCGCAGTCCGCCGGCGTGGACGGGATGATGGGCCAGCTCGACGAGTTCGGCTGCATCGGCATGGTCGGCTCTGCGGCCGCGAGCGGCTTCGACAAGCCGATCTTCGCTGGCTCGTGCACCTTGTACATCGACGTGCTCGGTCCAGCCGCTTTGGGCACCTACACCCAAGGCGATCAGTGGGTGCCGTGGGTTGCCGAATTCGCGCCGCCCGAAATCCAAGAACGCCTCGCCGCGTACGCGCAGGACATGACCGCGGCAGGTCACGAGCAACTCATCGAAGGATTCGCTGTGGCGCCCTACGGGGCTTGGCGTGAGATCGAGTTCATCCTCGAGACGATCGAGGGCCCCATCACCCCTGAGTCGATCACTGATGCATTCGCGAACTCCGGCGAGACGCCCGGCTGGTTCGGCCCC
>LXNI01001419.1_pt1 | contig 20911 bp, 15 predicted proteins | sample 809091 | NCBI WGS metagenome assembly LXNI01 (sample SAMN04870527, study PRJNA318959) | sponge metagenome | biome: 01000161; feature: marine sponge reef; material: water | host: Sarcotragus foetidus | place: Greece: Milos, Mediterranean Sea | collected 2013-05-29 | depth 5-7 m | reverse complement strand
GAACCGACTCGCCGCTGGACTACATCATCCGCTTCTACGAGCCGCCCACGGCCGACGTCACCCTCACCGTCACCGCCAAGGAGGCAGGCAAGGTGCGGTTCGCGACCCGACAAGACGGCACCTACACCGACAGCATCGAAGTCACCGTCTCCGCCGCCGACCCCGCCCACTCCGACCGCTGCGGCGATCGCTACAGCCGCACCGGCGACCAGTCATGGAAATGCCCCATCCACATCTGGGTCCAAACCGTCGACCATCCCCCCGGCGGCGATTGCGTGGAGGTCTCCCACTCACTCACCGGCGGCTTCAACAGCACCCTCGACGACGACCACGACATGAACATCGTCATCCACGACCCCGATTGGGACCCCGGCTTCATCTACTCCGGCGGCCGCTCAGACCCATGCGTTCTCCTTGACGACCACTGATGCTGCCCCTGCGACGCGCTCGCTCCGGACCAGACCTACCCCAACTGAGGTGTTTCTGAGCCAAGTGCAAGGACCTCATCGATCTCGCAGGTCTCCTCCGGCGCTACGCACGGTCCCGTCCTGCCGGTTGCCACGTCCCGCTGTGAGGCCCGGTTCCCAACGGGGGGCCGAGAGTGGGCACGGCGTGGGTCCCCCAAAAATACTCCCGTGCCCGCAGGAAGCCTGTCATCCAGCCGGGGGGTCCTTCCGCCGCGCCTCGCTGAAGCGGGCGACGTTCGGTGACGACGCTCATGATCGGCCAGACCGTTCTAGAACCTGCTAACTCATTATCAGGGATCCGCGCGGAGGCGGCCTCGTCCTGTCTGGAGGACCTGACAGCTGACCTATACCGGCTGGTGGCCGAGTTATGATCCTGGTGATCGTCGATCGCACGGTCGATTATCACGGTCGGGTAGATGGAGTACTCTCCCTCGCGCCCGTAGGCCGATTAATGGTGAATCCGACAGACGGTTGGCGTGGGGCCACCACCCGGTCCTCGACCACAGCGGGTATCCGAGTGGGGCTCAGACAAGGCCGCGACGAACGATCACATAGACCCGCCTCGCCTTCGGTCTCCCAACGCCGCAGCCACTTGTAAACGGTCTGGCGTGACACCCCGGATGCTTCCGCAGCCGCCGCTACCGACCAACCTCCAACCTCGACCCGATCCACCAACAACCGACGCCCGAACGGTGTAAGAGATCCTCGCCTAACACCCCGGCAGACGAGCATCCACGGGCCACTCGAGGGGATCAACAACCTGCTCCAAGTCCTACGAAGCGTAGCTCACGGGTTCACCAACTATGACAACTACGTAGCCCGCGGACTCCTCCTAGCAGTACCGCCACACCGGCGCCAGAACACCCAAGACCCACGAAATCTCGCAGCCCCTCATCGTTGTCGGTGTGCTTGAACTGGACCAGCTCGCGAACTCCGCGAATACCGACCGTAGTGAGATCATCGAAACGATCATCCGGGACCAGCTTCTCATCAACCCGAACCTCAACCACGTCACAGAGAAGCATGTCGACAGCCGGAACGCAGCAAGAAGATACTGGTATTCGTAACCCGCGGTGAGCGCTCGTGAGACTGGACATCACCGACCATTATCGTTCGGGAAGAGGGCTGGATGGATCAATCTCCTCAGGATCGCAGCCGCAGGCAGCCGTGCGCGCGACCAACTTCGAGGCAGCCCTGAGCTACCAAGCCACCACAGCGGACGTAGGTGAAGTCGACTCCGTCGCTTGAGTTCTCCAACGTCTTTCTTACGTTGTCGTGGCTTCCCGACCAGCCTGACAACGATTCGTTCAGCCTGGGTCTGTTCCCGCGTGTGGAACGAACCCCAGGCGGTCCCACACTCGCTGACAACATCTGCGAAGCGGGATGGCAGCACTTCCGTGGCCTGATAGAGCAAGTCGCCAACGACCCACGCCCAACCCAGTAAGAGTGGCATCAACAACACCGCCACGCCTAGAGCAATGACATTCGCTCAGAACGGCAGGTGTACTACCCAACTAACGACCAGTCATCCACCCGAGGCTTGCGGCCTCCTCGAGTTCGCCCACTGCTCGGGCCGCGCCGTTCAGGTCGCCCTCCACGATCACTGTGGCGACCTCGCCAACGGAATCCGGATACGGCTCCTTCCGGTGTTCCTTCCCCACCCATATCACCCGCTTTACCCCGGCGTTGCGGGCTGCCTCGGCCCATCCGGCCAGGACGTCATCCGGGTGTTGGGAGAAGGCCCGGTCGCGGTCGTCATAGGCCGCCTCGGTCACCAGGACGGCGCAGAAGCAGTAGAGCGCCGCCGCTTCCACGTGCGAGCTGTCGGAAACGTCCCCCATTGCGACCTTCACGCCTCGTTCCTTGAGGCGGTCCGCGTCAGCGTCACGGGTGATGAAGGCTCGGACCTCGGCTGCCGACCGGCAGACCGTTGAGATGATGGCATCGCCGACAGGGGTGTCGGCGCCAACGACTATCACTGGCATAACCCCAAAGCTATCAGTTCGGGAGGTCCGGGCGATTCGGGTCGGATCCCAGCGGCTGTGTAGGAGGTGCTGGAACAGGCGGGGACGGACCTCTTTTTGGCACGCGATACCTCGACTCCGGGGTTCCTCGCCGGCCACGGGGCCAACTGGACTTTTTTGGGTACCCGCCTAGCATGACAGATTCGGCCCTTCGCCCGAGGAGGTCGTCCCGGTCGGCTTCGTGACCGACCAAAACCCTCCCGACACTGACGGAGGATTCGTCATCAGGATGCGATGGGGGAGAAGAAGTTGATGCCCGGCCTGTACCGGAGCGAATTCGAGCACGACGCTTGCGGTGTCAACTTCGTCGCGGACCTGAAGGGGAAGCGCAGCCATCATCTCGTAGCGTTGGCCATGGGGGCGGCGGAGAACATGACGCATCGCGGCGCGACGGGGTCCGACCCTGACACGGGTGACGGAGCAGGCATCCTGCTGCAGGTCCCCGATCGTTTCCTGCGGGCCGCCGTTCCTTTCAAGCTGCCGCCGGCCGGTCGCTACGCGACGGGTATCGCCTTCTTTCCCGACAGCGAGGATCTGACCGGAGCGGGGATCCGGGAAGTCGAGCGGATCGTGGCCGACGAGGGTCTCGAGGTACTCGGCTGGCGCGAGGTACAGACCGACCCGTCCGTGATAGGACATGATGCCCGGACGACGATGCCGGCCATGTGGCAGGTGTTCATCGATGGGCGGGGCTCTTCCGGGATGGCTCTGGAACGGCGAGCCTATGTGGTGCGGAAGCGGATCGAACACGAGGTGCGTCTGGTGCCGGGCGACCGGCGTCCGCGAGAGGCGATCGGCGGGGCCCCCACCATGCATGAGGGTGTCTACCTCGCGAGCCTGTCTGCCCGGACCCTCATTTACAAGGGCATGCTCACCGGGTTGCAGCTGCCCGACTTCTTCATCGACCTTCACGACGACCGGGTCGAGAGCGCCATCGCTCTTGTCCACGCTCGTTTCTCGACCAACACCTTCCCGATGTGGCCTCTGGCCCATCCCTACCGGATGATCGCCCACAACGGCGAGATCAACACCATCCAGGGCAACCGCAATTTCATGAGAGCCCGCGAGAGCCTCCTGGACACCGACCTGATTCCGGACCTCGAACGGGTATTTCCGGTCTGCACACCGGGTGTTTCCGACACGGCCGGTTTCGACGAGGTGCTGGAACTGCTGTACATGGGCGGGTACTCGCTGCCCGAGGCGGTCCTGATGATGATCCCCGAGCCGTGGGAGAAGCACGAGAGCATGGACCCGGCCGTGCGGGACTTCTACCGCTATCACGCCTCCCTAATGGAACCCTGGGACGGCCCGGCGTCGATCGCCTTCACCGACGGGCGGCAGATCGGCGCGGTGCTCGATCGCAACGGGCTGCGTCCGTCCCGCTACTGGGTCAGCGATGATGATCTGGTGGTCATGGCCTCGGAGGTGGGTGTCACCGACGTTCCCCAGTCCCGCATCGTGGAGAAGGGCCGGCTTCGCCCCGGGAGGATGTTCCTGGTGGACACAGTCAGGGGCCGCATCGTCCGTGACGTGGAGATAAAGAGCGAGTTGGCGACGGCTCGGCCCTACACCGCCTGGCTGGGGGAGGGCCTGGTCCGGCTCGGGGAGCTTCCCCAGGTAACCGCGGATGAGCGTTGCGACTTTCCGGTATTGGAGCGGCTCCGAGCCTTCGGCTACACCCACGAAGAACTGAAGATGCTGATCGCGCCCATGGCAGCCGGAGGAGAGGAGGCGCTCGGATCGATGGGCACCGACACGCCGCCCGCGGTGCTGTCCGACCGCAGCCGCCTCTTGTTCGACTATTTCAAGCAACTGTTCGCCCAGGTGACCAATCCACCGCTGGACGCCATCCGGGAGAAGTTGGTGACCTCGATGCGGACGACCATCGGTCCGGAGTCCAACCTGTTCCGTCCGGGGCCCTACTCCTGCAACATGATCGAGCTCGACAGTCCCGTGATCGACAACGGGCAGCTCGCCTCCCTGCTCCGCATGGACGAGGTTCCCGCGGTGCAGGGGACGGCCGCCGTGGTGAGCTGCCACTTCGGTCCCGACGGTGGGGGCGACTCCCTGCGCCAAGCCCTCGAAGGGGTGTGCGCCGAGGTCGACCGACTGATCGAGTCCGGCGTGTGGGCGATAGTGCTGTCCGACCGGGACGTGGGCCCGGACCGGGTCCCGATTCCCTCACTCCTCGTGACGGCCGCCGTTCACCACCACCTGATCCGCACCAGGAACCGCACCCGAATCGGCCTGATCGTCGAGACCGGGGACGCCAGGGAAGTCCATCACCTGTGCCTCCTGCTGGGGTACGGCGCCACGGCCGTCAACCCCTACATGGCCTTCGCCGCCATCGACCACATGATCAAGGGTGGCAGTCACGGTCTGGCCGGGATGGACCCCGCCAAGGCGAATGCCAACTACGCGAAGGCGGCCAGCAAGGGAATCCTGAAGGTGATGTCGAAGATGGGCATCTCGACCGTCGCCTCGTACATCGGGGCACAGATATTCGAGGCCGTGGGGATCGGCTCAGAGGTGATCGACCCCTACTTCACCGGGACCGTGAGCCGCATCGGGGGTATCGGCCTCGACGTGATCGCGGCCGAGGCGATCCACCGTCACCACAGCGCGTTCGCTGACAACCCCGGCGAGATCGCCCACCGCGACCTGGACGGAGGGGGCGAGTACCAGTGGCGGCGGGAGGGGGAGTACCACCTGTTCAATCCGGAGACGGTGTACAAGCTCCAGCACGCGACGCGAGCGGGTCGCTACGACCTGTTCAACGAATACGCCCATCTCGTGGACGAGAGGGCGGAACGGCTGGGCACTCTCCGGGGCCTCTTCCGGTTCAAGACGGGGGAACGTACTCCGGTGCCCATCGACGAGGTGGAGCCGGCGTCGGAGATAATGAAGCGGTTCACCACGGGCGCTATGTCCTACGGTTCCATCTCGAAGGAGGCGCACGAGACCCTTGCCATCGCCATGAACAGGATCGGCGGCAAGTCCAACACCGGAGAGGGCGGTGAGGACCCTGCCCGCAACATCCCCGACCCCAACGGTGACCTGCGGCGCAGCGCGGTCAAGCAAGTGGCTTCGGGCCGGTTCGGCGTCACCTCCGAGTACCTTGTCAACGCCGACGATCTCCAGATCAAGATGGCCCAGGGGGCCAAGCCGGGGGAGGGAGGCCAACTCCCCGGCTACAAGGTCTATCCCTGGATCGCCGAGACCCGGATGTCAACTCCGGGCGTGGGGCTGATATCGCCCCCGCCCCACCACGACATCTACTCGATAGAGGACATCAAGCAGCTCATCCATGACCTTAAGAACTCCAACCCGGAGGCGAGGATTCACGTCAAGTTGGTTGCCCAGATGGGTGTCGGGACCGTGGCGGCCGGGGTTGCCAAGGCGAAGGCCGACGTGGTCCTCATCTCCGGGCACGACGGCGGGACCGGGGCCTCCCCACTGACGTCCATCAAGCATGCAGGCGGACCTTGGGAGATCGGTCTGGCCGAAACGCAGCAGACGCTGCTGCTGAACGGTTTGAGGGACCGGATCGTGGTACAAGCGGACGGGCAACTGAAGACCGGCCGGGACGTTATGATCGCCGCGCTGCTGGGCGCCGACGAGTACGGATTCGCCACCGCGCCGCTGGTGGTCTCGGGTTGCATCATGATGCGGGTCTGCCACCTCGACACATGCCCGGTGGGGGTGGCCACCCAGAACCCGGTGCTGCGCGAACGCTTCAACGGGAAGGCCCGTTTCATCGTCAACTTCATGCGCTTCGTCGCCGAGCAGGTGAGGGAACTGCTCGCCGAGTTGGGCTTCCGCAGCCTGGACGAGGCGATCGGCCATGCCGAGCTGCTCGAAGTGCACGACGCCGTGGACCACTGGAAGGGCGACGGTCTCGACCTCTCCCCGATCTTCCATGTACCCGAACTGGCCCCCGGCCAGGCAAGGAGGCAGACCACCGATCAGGACCACGGCCTCGCCCATGCCCTCGACCAGACGCTCATCCAGCTTGCGGAAGGGACTCTGGCCGGCGGTCCACCGGTGACCCTGGATCTGCCGATCCGTAACGTGAACCGCGCGGTGGGAACTCTGCTCGGCTACCACGTCACCAGCCGTTACGGAGCGACCGGGCTCCCTGATGACTCCATCACGGTGAACTTCACCGGCATGGCCGGCATGAGCTTCGGTGCCTTCCTCCCCAAGGGCGTCACTCTGAGGCTCGTCGGGAGCGCCAACGACTATGTCGGCAAGGGCCTGTCCGGAGGTCGAATCGTGGTCACGCCCCCGCCCGAGGCCCCCCTCGTAGCCGAGGAGAGCATCATTGCCGGGAACGTAATCCTCTACGGCGCGACCTCGGGAGAGATGTTCCTGCGGGGCGTCGTGGGTGAGCGCTTCTGCGTCCGCAACTCGGGCGCGGTGGCCGTGGTGGAAGGGGTCGGGGACCACGGTTGCGAGTACATGACCGGTGGGCGAGCGGTGATCCTGGGCCGTACGGGCCGCAACTTCGCCGCCGGCATGTCGGGTGGGATCGCCTACGTCTACGACCCGGAAGGCTCCTTCCCCGGCCAGGTCAACACCGAGATGGTGTCGCTCGACTCGCTCGTCAAGGACGATCTGGACTTCTTGGCAAGCACGCTGACCGCCCACCTCAGGGAAACGGATTCCACCGTTGCCGCCCGGATACTGGATCGATGGGACCACGAGGTGCGGCGCTTCGTCAAGGTGATGCCGGACGACTACAAACGGGTGCGGGAAGCGGTACGAGAGGCCGAACGGACCGGCGAGCCGGTGCTCGATGCGATCATGGCGTCGGCCCATGGGTGATGTGCGGGGCTTTCTCAAGCACGGGCGCCGATCCCCGGCACGCCGTCCCGTAGAACTCCGCGTGCTCGACTGGAACGAGGTATACGAGGACTTCCCCGTTACCCAGGTCCGGGATCAGGCTTCCCGCTGCATGGACTGCGGCATCCCCTTCTGCGTCGGCGGCTGCCCGCTCGGCAACCTGATCCCCGACTGGAACGACCTGGTCTACCGCGATGGCTGGCGACAGGCCATCGACAGGCTGCACGCCACCAACAACTTCCCGGAGTTCACCGGACGGTTGTGCCCGGCGCCCTGCGAGGCGGCCTGCGTGCTCGGCATCAACTCCGACCCGGTGACCATCGAGCAGATCGAACTGGAGATCGTCGAGAAGGCCTGGGACGAAGGATGGGTGACTCCGTTGATGCCCACCACGGTGACCTATCGCAGCGTGGCGGTGGTCGGATCCGGACCGGCGGGGTTGGCGGCGGCTCAGCAGCTCACCCGGGCCGGCCATGCCGTCACCGTGTTCGAGCGGGATGACCGTGTCGGCGGCCTGCTCCGCTACGGCATTCCCGACTTCAAGATGGAGAAGCGGTTCCTGGATCGGCGCCTGGCCCAGATGGAGACCGAGGGCACCCGGTTCCGGGTGAACGCCGAGGTAGGGGTCGACCCAACCGCTGACCGGCTCCGGGACGAGTTTGACGCCGTGATACTGGCCGGTGGCGCCACCCTGGCCCGTGACCTGCCGATCGCAGGTCGGGATCTGGACGGCATTCACCAGGCGATGGAGTACCTGACGCCGTCCAACCGGACGCGAGCGGGCGACCTATCCGCAACCCCCATCTCCGCCCGGGGCAAACGGGTGATCATCATCGGGGGCGGCGACACCGGCGCGGACTGCCTGGGAACCGCCCACCGTCAGGGGGCCGCATCGGTGCACCAGTTCGAGATCATGCCCCGGCCTCCCGATCAACGGGCCGGTGCGACCCCGTGGCCGACCTGGCCCCTCATGTATCGGGTATCGGCCGCCCACGAGGAGGGAGGGCAGCGCGAGTTCGCCATCAATACGGAGAAGTTCGTGGGCAACTCCGCAGGACATGTGACCGCGCTGAGGACCCACCGGGTCGACATGACCTCCCGTGACGGCCGGCCGGCGTTCGAGCGAGTGGACGGTTCCGGCGAGGAGTACGCCGCCGACCTGGTGCTGCTGTCGCTGGGATTCGCCGGCCCGGATCGATCGCCCATGCTGGAGCAGCTGGGCGTGGATATGACCGATCGGGGGAACGTGGCTCGCGACAGTCGATGGGCCACGAATGCCGAAGGGGTTTTCGTGGCAGGTGATATGGGTCGCGGCCAGTCGCTGATCGTCTGGGCCATCGCCGAGGGTAGGAGTTGCGCTGCGGCGGTGGATCGCCACCTCATGGGCGAGACCATGCTCCCGGAGCCGGTCACTCCTACCGATATTCCCTGGCGCTAGCCCGGATTCTTCACATTCCGCCACGCCGGTCGTATATGAGCACTTCAGTCTCGTGCGTCGTGGGCTGGATCGGATTCCCCACTTCGAAGCCGGGCGGGCTCCACGGCATGGCGACCGAAACGGACTCTTAGGTCGTCCACCGTCTCCGACAGGCTTTCCCAGCGTTCCTCGTGGCCGGCCATCAGCTGCCGCGGCGCGCCGGTGGGTTGCAGACCACTGACCCCGACGCCGAGAAGTCGGACAGGCAGGCCGCCCACGTCGGTACGGTCCAACAGGCGACAGCAGGACCGGTACAACTCCCTGGACACATCTGTCGCGGACCGCAATGTCTCGGCGCGGGTGATGGTCTTGAAGTCGGGAAACCGAAGCTTGAGAGAGACCGTGCGTCCCGAAAGTCCCGCCCGACGTAGCCTCCACGCAACCTGATCCGCCTGTCGTAACAATTGGGAGCGCAGCGCCTCTGCGCCCGAAATGTCATACTCGAAGGTCTGCTCGACCGAGATCGACTTGGCGCCGCTGCCGGGTTCTACGACCCTCTCGTCGATTCCGTTGGCCAGGCGGTGGAGGTGATCCCCAGTAGCTTCTCCCAGGTGGCGACGGACGAGAGGAAGGGACGCTCGGGCCAGTTGACCTATCGTGCCTATCCCCATCGAGGCGAGCTTGCTCCGGGTGGATTTGCCAACCCCCCACAACTCCTGCACGTCGAGGTGTTCCAGGAACGCCTTCTCGCTCCCCTCGGTGACGATGTGTAAGCCGTCCGGCTTGGCGTATCCGGACGCCATCTTGGCCAGGTACAGGGAGGTGGCCGCGCCCACCGAGGCCGGAAGGATCAGATCACTTCTAATCCGAGCCCGGATGGCCTCGGCCACCGCGCGGCTGTTCGGGTAATGCCGGCGCAGACCGTGTATATCAAGGAAAGCCTCATCGACGGACAATTTCTGCACGAACGGAGTGAAATCCTGGAATATCGAGAAAACCCGCTCCGAGATCTCGCCATAGCGTCGATGGCGGGGCGGCACGATCACCAATTTCGGGCATGTCCGTCGGGCGGTGCTCATCGGCATAGCCGAGTGGACACCAGTAGCTCTGGCCTCGTAAGAGGCGGACGCAACCACTCCTCTTGGTCCCTCGCCACCGACGACCACCGGTTGCCCCACAAGCCCGCGGTTGTCGAGTCGCTCCACTTCCACGTAGAACGCATCCATGTCCACATGGAGAATGGGCTCGGCGATGCGCGGCTCGTCCATGTGTGGCCAACATTAGGCTCTTCAACCTCGTGAATCTATGCCGGACCTTCCTACACCCGACCCATGAAGAATTGGGGTTGAGTGATTTACATGCCCAGGTTCGGGCCTGGCCTTGGTATCATCGGGATGTATCCATCTGAACCACCGGGCCATGCATCGGTGGTGGAGGCCTGACCATGACGACCACAGTTGATATCGATCTCGGCGCCTACAAGCTGGGCTGGAGCGATCCCGAGGACGAATACGTCTTCAAGCCCGAGAAGGGCCTCTCCGAGGAGATCATCCGCGAGATGTCGTTCATCAAGGGCGAGCCGGACTGGATGCTCAATTTCCGCCTCAAGGCCTACCAGCGTTTCCTGCAGCGACCCATGCCCACCTGGGGCGGCGGCGGTCTGCTGGAGGATATCGACTTCGACGACATCTACTACTACGTCAAGCCTGCCGGGGAACAGGCCAAGGACTGGGACATGGTGCCCGAGTCCATCAAGGACACCTACGAGAAGTTGGGCATTCCCGAAGCGGAACGCAAGTTCCTGGCCGGTGTGACCGCCCAGTACGAGTCGGAGGTCGTGTACCACCGCAACCGGGAGGACCTGGAGGAGATGGGGGTCCTGTTCATGGACATGGACTCCGCCGTGCGGGACCATCCCGACATCGTCAAGGAGTACTTCGGGACGGTGATCCCGCCCAACGACAACAAGTTCGCCTCCCTCAACTCGGCGGTCTGGTCGGGAGGTTCGTTCATCTACGTCCCTCCGGGGGTCCACGTGGACCAGCCTCTGCAGGCCTACTTCAGGATCAACTCGGAGAACATGGGCCAGTTCGAGCGGACCCTGATCATCGTGGATGAGGGTGCCTTCTGCCACTATGTCGAGGGATGCTCGGCGCCTGTCTACACCACCGACTCCCTCCACTCGGCGGTGGTCGAGATCGTCGTCAAGCGGGGCGGGCGCTGCCGCTACACGACTATCCAGAACTGGTCGAACAACGTCTACAACCTGGTGACGAAGCGAGCGGCCGCCTATGCCGACGCCACCATGGAGTGGGTAGACGGCAATATCGGTTGCCTGGCCGAGGGTTCTCGCGTCACAACCCCGGGGGGTGTGAAGCCGATCGAGTTGGTCACGCCCGGAGAACAGGTGCTGTCGTACGACGAGGACGCGGGCGAGTTGTGCTGGCGGATGGTCACAGCCAAGCGGTACTCGGGTCTGCAACCAGTCCGGGAGGTTCGGATTGGCGCCCGTAGTCTACGGGTGACGGATAACCACCCGTTCTACTCATTTGCGTACGACCCGTCCCGGCCGAAGAAACTAGGTCGATACCGATTGGCGTACGTCCGCGCCGACTTGCTTGACCAGGCGATCGTCCCGGTGTCGAGCCTCGACTACGGGGAGCCCTTCAAGCTCGATCTACCGGACCGCATGACGGTGTTCCAGAGCCGCAACCAGTACTGCGACGAGTTCACGGCCGAGCGGGCGCGCCCGCTTCGGATGTCGCCGGGCGCCACCACCAGCGAAGAGCTCATGTGGTTGTTCGGTCTGTTCACCGGAGACGGCTCCATCGAGACAGCCCCGTCCGGCTCGGGCGGCATGCGGTGGGCGAAGGTGGTGTTCTCGGTCCCTCGCGGCGACCGGGCCCGCGCGCGCCTCGTGGAGACCATGGAGGCGATCATGCCCGGCTCGGTGCCCACCGAGCGACAGGACGGAGTCACACTCACCTGGAACAGTGTGGACCTGGCCGATTTGTTCCTGAGCAACGGTTTCGATACGGGCGCGCACCACAAGAGGGTCCCCGGATGGGTTCTGGACTTGCCCGAGTCGCAGCGCGCGGCCTTCGTCGCCGGGTACCTTGACTCCGATGGCTCGGCGCCGAGGGGCAGGCGAGGATTCTCCATCAAGTCCGTCAACAGGGAACTGTTGGATGACGTTTCCGACATCCTCACCAGCCTGGGCATTCCGTCACGCATCCACACCGAGTTCGACGGTGACAGAACGGTGGTCGTAGCGGGTCGTCCCGTGACCGCACGCGGATCGCACTCGGTGGCCTTCCCAGCGGACGCCCGCCTAGTTGCAGCGGTGTCCTCGGGATTGCAGAAGGCTGTGGGTCATCAAACGGTCTCCCGCACCCGACACTTTCGGCGGGTGGGGCGGTCGCAGATACAGCTTCCAGAGAGCGTCGAGATACGGAAAGTGGAGTCCAGCCCTGCCTCTGTAGTGGTTCCCACCTGGGACATCGAGGTAGAGGGAACCGGGAACTTCGTGTCGGAGGGCTTCATCGTCCACAACTCCAAGCTCACGATGAAGTACCCGGCGGTGTGGCTGATGGAGCCCGGAGCCCATGGCGAAGTGCTGTCCATAGCGTTCGCCGGCGCGGATCAGCACCAGGACACGGGCGCCAAGATGGTCCATGTCGCTCCGAATACCACCTCCACCATCCTGGCCAAGTCCATCTGCAAGGAGGGGGGCCGGGCCGGATACCGGGGTCTGGTGAGGGTGGAACCCGGTGCCGAGAGCGCCAAATCGTTCGTCCGCTGCGACGCCCTGATCCTCGATGACGACAGCCGCTCCGACACCTACCCCTATATGGAGATCGAGGAGGCGGACACCGAGATCGGCCACGAGGCCACGGTGTCCAAGGTCGGGGAGGAGCAGCTCTTCTACCTGATGAGCCGGGGCCTGACCGAGGACGAAGCCACGTCGATGGTGGTGGCCGGATTCATCGAGCCGATAGTGAAGGAACTCCCGATGGAGTACGCGGTAGAGATGAACCGGCTTATCGAGTTGAACATGGCGGCTGCCGGAGCCGTCGGCTAGCCCGATTCTTCCTGTCCGCGACACGCGGACATACATCAGTTGACAGTGGAGTGCATTCTTGTGGTGTACGCGGGGTGAGGGTTCTTTGGTCTGGGTGACCACCGCGCTAGCAGCCGATCACCCCGATTGCGCCGGCCGAGATACTCGTTCACCGGTTTCCGCGAATCGAATTGGTGCCAGATCTGGTCCAACAAACCCCCAAGAACGACTCAACAACCAAAGATTGCGGCGGGCCAAATTCGTGGGAAGCTCCGCTACCCGAGCCTTTACATCACATCCCTGGACGTGGCCGCCACTGCCCACTGCCCACTGGCTTGCCGGATGTTCAGAGGTCTATCAGGGTCTTCAATTCGTATGCGTTGCTGGGATGCCGGAGCTTCGATAAGGCACGGCGCTCGATCTGGCGGATGTGCTCCCGGGTCACGCCCAACCTGGCGCCGATGTCGGTCAAGGTCATCATCTTGGATCCCGCCAACCCGTAGCGGTTGACCACCACCGTGCGTTCCTCGGTGGTAAGCATGCTCAGGGCTTCTTCGATCCGGGCTCGTCTCACGGCTGCGGCGGCATAGGCGAACGGATCGATGGCGGTCTTGTCCGGGACGAAATCTCCCAGCACCGCATCTCCGTCCTCACCGACCGGACGATCTATCGAGATGGTGCTGGTGGGGGTGGCCAGGGCGGTTGTCACCCGGTCGATGTCGAGACCGCTGGCGGCCGCGATCTCCTCGCGGGTGGGCCGGCGTCGGAGCTCCTCGGTTAGCGTGTAGACCGTCTCGTTCACCGTTCTCACGATATCGACCATGTGGACGGGCAGACGGATGGTGCGAGCCTGGTTGCCGAGACCCCGCGTGATGGCTTGACGGATCCACCACGTGGCGTAGGTGGAGAACTTGAAACCCTTGCGCCAGTCGAACTTCTCAACAGCCCGTATGAGTCCGAGATTGCCCTCTTGTATCATGTCGATCAAGTCCATGCCTCGGCCCGAATAGCGCTTGGCGATCGAGATGACGAGGCGGAGGTTCGACTGGATGAAGATCGCTTTGGCTCTCTCGCCCTCCCTCACCTGCCGGCGTAGCTTCGGGCGGTCGGCCGGGTCGAGGTCGGGCGTGTCATCCAGTTGGTCGCGGGCCTGGCGGCCCAGTTCGATCTGCAGAGCCAGATCTACCTCGTCCTGGGCGGTCAGTAGGGGGTGTGCCGATACCTCGTCGAGGTACAGGTCCACTGCGTCGGTCGAGAGCGGTGTCTCCCTCGCTGTTAAGACCACGACCTACCTACCCCCTCTCTACGGGTACGACAACGCAACGTATCACCCTGGCAACGATTTGGCAATGTGTTCCTTGATTGTGCGGTCCGCGTGAGACAGATTCGATGCCCTCGGCGGGCCGTCCGGTCCTTTCCGCGAGGCGTGGTGGTGTCACTGTTGCCAGTCCTGGGATCGGTCTTTCTGACCGCCTGCCTGGCGCAGTCGGTGGTTGTGGTCGGGGAGGCGCCGATCCCGTCGCCCTCCGAGATCCCGACCGTGCCCGTCCTGGTCAAGGACGATGCCGGAGAGCCGATTGTCGGGGCGCAGGCCGACACGGAGCACGGTCCGGAGGTCACCGATCGGAGCGGTGTGTTCCGGGTGCGATGGGAAGGCCGGTCCACCTCGGCCTCCGTGAAAGCGCGAGGATTCTTCCCGGGCGCGGTGGTCGTTGACTCGTTCCAGGACGAACCCGTGGAGCTCGCCCTGCGGCCCGTCGTGTTGCGCGGAGCGGTGGTGGACAAGCAGGGATTCGGGCTACCGATAGCGTCGGTCTCGTTGGGTGACTTCAATGTGATGACCGATGATCAGGGTGGCTTCGAGATATCACGGGCTTCACCCGGCACCATCACCGTAGAACGCCCCGGATGGGCCACAACCGAGTTTGCCTGGGATGGAGACATCTTGGTCCACGAGATCGTCCTGGAGCCGCTCCAGATCCGGGCTCTACATGTCGGACATACCGTGTTTGTGGACGATGCGCAGTGGTCGGAGATTCTCTCGATCGCAGAAGATACGGTGGTTAACGCCCTCGTGATCGATGTCAAGGATGAGTCCGGCCGGGTGCTCTACGACACGGGAGTGAGCCTGGCCCGTGAGATCGGGGCGGTGGATGTTCTGTTCGATATCGACCGGGTAGTAGCACAGATGGACGTCCGCGGTCTGTACAAGATCGCGCGTCTCGTGACCTTCCAGGATCCAGTCGCCGCGCGGGCGGTGGTCGACATGGCGGTATTCGACACCGCTACCGGTGCTCCCTTCCGCAAACGCAACCAGTACTTCCTCGATCCCACCGATACGCAAGCTCGGGAATATGCCTTGCGGCTGGCCGAAGAGGTCTGTGCGGCCGGGTTCGACGAGATCCAGTTCGACTACGTCCGGTTCCCTGACGGATATCCCGCCTCGGCAGTCTTCGACCTGGGTGACTCGGAGGACATCCGCATAGGGACGATCAGCAGCTTCCTGGACCAGGCCGCCGCCCGCCTCCACCCGCTCGGCTGCCTGGTTGGGGCCGACATCTTCGGGTTCATCACCACCGTGATCGGGGATGGGGGGATCGGACAGGAGTTCTCAGCAGTCTCCGCCACCGCCGACGTAGTGTCACCCATGGTCTATCCGAGTCATTACTCGACCGGATGGTTCGGCTTCGATACGCCAAACGATCACCCGGGAGCGGTGGTGGCCGGAGCGCTCGACGCAGGTCTCAAGCGGGTCGAGGGCCAGTCCATCATCCGCCCCTGGCTTCAGGACTTCTACTACACGCCGGGACAGGTGCGGGAGCAGATAGATGCAGCCGAGGCGCGCTCGTTGGGTTGGATGCTGTGGAATGCGGCCAGCGTGTTCAACGTGGAAGCGCTCGACCCGGAGACCGGGTGATCCTGATCCCCGACAAGGACGCGGTGAACCGACCTCCCGCTCGAACGGCGGCGTTCGATCGGCTCCAGGGCGAGTTGGTCGAGTGCCGGCTGTGCCCCCGTCTGGTCGCTTGGAGAGAGGAGGTGTCGGTGACCAAGCGGGCGGCCTACGCCGATCATGATTACTGGGCCCGACCGGTACCGATGCTGGGGGAGCCGGAGGCCCGGTTGCTGATTATCGGCCTGGCCCCCGGCGCCCACGGGTCGAACCGCACCGGGCAGATGTTCATGGGGGACCGATCCGGGGAGTGGCTGTTCCGGGCCCTTCATCGGGCAGGCTTCGCCAATCGTCCGGTGGCGGACCACCGGGATGACGGCTTCCGCCTGATCGACGCCGCCATCACGGCCATCGTCAGGTGCGTCCCGCCCCAGAACCGGCCCACCGCGGCCGAGCGGAATACCTGCGCCCGCTGGATCGAGCAGGAACTCGACCTGTGCCGGGGCGTAGACGTGGTGGTGGCGCTCGGCGGCATGGCCTTCGACCAGACCCTGCGTATCGGCCGTCGCCGAGGGTGGGAGATCCCGATTCCCAAGCCGCGCTTCTCCCACGGTGTGGAGGTGCATCCCGGCGCGGGAGCCCCCTCGATCATCGGCTGCTATCACCCCTCCCAGCAGAACACCTTCACCGGGAGGCTGACCGAGGACATGCTGGACGCGGTGTTCGCCCGAGCGGCCCACCTGATCGGCGGGTAGCCCGGTGATACGAAGGATTAGGGTCAAGCACGTTGGAGGGTTGCCGGGGTCGCGGTATCCTGCCGGTGCGCCCGCCTTTGGCCGGTGGACGGCGGATAGATAGCATCGGTTTACCCGTTACCATCCGCCCGCCGGATTCTGGAAGGATCTGTGTCCTTACCCTCACCCCAAGCAACCATGTCCATTGACGACGAGCCCACCTGGCTGGTCGGCCTGCGCGACCGCGGTCGCCATGCCTTGGCGTCGGCTGCCATGCCCGGTCCCAAGGACGAGGACTGGAAGTACGTGGACATCGATTTCGTCCTCGACGACTTCCGTCCTGCCACCGAGCCGTCCGGCGGCCTGGATCGCGACGAGTACCTCGAAGCGATGGAAGAGGTGAGTGGCGGCCTGACCATGGTGGACGGCATCGTGGTGGATGTCGACGCCGGCGAGATCGAAGTTTATCAGCCGGCTGATGTGCCGGACGGTAGGTTGGCATCCGTTTACGGATCGATGGTCTCCCCCGAGGTCGACGTGTTCGCGGCCGCCAACCACGCCATGGCGCCTCCCGGCGCGGTGGTGAGGATCCCGGCCGGTAGGACGCTTGCCGCGCCGGTGGTCGTGGACGTCCAGGCCGTCACCGCGGGGACGGTGAGCTTCCCGCACCTGACAGTGGTCGGAGAGCCCGACTCGGAGGCTTCGGTGGTGGTTCTGTACCGCTCCGCGCCCGGCGCCGAACTGCTGGTCAGCCCCATAGTGGAGGCGCTGGCGGGTCGCGGTGCACGCCTGTCCGTTTCGGTGGTTCAGAACCTGTCGGATCAGGCCCGCATGGTGGCCCATCACCAGTATGTGACCGAGCGGGACTCCACCCTCCGGATCGGAGAGGTGGGTCTTGGAGGGTTATATGCCCGGCAGCGGCTGGGGATATCCCTGGCAGGCCGGGGATCGTCGGTCCAGATGGGTGGCATCTACTTCGGCGACGGCTCCCAGGTACTGGACTACCGCATCTACGTCACCCACCAGGGTCCCCGAACCACGTCCGACATCTTCCTCAAGGGCGCCGTTGCCGATAATGCCAGCGCCGTCTGGACCGGACTGATGAGGATCGAGAAGGGGGCCGTTGGAACTTCCGCATTCGAGACCAATCGCAACCTGGTGATCTCGGACGCCGCCAAGGTCAACTCGGTTCCGAACCTCGAGATACTCACCGACGACCTCCAGTGCGGGCACGGTTCCTCCTCGGGCCCACTGGACGAGCAACAGCTCTACTACCTGATGAGCCGCGGGCTGCCCCGCGACCCGGCCGAGCGGCTCCTGGTGAGAGGCTTCTTCAACGAGATACTGTCGGGCCTCGCCGTGCCCGATCTGGCTGCGCCATCGCGGCGGGCGGTTTCCGCCAAGTTCGCCGGGGCGCAACAGCGGGCTGCATCCTGATGGCGTGGTTGGATGCTGGCGCCGCGGATGCCTTTCCCCAGGGCGGGTCCAGGGTGGACCTAGCCGGTCGCACCCTGGCTCTGTTCCGGATAGAGGACGACTTCTACGTGATCGGTGATACCTGTAGCCACGCTATGGCGTCCCTCTCCGAGGGTGAGCTTTGGGACTACGACGTGGAATGCCCGCTTCACGGGGCGGAGTTCGACGTCCGGACCGGAGTACCCCGGACCCTGCCGGCCACCCAGCCGGTGCCGACATACCGGGTGAGACTCGAGGAGGGTCGCGTGATGGTGAATGTGGATGCGGGCGGGGGTTCCCGATGAGCAGGACGGCGCTCCAGGTACGGGGGCTCCATGCCTCCGTCGGTGGGCTCGCCATCCTCAAGGGAGTCGATCTGGAGGTCCCGTTCGGTGAGGTGCACGCGATCATGGGTCCCAACGGGTCGGGCAAGTCCACCCTCTGCCACGTCCTGGCGGGAAAGTCCGGCTACGAGGTGTCCGGGGCTATGGCCGTGGATGGGGTCTCGCTCGCAGACCTCGACGTATACCAGCGGGCTCAGGCCGGTCTGTTCCAGGCCTTCCAGTATCCGGTGGGGATACCCGGTCTCGATCTGGCCGTGTTGCTCGAAGAGGCGGCGGTGGCGCTGGGCGCCGGTCCCGAGGAAGCGAGGGAGCGGATCGCCACCCAAACCCGACGGCTCGGGATGGAACGGTTCCTCAACCGGTCCGTGAACGGCGATCTGTCCGGAGGAGAGAAGAAGCGCTCCGAGGTGTTCCAGCTTGCGGTCTTGGAGCCGCGGGTGATGGTGCTGGACGAGATCGACTCCGGCCTGGACATCGACTCGGTCCGGGAGGTCGCCGGCGCGGTGGAGGAGATACGGAGCGGGGAGGTGGCCATCCTGATGATCACCCACTACAGCCGCATCCTCAACTACGTCCGGCCCGACCGGGTGCACATCATGATGAACGGCCAGATCGTCGACTCCGGAGGGCCGGAGCTCGCGGACGAGCTGGAGGATGGCGGGTATTCGGCGGTGCGATCTCGCCTCGGCATGACCGTTCCCAAGGTCGCGACCAGGACACCCAGCGTGAGCGACTTCTTCACGGATACGCCTTTCGACCTCTAGCGAGTGGCGGCCAGGCGTCGGCGGCCAGCTGCTGATTGGCAGTAGACGAGTGAGAAAACAGTCGGCTCATCCCCGATATAGCTTCGGCACTTGACTACGTCACCTCGTAGAGAGGTCGCCTCGGTCGGAAGGTTGCCCCCGTTCCCGTCGGACTGTCTTGGATGCCTGGGCTCCCGGGCGCGCCTCCTGGACTCACCAGGCAAAAGAGGCTGGTACCCCCATTCCACTACTCCACTGACCTCGGTTGCGGGATGGAGACCCCGCCGAATGGTGCTCCCTATCTTCTTGTAGAAACGGCGTCCACACCTAGTAAACTCAATACGTAGCAAGCGACTGGATTAGTAAATGGTCTTGGCCAGACAAGCGCTCGACGAAGCTAGCCTCATCGAACAGTGGTCCACAGCAGCGTTGGATGAAGCTGAAGTCACATCCCTCGACGAAGAAGGCTATTTCGCTAGCATTCCCGCCGCTCGCGGTGCCTGGGCCTGTGAACCCACTGTTGACGAAGCGTTGGCGGTGCTGAGAGAGGTCCTCGTTGAGTGGGTGGAGCTGAAACTGGCTGACCGAGATGATGACATACCGTCGTTCGGTGGGATCAGGTTCCAGGCGCAGTGAAGCGACGGCCGGGTCCGGTTAGTCGTCGCGTTTTCACCCGGAAGTTTAAGAGTCTTCGGTTTTGAGGGGCCATTCTCCGGAGCCAAGCACGCCTACATGAAACGACGCCGCTGTAAGGTACGGGTCCCCAACCAGAGGGAGATCGGCCCGAAGTTGCTTGGGGAGTTACTCCGGCAGGCGGGAATATCCCGTGAGGAGTGGTTCGATACATAGCGCACGAGTGGAGTCCATTCTTGTGGTGTACGGGGGACCGTCACACTCTCCGGCAAACCCGGGGCGGCTCACAACTGAGTCCGGGCTGGGGATCTGTGGTTCTCAGTGCACAGGGGCCAGTCGCACCGTCATGATCGTGAATTCCCCGGGTTCGGAGATCGGTGTGATTTCCCCTCCGTGCTCCCGGACGATGTCGTGGGACAAGGTCATCCCCAGCCCGGTGTGCCTGTTGCCCGCCTTGGTGGTGAAGAAGGGGTTGAAAGTCCTTGACATGACCTCCATTGTCATGCCCATGCCGTTGTCCCGGACTCGGATGGACGCACCATCCGGGATCTGCCGGGTCTCGATGCCCAATTCGGGCTCGAACCCATCACCTGAGGCGGCGGCCCGGTCCGCCATGGCGTGGCAGGCGTTGGTCACCAGATTGGTGAAGAGGCGCGCCAGGTCCTCCTCCACCCCGAAGATCGGTTCCAGGTCCGGATCGAGGTCGTAGCGGACAGTGGCGTCGAAGCCCTGGGATCTGGGCCTGTACCGCCTGATGGGCAAGGCGGGTCTGTTCCGCTAGAAGCCGGTTCAGATCGACAGAGCCGAAGGCCTCCGTGCTGCTACGATCCCCGAACGGGGGACCTCTCACCGCCACCCAGGTGAACTTGATCATCGAAGCCGAGACGTTCGCCGCTAACGATCCCACCGTAGAGGACCTCGGCGAGAGCGCCGCCGGCAAGGCAGCCCGCCGCGCCTACGACATCGGAGCCTTGTGCTTCTGCTACGGCGACCCGCACCCCCACGCTACGCTGACCAAATGACCACACGTGAGACAGACCAGCCCGACCCCAGGTCGCAGCGGTGGCGCGAATCCGGCTACAACAACGAAGTGATGTACGAGGCCGGCTTCTGGGAACGGCCCAGCTGACCTAACAGCCCTGGAACCACGTCATCCAACTAGGGCGTGTTAACACTACGGCCCCACACTTCGATAAAGGTATATACCGTTAGGTGACGATATTGAAGATGGCCGGCCAGCCTTGAGAACCAACGCGTACCCTATCTTATTACAGTGGTAACCATCGCCGTTTATGT
>LXNI01001418.1_pt1 | contig 20920 bp, 22 predicted proteins | sample 809091 | NCBI WGS metagenome assembly LXNI01 (sample SAMN04870527, study PRJNA318959) | sponge metagenome | biome: 01000161; feature: marine sponge reef; material: water | host: Sarcotragus foetidus | place: Greece: Milos, Mediterranean Sea | collected 2013-05-29 | depth 5-7 m | reverse complement strand
GCGTCCAAGACCTTGCCCACCCGCTGCACAGCCTCCGACTGGATCCCAGTCTTGACGTGGGAGAACGTATCGAGGGTCAGCGTGATGCTAGCGTGGCCCAGCTGCTCCTGCACGACCCGCGGATGCACGCCCTCGGTGAGCATGATGCTGGCGCGCACATGCCGGAGGTGATTCATGCGGCGCGACGACTGCCCAGCCCGGTTAAGCACCTGCTGAGAATGCGTGAGCATGACGATGGACTCGATGGCGCGCCGGTGGGTTTGGGACGGATACGAGCTCGTGATCCTTACGGAGCGGACCGAAAGCGGAAGGGCGTGCGGCCAGCCGCACCCTGTACTGGATGAACTGTTGCACCACGGCGGCGCTTTCCCGGGACAGGATAGTAACGCCTTCTTAACACCATCTTCACGCGCTCGAACTGCGATGCCGGGCGCGAGACTCTTGCGTGTTCACTCGCTCCAGCAGAGCCCCCTCTAATGGGCTTCGACGGCACGGCGCATGAACACCTGCGAATCCGTCGCCCATTCAGCAAAGCCAATGCGCCGGTCGTCGGTCAGGTAGTTGATCTTCTCGTCGAGACAGGCACGCAATTGGGCGTCTTCCACCGCCAAAGTGAAGCCGCCCAGCTCGATTGCGTCGTCTCGAGCGGTAACGGCGAACGCGTCGTCCGAAGCGCTGGCCGCCTCCAGGTTGCCCACTTCGCCCCGGGCCAGCGCGTCGATGTCACCTGCCCGCAACGCGTCGAGAAGCTCAGCTTCGCCGGTCTCGTCGCCGAGGTAGACCACTTGGGGCATGTTTGCCGACGGCGGGTACAAGTGACGCCGACCCTTCAGGTCGGGGGAGTCGGCGGCGAAGTCGATGGCGTAGGTGGCGCTGCCGTCGGCCGTCCGCGTGCCAGCGGTGGTCTCGATGCGTGTGCCCGCCACAAGCACTCCGTCGGCGTCCGCCAAGCCGGTCAATTCCAGCAGGCGCCGTTCGCCCGTTGTACCTGCAAGCACGCCCACGCGCATGCCGCTGGTCAGATCGCGATGGGAGGCGATCCGCCCCGCATCCTCGGCCCGGACCAGTAAGGACTGCCGAAACTTGACGTGGCCCGACGTGAATGCGACGACCTTCTCACCGGCCGCATTGCGGGTGCGCGCGTCGAGAATCGTGATGCCGCCGCCCACGATGTCGTACGCCGGACCTGCGGATTGCAGCCAGATGTCGTCCCAACGAGCAATGCCACGCCGGGAGAACGACAATCCCGCCCCATCCATCGCTTCAAGGGCGGTGAGCAGGTCGGCCTCGAATCCTTGATGGGTGTTGAATCCCTCGGAGGCCGGGTCGGGGTCGGCGCTGTGGCTCACGGGATCGAAGAAGGCGTAGAAGCCGACCATGAGGACGCGGTCGCCGTCCGTGCACGATTCGGACGGGGCATTGCTGGGCGAGCAGGCGGAAATGCACATGAGCAATGTACCCAGCAGAACAATTCTGTGCGTAAGGGGAGGTAAACGTCGTGCCTGCATCACCGGCATCTTGGCGTCCAATCTATGCGTCCGACCGGGAGTAATACCGAAGAACTGCTATCGAGTCTTAGGCTCGACACACGGTCACGAGCTGCCGTGTGGTGTCGTTGTAGAGCGATGTGAGCCTCAGTGCGTAAGTTTAAGCGAACGCAGCGTCGTTATCGTGGAAGGACCGTTCTCTCTTATGCGGCAGCTACGGCCTGCTCGGATGGTGCCAGTGCCTGTCAAGTACCCAGACGACCACCCGCTCATCGTCGTAGTCGATCATGAATGGACAACACAACAACCCACCCTAAGCGAAGCCGAGTCTGGACAGCTTTCGACCGGTTGGCCGGTCCCTCTTCTGAAGCTGCTGGATCCTCGTCGTTGGATCTCCACGGGTTGCGAGATCGTTGACATGCCTGTTGGCTTCGATGCTGCTTGGCGACCCGAACAAGACCTGCATGGCTCTGACACACGCTTCGGCATGAGCCCTACGCCTGAGTGTGCCGTAGCCTAGGGGAAACTCTCTGACCGCCCGTCAGCTAAGGATCCTCAGGTCTCTGTCGGTCCAGTAGTCGAGGCATGCGCTGACCGACATCAGGGGCGCCGGGACGAGCAGCTTCCCCGACACAACGGGCACGAAGATCCGGCCCTCTACCGTCGGTGCGGGCGGGTGCTCGGCAGAGAGATTCCGAACCGATTCCCCAACCGCGTCAGGTACGGCAAGCTCATCAAGTGGGCCAGAATTCAGCAGTCGTACGACAGCGTCGTAGACAATGCCGCCAGCTTGGCCGTCAGGAGTCCCGACATCGTTGTCGCGCCGTCTACGCTTGACGAAAGCGTCGTCGTCGACGAGCCCGCCGCGCAGTTCAATGGCGGGCACGCAACCAAGACCGACAGTCATCTCTGAGGCACTTCGCTCGTAGCACGACTCTCGACTTGGAATCGAGCCGTTGAGCTATGTCTTTTGGAAATCTAGTCGCGGCAGCGTCAGGCTTAAGTTCAGAGCGCCAACAAGATTCCAAGGTCGATGAGGCTCACATTGCCGTCGGGGGCGCTGGCGCGGCTGTGCAATCGGCAAGGTCAGACCTGCCAGCTCTGATCGCCTGACGACGCCCCGAGGTGGCTCGCCGTGCCCCCTGCGGTTGAGGGCACGCTTGAGCATCCCGTAGGCCCGGTCGGTGACCAGCCTCACCACCTTGGTCGACGGCTCATGCTCCCGCTTGACGAGGGCGTGCGCGATGCGGTCGGCCATCTCGAGCAGGTGGTCGGATTGAGAGCTTTGGAAGGCGGGGCTCGAAGGACTCTCTCGGTTTGGTCGTCGTGCGTCCACTCGCTGGCCTCCAGGCCCCCGTCGATATCAGGAGGCCGTTGCGGCCCAGGACGACGACCTAGGTATTGCTGCGGTTGCGTACTCCGGTCGCCCCTAAGGACTGCTCAATTCCTTCCGCCCACTGACCAGAAGCCTTTCGTTGCCCTGCCACTTCGAGTGGCATTGCCTGACGCACGAGTCGCGGCCCTTCGGTATGAACGACTCGGTGGCCATTCCGAATCGTGCCTCTCGTCGTTCAGATCCGCCGGCGCCGATCATCGCAGCACCCGGATCGGGCCCCAATCTGCTCCGCCTAGCTCGGAAGTATCCGCGTTGGATCGACCCGGCTGCCATCGCGCCACATCTCAAAGTGAAGATGCGGACCCGTCGATGCGCCCGAACTTCCCAGACCACCGACAGGATCGCCGCGGCGGACGCCATCGTTGAGACCTAACCGAGGCCGGCTGCCGTCAAGCGGCAGCAGGTGCGCGTAGAGCGTCTGCCAACCGCCGCCATGCGCGAGGACCACATAGTGTCCATAGCCGTCCGGATCCCAACCAACGGTAGCAACGACGCCGTCGCCGGCCGCCACTACCGGAGTGCCGGGCGCGCCGGCGATATCAATGCCCCAGTGTGGACACATGGCGAAGGTACACCCACCGTAGTGCGTGGTCAGGCGTCCACCAACCGGCCATGTCCAGTCAGCGGGTGATTCGGGTCCAACAAGCGACGCCGCAAACTCGCCCGGTCGTCGCCAACCCATGGCCTGTCCATCCGCGTCCGCATGGCCTGTTCCAAGAGTCCCAAGGACTGCCGCCTGCAGTAGAAACCCCATGGCCAGTGCCGCCGCCGCTGGCAGGGCACCGATCACGACGACCCCGCCTAGCGCCCACCCGACGATTGGCTGGACCTCGCGCATCTGTTCGGCAATGCGCGCCACTAGGACACGAACAAGGATTCGAGTTGCCGCGGTTAGGACGTGCCGAAGCGCGACGCCGAGTCCAACTGCTGGCATGGCGGCCGCTCAGTTCGTCGTGATCAGCGACTCGGCCCGCGCAGCCCGCCGGCCGATCTCGGGACAACTCGTGCATCGCGCACCAGGTTGCGTACCGTGAGGTAGTGATGGACGCTCCGTCCCCACACGGACTGCGGCGTTATGGCCGGCAACTCGGCCAGTCCCGCCATGAGCCACCGGGGAAACTGCAAGACCACGCCAAGGCTGACGATGAGCGTGGCGATCGACAGAATGCTCGGCGGCTGAGCGGCGACGATTCCAAATACGACCACCAGACCAAACACGATGGCCGCCTTCTCGAAGACCACCTGGGCCACGCGCTTCACCCACGCGTCCATTAATCCGCGGGCGAATGGCAACAGACTAAGCACCATGATGATCGGCGCTGCGACCACCAGCACCCAGATCCAGATCAGTCGGAGGGCAAACTTCAAGGCCAGCAGTGCCACCTCAAGCAGGAGCACGAGATAGAGCAGGGTCCGGAACAGATCGCTCCAGAGTCCCTCCAAGACGCCGGCCCCCGCCGATTCGCCCCAGCCCCAGCGCTGGTAGAGCTCGAGCGGGCTGTCGCGATTGATGGCGTCGCCGCCAAGCGCGACGAACGCCTGGACCAGCAGATTGTTGAGCTGCAGCAGCGCCTCCACCAGTGAGTAGCTGCCCAGGGCAAAGCCGACGGCGATCACGGTCTGCCCGGCGAAGGCACGCAGATCGACCGGTGCGCCCACAAAGACCTTGTACAGCGCAAATCCGACAAAGATGGCCACCACTAACGAGACCAACGGCGTGCTGGCGTTAAGGGACAGATCGCGCGTTCGTTCCCACATGTCCCGCAGCGCTTGATTGGCCTTCGACGGGACGAAGAAGTCGCGTATCGCCATCCCGCCGGGCACTGCGGCAAACGACCGATCCAACTCCCCGCCCGGCACCGGCTCGATGCTATCCGGTACGGTCAGCATCCACGTCCACGCCCAAGCCATGGGGGCCTGCAACATGTGCGTCAGCGAGTTCGTGGCCCCGAGGCTGGCGGTCGCGGCCGCCGACTCCGGATGACGCCAGACCGGCGAAATCAGCGAGTTCAAGGCCTCGCGAAGCGTTTCGCCCAGATGGTCGCCGAGCGAATCAGCCAAATCGTCGGCGATGCGGCCGGTTACGTCGGCCGAGGTGACCGCGCTCGGTTCGTCGGTGTCGGTCGCGCTGGGCGTATCGGCCAGCACCGGGACGCCGACCCCAGCGATCAGGAGAGCCGCCAGGCCCAGGAGCAGAGCGATCAGCCAGCCAAACCCTGCCACGGCTAACCGGGCGTTGGCGCCGATGGCTCCACGCGTCGTCGGGTCCGCCTGGCATCCAGCCGGACGGCCGGTGTCTCCAGCGCGACCCGTTCGCCGGCACCGATGATGGCCAGTCCCTGGCCGCGCCGGGCCTGCTCGAGCGTGGCCAGGTCTTGATGCGTCAGCGCGAAGGCGTCCCGCAGGGCTCGCTCGTGAGCCGGGTGCTGGCGAAACAGCAGCGTGGCCGCGCAGTTCGCCAGGATCGCGCGAGTTTTCGAGTTCTCGACAAGCTCCGAGACGTCCTGCGATACGAGCAGCAGCATCGTCTGCAGCGCTCGCGCGGTCTTGGCCAGTTCGAGGAGAAAGTCGGCGCCCTGCTCCGAACGCAGCAGCGTCCAGGCCTCATCGACCACGATGACGCGCCGTCGCGACTCCCGGCCCATCCAGTTTCGAAGATGCAACAGAATCACGTAGTAGACGAGCGGCAGAATGTCGGCCTGGTCGGCACGCGGATCGCGCAGCGCAAACACCGTGCAGTCGTTGTCAAGATCGACGTTGGTCGGGCGATCGAAGAACGTTGCCAGTTGCCCGCTGGTAAAGCGGTGCAGCCGCTCCCTCAGGTCGCGAGCGGCCTGGCGATACATCGCGTCATCGGCGTAGCGATCTGCAATGCTGCGCGCAAAGTCGGTCGTCGTCGGTGACGGTCGGCGGTAGGTCGCGGGGTTCGAGGCGTCGATTCCTCGGCGACGGAATGTCGGTTCGATGGAGTTGTCGATGATCGTGCCCTGCTGCTCGCTGAGTCCGCTCAGTGCCAGCCGCCAGAAGCCGCGAAGCCCACTGGCGACGCGCGCAAAGCCTCGCGCGTCGCGCACGCCGGCAAGGTCCCAGACATTGATGGCGTGCGCGGACGCCATGGCCGGTCGCAGCACCCGGCCACCACACACCCGAGCCAGGGCGCCGTACTCATCCTTGGGATCAAGAACGGTCAGGCTGGCGCCCGACAGCCAGAGCCCGAGGGCGATCTGCTTGGCGCAGTGGCTCTTGCCGCCTCCGCTCTGACCCAGGACGGCCAAGTGTGGATTCTCATGCCGCGGTCCAAACGGATCGATGATGACCGGCGCGTGACCTCGTCCCGGGCCAACGGTCGTGCCGAGGAATATGCCGCCGCGTTCGGTCAGCCCGGGCGCGTGGAACGGCACAGCGGCTGCCAATGGGCCGGTCGTGAGACCACGCCACCGACCGAGTCGATTTTCGCCCAGCGGCAACAGGCTGCGTAGACCGTCCTGCTGGTAGCCGACGACGCGCGAGGCCCCCATGCCGTGGGCCGCCAATTCCGCCTCCACATCCAACGTGGTCTGCTCGAGGGTCGCCGCCGAGTCGGCCGTGACGCCGATCACGACCGAGGTCCGCACGTACCGTTCGCGCGCTCGGAACGCCTCGTGCACGTCATCCAGATCCTCTAAGCGCTGACGTGAGGCACGGACGGCTTCGGGGTTGACGTCTTCTCCCAGCGCAACGTCGCCGAGCAATTCACGTTCGGTACTGGATAGCCGCCGACGCACCTCGCGGTCGTCCACCGGGCTGATGAAGAGCGAAAGATCCAGGTCGTGCTTCAGCGTCGTGAACCAGCGCAGCCACCCGGCCGCCACCTCACGGGGATAGCGTCGGAGGGTGAGGGCGCGCAGCCGGCGCGAGTCCGCGCCGGGGCCTTGAATGACCAACTGGTCCGGCTCGACGACCACCCACTCCGGGAACGGGTCGGCGAGATCAAACCCCACCCGCGTGAGCGGCGGCGTATCAGTTCGAAGTCGCATGGCACCGTTCGACGGGGCACTGGTCAGCGCGTGGCGTAGCCGATGGGCGGCCCCCGGGGCCGGGCGAAACAGCCCTTCGACCAGGTCGACCAGATCAAAGCCGTCCAGGCGCCGGCTCGTGAGGCCGGCGCGCGCCAGCCCCTCGCGAATGATCTGCAGCCGGCGGTCGCCGATGCCGGGATCGTCCGGCGGGCCGTCGTGCGCCGAGCGGCGGGACCACAATGATCCACGCGGCGCCGGCGCGTCGTGCGCCATGAGCACAAAACAGCGCACCTGGCGAAGATGCCACTTGCCGTGCGCGGCCTCCACGGCCTGGGCGTACGTGGATGGCCGCCCGGACTCGCCGTCAGCTCCACCGCCCGGCACGCCCAGCAGGCGGCGGCGGCGATCCAGCTTGTGATCCCACGCGGCCGACCAGCGTCCGGTGACATCGCCCAGATAGTCCGACGGTTCGAAGGCGCGGTTACGAAGCACGATCTGGATCGGACACGGGAGACTGGTCAGGAACTGGGACAGGCCGGTGACCGCCGCCGTGATCTGGTCCTCCACCATCACCTCGAGGTTTAACGGCCGAATCTCAAGAACAGAGATCTGCGCCCCATCGGATCGCACGATGCCGTGCGGCCCGATTTCGCGGATGCCCAGGGGAATCTGGGCCGGCGCATTGGCGCGGGTGTCGTGACGCTCCGCGTCCACGACGCGGCGCGATCCCCACACCCCGGCTAGCCAGTCATCGCGAAACACGGAATCCCCATCCATGGCGTGCAACGCGCGCGGGCTGCGGCGTCTCCAGATTCAGGCGATACAGCGGATCGGGAAGCGATGCCCGCCATGCCCGCCTGAGCGGCTGACGCTGGCGCCCGAGCAGTCGTGGGCCCGTCCAGTAGCGGGCCATGGCCAGCAGATAGCCGTCCAGGGGCACGTCATTGACCCGAAGCCGCATGAGCGACCAGCCCATGAGCACCGGGACGGCCAGCGCGAAGCCGGCGAGTGGACCGATCCCAACCAGGGGGACCAGCACGGTGAGCAACCCGAGTTCGAGTGCGCCCAGAACCACCAGCCAGCAAATCTCGCGGCTCGTGAGACGAAACCCGCCGAGCGGCCAGCGCGTCGGCACGCGCTCCAAGTCTTCGGGAATAACAAACCGTAGCGTCGGCGCCGTCACGTCCGCCCACCCAACGTGTTGACCAGGAATTCCACGGCGTCCTGCAGCAGCCCGAAATTGAAGGCCATCACCAGCCCGTAGATCAGCAAGGCCTGCATGGCAAAGCGGCGGGCATCAAGCTGGGCATCCACGCTGTTCGACGTCCAGGCGGCAATGGCCTTCCAGCCGATGGCCGCCGCGACGACCAGGCTGGCGATCGCAGCCAGAAAGCCCTTCAGCGATTCGACGGCGAAGGTGATCGGGTCGGTCTGGGCAGATACCGTCGCCGGGACGACAAGCGCAAGGGCCGCCAGGGTAAACGCCAGCAGCGCGCGTCGCCGCACGATCATGCCGGCAACTCACCGGCGTTGGAGGTCGCGGTGGGGTCCGCCGTCGAACCATCGCGCCGGAGGCCGCCGAGCACGCGACGGACCAGCGCGCCCAGTCTGCGACCGTCCCCATTCTGGCGGGGAATCCGGGGGTGGGTAAGACCCAGCCGCTCGGCAAGATCATCGAAGGCCGCGCGGAAGGGCTCGAGTTCATTGATCATCCAGCTGTGGGGGAGTTCGCCGCGGCTCTGCGCCACTGCGACATACGGGTACGCGTCGGGGATGGTTCCAATCACCGGCACTTCGAATCCCACGCCCTCGGCGATCGCGCCGGCGATCTCGCCAAGCCGGCGGCGATCGCTGGACCGCACCCGGTTGAACAGCAGGAAGAGTCGATCCTCGGGCATGAATTCCGGGCCGACGTCACGTCGAACCAACGTGATGTCGCGGATGGCGTTCACCACGTCCGCCTGCGCCGGCGTCACCACATACAGAATCCGATCGGCCCTTGCCAACGGCTGGAAGCGCCAGTGGCCGTACTCCGTCGGCAGCGTCACCACGACGGCTCCGTAGGGAAAGTCGCGCGCGGTCATCAGCAGTTCCCGGATCAGATTCGGCTCGTCGCGATCAAAGCGCGTATTCCACTGCGCCGCCAGGTGGTCGTCGGCCAAGCCCACCATCAGGTGGAAGTTGCGGAAGCGTTGCAGGCCGGCCGCGAAGCCGTCGCGATTGGGCTGGCGCAGGAAGGCCGCCACGCCCGGGGCGGGATCAACTCCGCAGTAGGCAGCGAGGTCGTCTTTCGGATCGATGCCCACCAACAGCACGGGCACATTGCGTTCGGCAATGGCCCAGGCCAGGTTTGACGCGAGGGTGTCTTTGCCAATCCCGCCCTTTCGGGCCGTCACACACACGATGGACCGGCCAGCCGGTGGCATGGCCAACCGTTCCGCCAAGCGTTCCGCCGCCGCCGTTTCCTGCTGTCGAGCCCGGCCCCGCGCCGCCCGGGCGGCTTCCCCGATAGCCAGCGCGCGCTTGACGACCCTGTCGGAATCGATGGGGCGGACCACCACCTCGGCAACGGCGGCCAGGCGCTCGAGTTCGTCGCCCAGCTCCTGGTCCCAGACTTCGATGAGCACCAGTGCCTTCCGACCGAGCGCGTGGACGTCGGTCAGGAATGCGACCAAGCCATTCCCGGCATCGTCAGGGAAGAGCTCGGCCCCGACGATCACGACGTCCGACTGACTGGCTGCCACGTGCACGGCGGCATCCGGTCCGTCGGTCGTCAGGCCGGCCAGCTCTAAGCGCCGCTTGCCGAGGCTGCGCATCGCCGTGCGCAATTCCTGGATCTCGGCCGACCGCAGAAGGCACACATGCGCCCGAATCGGTAGGGCCGTTCCCTGATCGCTCACGGCGGATGCAGGCTCCTCTGGTGACGCGAGGCGGCGGCGTCGGGGAGGCGCGACGCCGCCGCCGGCGTGGGGGTGCGCGCCGTCTGCGCGCTGGAGTCACGGTAGGCACGCGCGTTGCCTCGCGGTATCCAGGATTCCGTAAACGATGCCGGACAGCGCCGACGCCACGACGGGGGTGGGCCCACGGGTGGAACGCTCGACGGCTTGCCGGCGAAGGGCCGGGTGGCCGGACGCCTGTGCCGATCGCACGTCGTGTCGCCGCGCGACGAATCGCCGGCGACGCTAGCGCAGCAGACCCCGTCGCGCCGCGATGAGACAGGCTTCCGTGCGATTGCGCGCGCGGAGCTTTCGATAGATCACGGTCAGGGCTTTGTCCACCGTGTTGACGGCCAGGTGCAACTCGGCGGCAATTTCACGTGAGGTGAGGCCTCGTGCGCCGCCGGCGATTATTTGCAGTTCCCGCGCCGTGAGGTCGTCAAGCGGAGTCTCGGCGGTCTCGGTGGCCGGCGCGCAGGCGTCAAGAAAGGCCTCACGCAGCGAGCGTCCGATGGTGAGGTGCCCGGCCGCCGCAGTCCCCACCACGGCGCCCAACTCCGGGGTCGGTGCTGCGGCCGCGAGCAGACCATCGGGACGCGCGAGTACCGACGGCCACAGTCGCTCGCGGCTCCCGACGGTCAAGACGACCCGCGTCGCGGGACACTTCGTGCGGATGGCGGCGATTCCTTGAAGTTCCCGCGCCGGCGCCGGGTCTTCGCTCGGCGCCGCAACGAGGACGTCGATCTGTGAGCCGGCGCACCGCGCGACGGCGGCATCGGGACTCGGCACAGTCCCCACGATGTCGACCGCCGGCAGCCGTTCCAGCCGCTGCCGGATTCCGGACGCCATCCGCCGATCCGTCGCGAGCACCAAAACTCGGAGGGGCCGCGGACCGCGGTTGGCGCCGGTGACGCCGACATGCGCCGGGGTCGCCGCCGACGGGAGCCCGGCCGTCGCCCGGCCGGACGGCCGGTGGTTTGACATTGCCGATCACAACACTATGATGTCGGCCGAGCATAGTAGTGACGGGCGGGAGGCCCTGTCAATACAATAGTGACTGACGATTACAATAGTGAGCGCCCGGACGGGCAGCTCGCCGAAATGGCCCTGCGCATGCAGTACCTCCTCGCCACCAATCGCAAGCCCGACGGCAGCTCGTACAGCATCGATGAGATTGCCCGCGGAACCGGCGTCTCACGCTCGTACCTGCGCAACATGCTGGCTGGGCGCCAGGACAATCCCAGCCGCAAGGTCATCGCCGCGCTCGCCGATTTTTTCGACGTCTCGCCCGTCTACTTCTTCGAGCCGACTGGCGAGCAAGCGACGGCTGGGCACGCGCCGGCGTCCGAGATGGACGTCGCCCTTCGATCAGCCGAGCAACTCGGTCCGGACGGCCGGCGAATCCTGCTGGACATGATCCGGCTCGCCCAGCGCATCACCGAGCAGCGCGACCCGCCGGAGTGAGCGCGCTGCTCGAAGCGCGGACGCTGCTGCGCCAGCTGGGACTTAGCGGCCGCCGATTCACGCCTGAAGTCCTCCTCGAGCGACTCGACGCGCGCCTGGGGATAGTCATCGACGCCGTTCCTGATGTCCGGCTGCCCGCCGGCGGGATCTCCGGCGCCTGCATCACGACCAACGGATCCCATGTCGTGTTCTATCCGGCCGGTGCCTCCAATCGCCAGCAGCTGGCGGTCATCTGTCACGAATGCGCCCACCTGCTCCTCAATCACCGCGGGCGATCCGTCGAAGACGTCCTCACGGGCACCGCCCCCCGTCGCCGACTGACGAACTCGCCGCGGAAGCCCTCGGAGCCGCCTTGGCCCACTTCGCGGAGCAGCCGGAGCGCTGGCCGACACGCATCCCGGGCACACTGCCGTCCGGCGCCACGTCGAAAGCGTCCGCGCTCGGCCTGCGCCTTCGTCGGTACTTTCGGCCGACCTCGCGGATCTGACGTGCGGCGGCGATCACTGAGTCGCCGCCGGGGCGCTACCTGCGGGCGTCGTGGCGGACTCGCCGGCGGATGTCAATCTTGCCCCCCCGGCCGCATTCGAGACTGCCTGCGTCGGTGATGGCGCGGCGACGCCGTCCGCCCAGGCGTCTCTCGGTCAACCCGCCGGACAACGCCGGCTCACCGCCCACCCCAGCCCTCAACGACCCGTCGCAGCGCGTCGAGTTCCGGCCAGGTCGGATACTCCGTAGCCAGCGCGGCCAGAGCCCGGGATGAACGTTCGTGCGACAGGTCGCCGAGGTCGCTGGCATGCGCGAAACGCAGAAAGTGATCAACCACTTTGAGAACCCGCGCGCCTCGATGGGTCGGCGCGGCCCAATCAGCTTCCCGCAGGACTACGAGGACGTCCATGGGCACCCACACGGTGCGCGCCACGAGTGAGTGCACGCTGCGCGGCTCCGCCGTTCCCGGGCCGCGGTCCGTCTCCGAGCCCCGAGCGTCCTCCGGTTCGGTCATGGTGCGCACTGCCAACTCCGTGTGCAGCAGGGCCGCCGCCAGCCGCACGTGGGCCACCTCTTCGAATCCCGCGCCCAGCCCCCGAGCCACCTGCTCCGATAGGGCAATGAGAGTCGTTCGCCAGCCGAGGTCGTAACCGGCCGCCGCATCCAGCTTCGTCTGCAGCGCGAAGGTTGCCGAAAAGGCCCGTATCTCGGTCGCCTCGATTTGGGCGGCCCAGCGCAGCCACGCGTCGGGCGGCGCCAGGGCCAGCCAGAACAGCAGCGCGAATGCGAGCCGCAGGAGCGCGAGCCCCAACATCGCCGCCTCGTCGCTGAATCCCGGGAGTCCGGCCTGCGCGCCTAGGACCGCCACACCCTCGCCCGCCACGTGGACGAGGCCTGCCACCGACATGGCGTGCAGCAAGCGGAGTTGCAGTCGCTTCGGCAGCGACAACCCGACGCGATAGCGCGCCCGTCCCACGTCGAGAAGGGTGCCCCAGACGACCGCAAAATATGCGAGATACAGCCCCAGACCCCACCATTCCCGCCACGACGACTGGGGATACCCTGCCGGGATTGCCCCGTGACGGGGCAGCCACCAGACGAGCACCCCTGCGCCGATGGCGCCGAGCCCAAACACCGGTCGCCAGCGCTCTCGGATGCCGAAGGTCGTGAGCAAGAGGATGACTGCCAGCACGCCGGCCACCCGCAGCCACCCAGCCGCCAGGTACCGGAACTCCGCGGGAATCCCCGCGTACGTCAGCCACGGCCACCCGACGTCGATGCCGGCCCGCAGGGACCAGGCGCTGAAGCCGGCCACGGCCAGCCATTGGGCCGGGTCGCGCCACGCGACCCGACCGCGACGCGCGAGGCTCACGAGGCCGAACACGCCGCAGGCCAGCAGGGACACGTGGACCACCAGCGTCGCGGGAGACATGGCGGCCAGGCGCCCTAGGCGGCCAGGCGCCGCAAGACTCGGCACCGCCCGGCGCAGCCATCGGCGGTGCCGGACCCACCGGAACCTTCGCCACGAGCGCCCACGCTAAACCGCCGGGGCGCGTGTCCACGTCGGTACGGCAGGCCCGTCGAGGCGACGACGGGACGCCGCATCGGTTGCCAGCTACGGCCCACGCGGACACCGCGTCGCACGATCTCGCATCGGGGACCCTCGTGGCCACTAGTCGGGACCAGCGGCGGCCAGCGACACACGCGGCGTCTGGCGCGCCAAGCGCCGAAGGCGGCGGGAAGACGCGAAGCGCCGACATCGCGTGCCCAAACGGTGGCGGAAGCAACGCTCCACGATGCCGCACCAAGGATTACAGTCCGATGACGGCCGCGCACGTTTCGGTAACAGAACGGTGGCGGCGCGGCGACCCGTCAGGACTTCAGGCGCCAGCGGGCGGCGCGCGACACTCGACGGCCGATTCGGTGCCGACACCGCGACGAGCCGGCGACCGGTCATCCCGCGGCCGCCCGGAATCCACGACGGATACGCGGCTGATTCCTATGGAGAACCTGCGGCGCGAGATTCAGGCCCTGCGCGAGCGCCTCTCGAACCTCAGTCAGGCCAGCCTTCGCATCAGCGAGGACCTCGACCCCGACACCGTATTTCAGGAGGTCGTGGACGCGGCGCGCTCCCTCACCGGGGCCACGCGGGCATGCCTCATCGTCGTGGACGACACCGGGCTCTTCCAGGCCTTTTTCACATCCGGCGTCACGGCGGCGAACCATCAACTGATGCTCGAAGTGCCGGACGGCATCGAGATTTTCCATTACCTGACCCGCATGTCCGAACCACTGCGCGTCGAAGACTTCGCAACGCATCTCGCGACGGTCGGCCTTCCCGAGGTCGGCCCGCCGCTCGGCCCAGTGACCAGTTTCCTGGGCGCGCCCATCCGGCACCGCGGGCGCCACGTCGGCACCGTGAGCGTGACGGACAAGCAGGACGGGCGGGCGTTCACCCAGGAGGACGAGGACACCTTGCGCATGTTCGCCGCCCACGCGGCCATGGCCATTGCCAACGCCCACCGCTACCGGGAAGAACGGCGAGCCAGGGCCGACCTTGAGACGCTGGTCCACACCTCCCCGGTGGGCGTCGTCGTCTTCGACGCGAAGACGGGCAGCCCGGTGTTGCTCAACCGGGAGGGTCGACGAATCGTCGACGGCCTGCGTAATCCGGGGCAGACGGCGGAGCAACTGTTGGACGTGCTGACCTACCGTCGCCCGGATGGTCGCGAGGTTTCCCTCGAAGAGTTTCCGCTGGCCCAGGTGCTCGGCCAGAGCGAAACGCTCCGGGCCGAGGAAGTTGTCATGCAGGTTCCGGATGGCCGAAGCGTGACCACGCTGGTCAACTCGACGCCCATACGCTCCGCGAGTGGCGACATCGAGTCAGTCATCGTCACCTTGCAGGACATGACGCCCCTCGAGGAGCAGGAACGGCAGCGGGCAGAGTTCTTGGGTCTCGTGAGCCACGAACTGCGTGCGCCCCTCACCTCCATCAAGGGCTCCGCCGCCGCCGTGCTGGGCGCCACATCAGTCCTCGACACTGCCGAAATGCACCAGTTCTTTCGGATCATCGACGGGCAAGCCGACCATATGCTCGGCCTGATCAGCGATCTGCTCGACATGGCCCGCATCGAGGCCGGGATGTTGTCGGTGACGCCCGAACCTTCGGATGTCACCAGCTTGGTCGACCGGGCTCGACAGATCGTCCTCAGCGGTCTCGGCCGACCCGATCTGCAAGTCGATCTCCCGCTGGACCTCCCGTGGGTGCACGCCGACCGCGCGCGCATCGTGCAGGTGCTCAGCAATCTCCTCACCAACGCGGCCCGCCACGCACCCGAGTCGCCAACGGTGTGTGTCACGGCCGAATCGGTCGACACCCACGTGGAGATCTCGGTTGTCGACCGCGGCGTGGGGATTTCGGCCGAGCGACTTCCGCACCTGTTTCGAAAGTTCAGCCGCAGTGAGGACGCACCGCCGGCCGGCGGAATCGAGGCGACCGGCCTCGGGCTGGCCATATGCCGCGGGATCGTCGAGGCGCACGGAGGCCGCATCTGGGCCGAGAGCGACGGGCCCGGGCGTGGCGCGCGCTTCACATTCACGATCCCAGCCGTGGCGGAGGCGGCCTCCGCGCCGGCGCCGCGCTCCGTACGGGCCGGCCCTGGACGACACCGGCGGACCCGCATCCTCGCCGTCGATGACGATCCTCAGTTGCTCCGGTTCGTCCGGGACGAACTCTCGAAGGCGGGCTATGACGTGCTGGCCATCGGCGACCCTACCGAGGCGCTCGTGCAGATGCGGCAGCAGCGGCCTCATCTTGCGCTGGTCGATTTGGTCCTGCCCGACACGGACGGTATCGCGCTCATGCAGGACATCCACGCCGTCGCCGACATCCCCGTCATTTTCCTGTCCGCGTACGGTCGGGATGAAGTCGTTGCCTCGGCTCTCGAGATGGGCGCCGACGACTACATCGTCAAACCGTTCTCACCCACAGAACTGTCGGCCCGCATTCACGCGGCCCTCCGCCGGCGGACGTCCTCGGCCGGTGCCGAGCCCACCGAGCCGCTGGTGATCGGCGATCTGGTCATCGTCTTCGCCGAACGCCGCGTAACAGTGGCGGGACAGCCCGTGCCGTTGACGGCGACGGAGTACGATTTGCTCGCCGAACTCGCCATCCACGCGGGCCAGGTGGTTACCCACGAGCAGTTGCTGGCACGGGTGTGGGGGCCGACGGCCCCCCGCGATGTACGGGTGATTCGCACCCACCTCACGAGACTCCGCCGCAAGCTCGGTGACGATGCGAACTGCCCGACGTACATCTTCGCCGAGCCTCGCGTCGGCTATCGCATGGCTGCGCCGGCACCGTCGCCAGCCGACAAGCCCTGACGCCGTCGGGTCGGCAGGGCTGTATCAGACGCCTCGGGTCGAAGACGGCGACCGGCCGCCCGCGGCACCTGCAGCCGGTCCACCGGCAAATGCCGCCGATGCCGGGCCACCACGTCCGAGTGGGCTAGGTGCACGTAGTGGTTGACCATCCGCAGGCTGGTGTGCCCCAGGATGCGCTGCAACGTCAGCACGTCGCCGCCGGCCTTCAGATACGAGACGGCAAAGGTGTGCCGGAAGAGATGCACCGTCAGGCGTGAGATGCCACAGCGTTGCCGCAACCGCCGGATGCACAGGTAGAGCGAGCCGCGCGTCAACGGATAGCCGTCCTGGATTAGGAAGAGCGGCGCGTCCAGCGCCGGCAACGCCGGCTCCGGGCGATAGCGGTGCACGTACACGTGCAGCGCCGCCAGCGTGCGCGTTCCCACCGCCACGTGCCAGGCCTTGCCCTCTTGCCGCGACGCACCCGTACCTCGCCCGAGTCCAGGTCGAGGCCGTCCAGGGTGAGCCCGCAGAGTTCCGAGGCCCGCAGCCCCGAGTCCAACAAGGTTGGGACGACGGCGTGCCCGCGCGCGTCGGCGTACGTGTCCTGAGCCACGGCGGCCAGCACCTGCTGCTGCTCCCCCTGGCTCAGCGGCTCCACCTCCCGCTCCGGCAGCCGGCCTGGGTGGAAGTCCGCCAGGCGGTTGGTCGCCAGGTACCCATGGCGCCAGAGCCAGGTGCTGAAGCTGCGCAGCGCCCGTCCGTGCTGGTGGATCATGTACGGGCTCAGCCCGCCCAGAAAGGCGGCGAATTGCGCGAGATTCTCGCGATACAGGCGGACGGTTTCGGGGGAGTAGCCCTGCTCGGTCAGGGTGGCCAGATAGTGGAGTGTCGCCCTGGCCAAGGGCACGGTGTCGGTGGTCATGGCCCCTCCTACCACGGGGTCGCGCGCCGCGCACGCCGGCGTGACGCGCCTGGGGAGCGACCGTGGACCAAGCGTGGCGGGGGCGTAATGGGAACGGGCGGAAAGCTGGATGTCACGCACCTCCGGAAATCGGCCGATGTGGCCGATCTACTTCTGTTAGGAGCGGGGGGATTCGAACCCGCGACATCCAGCTTGGTCATCACGTATTCCAGGACGAATACGTAGCCGACCTTGATGTGGACACCAGCACCGAGCGCTTGATCAATGCCTTCGCCATCCGCCTCCTCGTGCCACGAGAAGCCCTACGTCGACCTGGGAGCCCTGAAGCAGCTCCAGCACGGATAGGACCTCGCCGTTCTCGCCGACGGCGACAAACTGGCAGTGGAGCTGATCAAATTCTGCCTCAGGCAGTACCCGGCTCCACCCCGAGCCTCTCCTCGGGATCTCCCGTGATCTCGGCAGGTCCACGGTTACCCCAGCAGAGGCCAGTCCGGCATGGCCGCAGGTGCGTTGGCGGTGCGACAACCGCAACGGTCTTGAATTGGGCAATCTCGTCAGCTATTAGCAACATGTGATGTAACGTTTGGATGATGAAACCAACCCCTCCAAAGCCGAATCGCGCGGAACTCTTCCTGACCGCCACGGCGCGGCCGGGCTTTGTGCCCACCCCGCAGGCGGCCGACGCGGGCGTCACCCGTCGCTCGCTCGCGCACTTAGCGCGCTTGGGCACGTAGATTCGGGAACATCGCGGCATCGACCGCTCTCCGCGACTACCCGGCCTCCCCGTGGGCAAACATCCAGGCCGCGTGACTGGTTGCCGTTCCGGTAGATGCCGTCGTCTCTCATAAGAGCGCCTTGGAGTTCCTCGACCTCGCCAACGTCGTCCGCCAAACCTAGGTCTGTCCCATGTGTCCGACCAACGCTCTACCCACCCCTCCTTCACCGAAGGCATCCGCACCAACGCCCCTCGTCGCACCGAGTCCGTCGCCTACGCCGCCTTCCGCGTCTGCGCGCTCTCACTCCTGCTCGTTCTCACCCGCATCGCAGCCGCGTGTGACATCCTTGACCAGACGTCCACAACGAAGAGTCCGGCACCCATCGCGCCCCCGGGTCAGACCCCGACTCTCGCAACACGGACTCCAGAGATCGAGGCCCACCGGGACTCCGTTGCGCCTCCCCGAGTGCAAGCCACCGCGCCTTCGCCGGCTCGGGCTGTGCTTGAGATGCTCGACCACACGACCGCCGTCCCGAACTGGGCCAAAGAACACCAACTGGCTGAGCGACGCCCTCATCGGCGAGTGGTACCGTGTCTCCGGCGTCGCCGATGGACGTATCGTCGAGTTGTGTCTGCGTGGTAACCAATTGAGCGGGGAGTTTCCGCCCGAACTCGGCAAACTATGAAGCCCTGTTCGGTGAATTCCCTATTGACATCCATCCAGACCTCGCCGATTGACGCCAGTACACCAGCGAACGCTACCTTTGGCTTCAGCGACGCGACACGGGATGAGAACAGTGAACCAGATGATGAAGGCACTACTTTGGCCGCTTCAGGCACCCTCATATTCCTAGCGGGCTCTCCCGGCGACTGTCGAACCGTAGGGGGGTGAATCGATGCACCAGCAGGGTGGGACCATTAGAGAGGCAGTGGACAGCGTCGCATCGCGTGAGTATGTCCTGCCGGCAATCCAAAGGGAGTTTGTCTGGCGGCCAAAGCAAGTATGCAATCTATTTGACAGCGTGATGCAGGGTTACCCCTTCGGAGAGTTCATGTTCTGGAGGGTTAAGGCACAAAATTCCGGTCAATACCGTTTCTACGACTTTGTTCGGGACTATCATCAACGGGATAAGCCGCATTGCCCTGAACTCGGACCCATTTACAACCAGCCGCTAACGGCCGTGCTTGATGGCCAACAGCGACTAACAGCATTCAACATCGGTCTCCGCGGTTCAATGGCCATCAAGCTGCCTTACAAACGGTGGTCCAGCAACGACGCCTTTCCCGAAACGGTCCTGGCGCTCGATTTGTTGGCACCTCCAGACCCTGATGAAGAAGGCAGTCGCTACGTCTTTGAGTTCGTGAATGAGGAACGCATCGGCTTTGAGGACAATCATTTGTGGTTCAGAGTGTCAGACATTGTGAGATTTTCCACAGATAACCCTGCGCCAGACATGCTGGATTGGATATCGGAGCAGAGCTTGGACACTAAGCGACAGCGCCTTGCCTTTCGAATACTAAATCGACTCCACCAAGCGATCTGCGTTGAGCCAGTCGTTGCTTACTACGAGGAAAAGAGCCAGGATATTGAGCGAGTCCTCAACATATTCATACGCTGCAACAGTGGTGGGACCCCTCTTAGTTACTCCAATCTTCTCTTGAGCATCGCAGTATCGCAATGGGATACCCTAGATGCTAGGCGTGAAGTCCACGGCTTAGTGGATGATATGAACAAGGTAAGGTCCGGGCTGCTCTTCAACGCGGACTTTGTCTTGAAAGCTGGCCTAAGCTCACCGACATAGCCAGCGTTGGGTTCAGGGTCGAGAACTTCACACACGAGAATATGGCGATTCTGGAGAGGAATTGGCCCAGTATACGCCAGGCGTTGCTTGAGACCGCGGAGTTGGTGGACAGTTTTGGTTTCGACAGCAGGACGATCCGAGCCACCAACTCGCTCCTGCCCATCGCCTATTACCTTTACAAGAAAGGATCGCCACGAGATTTCGAAACGAGCGACCGATTTCTCAGCGACCGCAAGACTGTTCGGGGATGGCTTACCCGGTCCATTCTCAAAGAGTCAGGGATCTGGGGCAGCGGATTGGATACATTGCTGACAGCGCTGCGAGAGGTTATCTACAATTCGGAGGGTTCCGAGTTTCCTGCTGCCGAACTTCGTCGTGTGATGGCCCAGCGGGGCAAGACGCTGGACTTTATCGAGGAAGAAATAGAGGATTTGGCGGACATGCGGCTTGGAGACTCGCGTATTTTCCCGTTGTTGACCATGCTGTTTCCTCACTTGGAATCCAGAGACGGATCTGATATTGACCACGTATTCCCGAAGAGTAAGTTTACTCCCAACCGGCTGAAGTGTGCAGGCGTTGCCGATGAGAAAATCGAAGCATTTCGGGACGGCTGCGACGGGCTAGCGAATCTCCAGTTGTTGGATCGTTCGGTCAACAACGAAAAGCGGGCTACGTTACCTGCGGAGTGGTTGGACGTCCATTGCCCGGATGACCAAACCCGGCAGAATTACTGTGAACGTCATTTGCTGGGCCATGTCCCGAGAGATATTAAGGATTTTGCCGGGTACTATGACTCGCGCCGACAGAAACTTCGGAGTCAAATTGCGGGCTTGATAAATACTGCCTAACTGTAGATACAACTAGTAGAATATGGACCCGTGATATGATTACTGAATTTGAAGTTCTCAACCCGATGGTGACGTCGATATAGGAGCATCAATGCCGAAGTCGACTGAACTAACTGCACGAGCGTCGTGGAGAGAGGCGGTAGCTTTTCGGGATACTTGGCCTCATGAGTACGTACTGTCTGAAAAAGAAAGACGGCAAGAGCTACTGGAGACAGCCTGCGGACGCGCCGCGAACCGTCGCCGGCGCACCCGACGGTCATTTGACCGAGGTCGGAAGATGGGACACCCGGAGCGCTTCAGACCCCCGACGCTCGGTTCGGAAGGCCCGGACTTCGCAGCCATCTTCGAAGGTAACGATACTGCGGCACGGTGCCAATCCGGCTGTGCCAGCCGGGGTTTGGGCATTTCTGGCGGCATGCACGGAGGACCTGCGGGCCGCAACTTCGGAAGCCTGGATGAGAGGAACGGCCATTCGGCACGATGTCCAAGGGAACGCCGACC
>LXNI01001416.1_pt1 | contig 20936 bp, 16 predicted proteins | sample 809091 | NCBI WGS metagenome assembly LXNI01 (sample SAMN04870527, study PRJNA318959) | sponge metagenome | biome: 01000161; feature: marine sponge reef; material: water | host: Sarcotragus foetidus | place: Greece: Milos, Mediterranean Sea | collected 2013-05-29 | depth 5-7 m | reverse complement strand
GGGCGCGAGGATGTGCTGGCGCACCTGGAAGGCCGCGTGGCTGTAGGTGATGGTGGCGAGCTCGGGGCGGATGTGCACCGTGCGCGCGACGCGGTCGCCGGGGATGGGGGCGCCGTAGCGGGGGGTCGAGAAGGAGAGCCGGAATCCGTTGCCGACCTTGAGGGGGTGGACCCAGAGCTCGGCCTGGCCGGTCTCGAGGCCGAGCCACGCGGCGCGTGGGCCGGTGACGCCGAGGTATTCGCCGGGACGCACCGGGCCGGTGAGCTCGATGGGGGAGGGGGGGATGGGGAAGCGGGGGACCGACAGCGTGGTGAGGTCGGTGGAGGGGGGATCGGGGAGGCGCTGGGGGTGGGCGGGGATGGGCGGGAGGAGCGCGAGGAGTGCAAATTGCGCCACCTGCAAGAGGAACGAGAGGCGGTATCGGGTATGTCTCACAGCAGTTCTCTGAACTCCTCTGGCGTAAGTCCGGCGTCCCGAACAATGCGGCCCATCGTGAAGGCGTTCACGGGATTGTTGCGGGGAACGGTTACTTCACCAGACTCTGTCATTCATTGACATTGGAACGATGGAACAGGGCGGGTCGGAAGGCAAGAGGTTGCGCTCCAGGCGCATGATACTATTATGATATTGAAATGATATCACACACCACGAAAGGAGCCCGGGAATGCCCGATCTGTTGATCCGGGGGATCCCCGACGACTTGCACCAGGAGCTCAAGGCGGCGGCGGAACGAGACCACCGCAGCCTGAACGGCGAGATCCTGGCAAGGCTGTCCGCCTCGGTCCGCCCGGCGCAGGTGGATGCCGTCGCGCTTCTGGAAAGGATCCAGCGCCGGCACCGGAAGCTCGGTCCGATCGACCTCGACGAGGGCGCGCTGCGCAGCCTGCGGGACGAGGGGCGTGCACGATGGACGGGCGGGGAGTGAGCCGCGGTGAGGGGGCGATCCGAGTCCGCATGAACGGGGAATGGCCATGATCGTCGTCGACACGAACGTCATGGCACGGTTTGTGGTCGGGGGACGGGCGGGGGCGGAGGCGGCGAGGCTATGCCTGGGGGACCCGGAGTGGGCCGCGCCCGCGATCATGATGAGTGAAGTGCGCGGCGTGTTGCTCGGTCTGGTGCGGCGGCGGTCGATCACCTTGGATCAGGCCAGGGCCATGTGCGATGACGCCGCGCTGGTGCTGGGCGGAAGGATCGTCGCCGTCCCGTCCGCACGTGTGATCGATGCCGCGCTGGAGTGCGGATTGTCGGCTCAGGACGCGGAGTTCGTGGTGGCGGCGCGGGAGTTGGGGGTCCGGTTGGCGACGGGGGAGCGGGCGATTCTGACGGGGGCGCGGGATGTGGCGGTTTGGGTGGGCGAGTGAGGCGACACTAGAACACCGGGCGGATCGAGGGGTATGATCAAGGGTTGGCCGGCACGGCCGTTATTCGGGTGGCCGAGCGCGAGGCCCGTTTTCCCCCGACACGGAGATGTGCCATGTCCCACCGCTACTGCCACCTTGTAGTCGCCGCTCTGCTGGTAGCCCCCTGCGTGAGCGGAACGGCGGCGCTCGCCGCGCAGACCGGCGCCGTGACCGGAACCGTCATCGACGCGGTCTCGGGGCAGCCGATCGGCGACGCCTCGGTCAGCCTGGCGGGCACCGTGGTGAGCGGGACGACCGACCTGGCCGGGCGATACCGGCTCGCGGGCGTGCCAGCAGGCGAGTACACCGTCAGGGTTCGAGCCGTTGGATACGGCACCCGCGAGGAGGAGGTAACGGTTGCCGCGGGCGGTAGCCAGGTGGCCGACTTCCGGTTGGCCGCTGCCGTCATCGACCTGGGCGAAGTCATCGCCGGGGGGCTCGGAGGTCCGGTGGAACGCAGGAAAGCCGGCGCCTCGCTGGCGACCCTCGACATCGGCGGGATTGCGGAGACGATGCCGGCCGCCCGCTTCGGCCAGGCGCTGGAAGGACGCATTCCCGGCGTGCGCTCGGTCGGGACCAGCGGCGGCGTCGGGGCGGGGCGGACACTGGTCATCCGCGGGATCGACTCCTTCGCCTACACCAGACAGCGCCCGGTGGTGTACATCGATGGCGTCCGGGCCGACTCGGAGAAGGAGGAGTGGGGCGGTCTTGCGAATGTCGGGTGCTGCCTCTTTTCCGGGGGGGCGGGCGAGGACCGCCTGTCGGATCTGAACCCCGAGGAGATCGACCGCGTGCAGGTGCTCAAGGGACCGGCGGCGGCGACACTCTACGGAGCCGAGGCGTCGGCGGGCGTGATCCAGGTGTTCACGAAACGCGGGCAGCGGAACATGCCGCCCACCTTCACCCTGAACGCAGGAGTAGGCCTGAACAGGCTCCGGGCCAACCTTCCCACCACGCTGCGGTCCAACTTTACCGGGCCCGGGGGATTCCGCGCGTGGGATCCGAACGAGACGCTCATCGAGAGCGGCATCGTCAACAGCTACGACCTGACCGCGACCGGCGGGTGGGAAAACCTGGCGTATTTCTTCTCCGGCGGGCTCGACTACGAGCAGGGGTCGGTGAAGCCCAACGACCAGACCCGCGGTAACCTCCGGGTGAACCTCGATTGGACGGCGACCGAAAAACTGGCGGTCAGCCTGACCAGCGCGTTCGCGCGCAACCGGATCGGATCGCTTCAAGGGGGCTCCAACTGGCTCGGCGTCTATACGAACGCGCTGCTGAGCGATCCGCGAAATGCCATCGAGGCGGAGCCCTACGGCGGTGGTTTGGGTGTAAACGTGCCCGACGCCCAGGCGATCGAGACCACCTCGGACACCGACCGCTGGATCGGGCGAATCCAGATCGACGCCACCCCGCTGCCGCATTTCAGACAGCAGCTCACCATCGGTCTCGACCGCGCGGTGGAGGAGAAGACTCGCCTTCTGCCGGCGGGTCGCGACTATGTGTTCCTGGGTGACGCGGGCGAATCCAACCACGGGTTTCGGAGGCCCCGCAAGCTCACGGTGGACTTCCGCGTGGAGTACGACTACACGAAGGCGTGGGGACTGGACCTGTTTACCGGTTCGCTTGTGTTGGGCGCACAGGGGTACTGGGACAAGGGTTCCGTGTCGATGACCACCCGGCGCGCAGTGGGAGTGTGCACGGACGATTGCCCCGAACCGGTGTTCGCCGACAGCACCTGGCATACGATCAGCCGCGGCGTCTTCGCCCTGAACCGCTTCGATGTCTCGGACGATTTCTTTGTCACCTTCGCCGTCCGTGCGGACGGGCACTCCGACTTCGGTTCGAACAACCCGGTAGCGGTCTACCCCAAGGCGGACTTCAGCTACAGCCTGCCGCCCTCGCGGCTGCCCGCCGCAGTGTCGGGCATCAGGGTGCGCGGGGCTCTGGGGTGGGCCGGGAAGCCACCGCCCCGAACTCTGAAGTTCGACAGGTGGCTGGGTGCGGGCAACGAGGTGGTCGCACGCTTTCCAAACGAGGACATTGAGCCCGAGAACAAGCGGGAATTCGAGACCGGACTCGATGTCGGCCTCTGGAACGACAGGGTCGGGCTCGAGTTGACCTACTACGACGCGCGGACCGACAACGTGCTGCTGGACTTCCTGTTGTCGGACGGCCTGTTCCGGGCGTGGCTGGCCGACCCCTGCTGCGAAATCTTGAACCGCGGGGTGGAGGCGGGTGTGGCCGCGACAGTGATCGACCGGCCCTCCTTCCGCTGGAGCGCGAACCTCGGGTACGAATGGAACCGGAACCGGATCGCCGACCTCGGCCCCACCGCCCGGCCCGACTCCGTACCCGTCTACGAGCAGCGCGACGACGGCACCTGGGAACTGAGCCATTGGCGCCGTACGAGGAGCCTGAACGGCTGGTTCGAGGGTCAGTCCGTGGGTGAACTCTTCGCGTCCGGAATCGCCAGCTACGATCCCGCGGCCAACCGGCACACGTCAACCGACCACTGGTTCAGCCACGGGGCGGTCCGGCCTACGCACCTGGCCTCGCTCTTCAACAGCTTCCAGATCGGCGACCACCTCCGGTTTTCGTTTCAACTGCGGGGCGAGGCGGGGGCGGTCATGTTCAACTCCGGGCGCTCACTCGGCATAAGGCAACTCGCCCACGACGAGGTTCTGAAGCACATGCAATCGGACGGCTCCCTGACGCCGTTCGGCGACTCGGTAGTCAACCGGCACTGGGTGGCGGCCACGATCGACAAACGCGACCATGTCCGCCTTCAGCAGGCATCGCTCACCTACAGCCTGCCGGAGCGGTTGAGCGGCATGCTGGGCCTGCAGCGCACGACGGTCACCCTTTCGGGGTACAACCTGCACTGGTGGGACGACTGCAACTGTCCGGACCCGAGCCGGGAGTACCACGCCAGCGACTTCAGCACTGCGCCGTTCATGGCGCTGCCGCAGCCAAGGAGGTTCCTGCTGTCGGTGAGGACGCGCTTCTGACGAAGGTCAGCCGCCCCCGCCCACCCCTCCCCGCGTCAACATGAACACCAGCGGGTGCTGCTGCCCCAATTCGTCGATCCAGGACCCCATCGCTTCGTCCATCCCGATGTCCCAGATCCGGACGTTGGTCGGCACCGTAACGCCGCCGAGCCATGTGCCGTCGGCGTCGATCACCTGCCAGTCCAGAGGCGTGCCCCCCTCGCTCGAACCGTCGAAGGGACGCAGCCAGATCGCACCGGTCGGATCCACGAGCATGTCGCGGTACGCGGGCCGTGTCGCGGGCGCCGGCATGGCCTCGATGGCCTCGCGGAGCATGGGCGGCACGCTGCCGAAGCGCGCCTCCCTTTCGGCCTGGATCTGCTCGTCGCTGAGATCGAGCGGATAGTCGGGAATGCGCAGCACGCGCTGGAGGGCGCCGTCCGGTCCCAGCTCCCGCACCTCCATCAGGTCCGCGGAACCGTAGTAGACGCGGCCGCCGTGCGCCGCGACGAGTGATCTCCTGGGAAAGAGGGGCGTCCCGCTGAATGACGCGTTGTCGGTGTACTCTTCGAACCCGGCGGTCGTGCCGATGCTGTCCAGCAAGGCGCCCTCCAGGTCCAGGCGCAGGAGCGCGTTCGGGGTGCGTACGATGCCGGGGGCGGCAGGCGGCGGAATCGACATGATCGCCTCGACGACAAGGGTCCCGTCCCCCAGGGACTGGAGGCTCTGAATGCTGGCTTGTTGCAGCCTCACGGTGCGGACGAGGATCGGATCGGGGAGCGGGCCGAAGACCGCGATGTCGCCGTCGTAGTCCAGCGCGAGGATCGAGTCGCCGACCAGTTCGATCCGCTGGAGGTTGTCGAATTCCCCCGGTCCCTCTCCCTGGCCGCCGACGGTCGTGATGTGGTCGCCGAGTGAAGAGAAGAGCCGGATCTGATGGGTGCCCGAGTTGACGACGGCGATGCTGCCGTCGGGAAGCCTCCGCATGCCCCGGATGCGGAAGAATGTGTGGGCGTCGGTGGGGCCGAGCGCGTGGAGGTCCAGTAGCGGTTCGGGGTCGAGGGTCCACGCGGTCGAGTCGGTCCACACGGGGATGTGGGCTTCGACGATCTGCACGCCGGCGCTGTCGTGCTCGGTGACGGCGGGGCCGTCGTAGGGGCGGTCGCAGGCGGGGAGGAGGGGGAGCGCCAGGAGCGCGACGAGGGTGGGGCGGGGGATGGAATGGGGAGTGTTCATGCGGTAAGATATCACCCGTTGAGAGCCTCCAGTACACGTTCGGGGGTGAAGGGCATGTGGCGAAGGGGCCGTCCCGTGAGCGACGCGAAGGCGTTGGCGACGGCGCCGGCCGCGACCGGCACGCCCGGTTCGCCGAGTCCCATGGGTGGTTCGGTGGAGGGAAGGAAGCGCACGTCGATTTCGGGCATGTCGGACATGCGCAGGATCGGGTAGTCGTGGAAGTTGGACTGTTCCACCCGGCCGTCCCGGAGGGTGAGCCGCTCGTGGAGCGCCGTGCTCAGTCCGTTGACGATGCCGCCTTCGATCTGCGCGCGGGCGTTGCGCGGCTGCACGACGATCCCGCCGTCGGCGGCGCACCAGAAGCGGTGCACGCGAATCCTGCCGGTCGCCTCGTCGAGTGAGATCTCGGCCACTCCGGCCGCCAGCGTGCCGCTCCGTTCCACGAAGGCGACGCCGCGCGCGCGTCCGCTTGGGGGCTTGCCGCCCCAGTCGGCCATCTCGGCCACCTCGTCAAGAACCGCGACGGCGCGGGGCGAACCCCTGAGCAGCGTCCGCCGCAACTCGACGGGATCGATGTCTTCGCCGCGGGCGATGTCGTCGATGAAGGCCTCGATCGCGAACTTGTTGGGCCCGTGCCCGACGGCCCGCCAGTGCTTCGTGCGCACGCCGTGGCTGGCCCCCCGCATCTCGATCCGCAGATTCGGAATGTCGTAGTACTGGATCGATACCCCCGAGGCGAGCAAACCGCGGCCGTCGCCGACCACGGTGTGCGTCCACGCGTTGAGGTTGCCGCTCGCATCGACCCCGCCGGTCAGCCGCTGCAGCGACATCGGGCGGAACGCCCCGTACTGGAGGTCGTCCTCGCGGGTCCAGATCAGCTTCACGGGACGGCGGGCCGACCTGGACAACTGCACCGCCTCGATGATGTAGTCCGCCATCGTGCGGCGGCCGAGTCCACCGCCCAGGTAGCAGGGGTGGAAGGTGACCTGCTCCACGGGCACGCCGAGTTCGCGCGCGACCGCCGCCCGGGCCATGTCGGGCGCCTGCGTCCCGGCCCAGACCTCGGCGCCGTCACCCGCCGCGTTCACCGAGGCGACCGCGCCCAGCGGTTCCATCTGCGCGTGGTAGACGTAGTCGTTGAAAAAGTCGGCCTCGTAGCGCGTGGCCGCGCCGGCCATCGCGCCCGCCACGTCCCCACTCTCGGAGATCGGCCGTCCCCCGCTCTCCCCGTCCGCGATTTCGGTGTATGCCGCGAGCGCCGCCACGCTGTCGAACCCTTCCGCGCGCGCCCCTCCGGCCCATTCGATCTCCATCGCGTCGCGCGCCGCGAACGCCTCCTCGACCGTCTCGGCGATCACGCCGACGCCGTAGTCCAGCGTCACCGTCCCGGCCACCCCCGGCATCGCCCCCACCTCGGCCTCGTTGAACGACGCCGGGCTCGCCTCGTGAACGGGAGCCCGTGCGATCACCCCGTAGAGCATGTCCGGGACCTGCACGTCCAGCGCGTAGACGGCGCTGCCGTCGATCTTGGCGGGGACATCGTGGCGCGGCACCGAGTGTCCGATCAGCCGGAAGTCTTCGGGCGACTTCAACTCGGCGTCGGTGACTTCGGGCAGTTCGGCCGGCACCTCGGCGAAGGCCGCGACGTCGCCGTACGAGATGCGTCGGCCGCTCGCCGCGTGCACGACCACGCCCGGCTCGGTCGCCAGTTCGCCCACGGGCACGCCCCACTCGCGTGCGACGTTGTCGAGGAGCACGCGCCGGATCTGCGCGCCCGCCAACCGCAGGTTCGTGTAGTAGCCGCGCACGGCCATGCTGCCGGCCGTCATCATCGAGCCGCCGCGTCCGCGTCCTCCGCCCCAGCCGCGTCCGTACACCCCGGGCTCGACCGGCGAATGCTCGATCCGGACCCTGTCCCAGTCGGCGTCCATCTCCTCGGCGAGGATGACGGGCAGCGCGGTCATGGATCCCTGGCCCATCTCGGCGGCCGGGCTGTAGATGAGGACCTGGCCGTCGGTTGCGATCCGGACCCAGGCGCCGAAGGGGTGCTCCGACGGGGCGCCCGGGGTCATGAGCGCGTCCAGGGTGTCCGCCGAGTCCGGGCGGTGGGCGGCGAGGCCGGCCGCCGGGCCGAAGACGAGGGCGAAGGAGAGACCGCCGCCGGCGTGCTTGAGGAAGGTTCTGCGGGAAGGGGAGGCCTCGCGGGGCGGGGACTGCGTGCGCGGGTTCATCGTGTCCTCCCGGCGGGCGCGGCGCTCACGGCCGAGGCGCGTTCGATGGCGCGGATGATCCGGCCGTAGGTTCCGCAGCGGCAAAGGACGCCGTCCATGTGGCTGACGATCTCTTCGCGCGTGGGCGACGGGTTGGCCGCCAGCAGGCTCGCGGCCTGCATGAGCTGGCCCGACTGGCAATACCCGCACTGCGGCACCTCCTCCTCGATCCAGGCTTGCTGGAGTGCGTGGGACCGGTCCGGCGAGAGGCCTTCGATGGTGGTGATCTCCCTCCCCTCGACCCGTGACAGGCGGAGGCGGCAGGAGTGCACCGCGTCGCCGTCGAGGTGGACCGTGCAGGCGCCGCACTCGCCGGCTCCGCAGCCGAACCGGGTCCCGGTCATGCCGAGGCGTTCGCGCAGGACCCAGAGGAGCATCGAGTTGCGGGGAGCGTCGCTGGTGACGGGGGCTCCGTTGAGGGTGAAGGTGGTGGCCATGAGCGGTTCCCGGGCGTGAGGAGTTGGGTGGGCTGGTTCGAAGCTATGGGGGGGTGGGGATGGCGACAACGGGGTGGGGGTGATGGGACGCGTGACACCATGCTCAACACTGCGATGTTGTCGCTAGCAATATTGCAATCGTGATGACATAGACGTTGCAATCGTGTGGATCAGTGGCTACCATGGATGGATCGACCCACGCCCACCCCACACACCGAGACCACACAGGTGACCCTCCAACCCGACATCCCGTCGCGTCACTTCGTCCGCGAACCCGCGCGCCAGGTGCCGTACGGGCCGATGCCACGGAAGTACTGGCCCCGCGTGGCGGACGGCGAGCTCAAGCGGCGCCTCGTCCGATCGGGGGCGGTGCTGATCGAGGGGCCGCGAGCCTGCGGAAAGACGGTCTCGGCCAGGCAGATTGCCGCGAGCAGCGTCATGCTCGACGCCGATCCGTCCGCGCGTCGGGCGGCGTCGGTCGATCCCGGGTTTCTGCTGCGGGGCGAGACGCCGCGTCTGATCGACGAGTGGCAGCTCGTACCCCACATCTGGAACCATGTGCGCCACGCTGTCGACGACCGTCCCGGCCGGGGCCATTTCATCCTTACGGGTTCGGCGGTCCCGCCCGACGACATCACGCGGCATACCGGGGCGGGGCGGATCGGTCGGTTGCGCCTGCGGCCGATGTCGCTCTTCGAACTGGAGCGCTCGACGGGAGAGGTTTCGCTCCGGCGCCTGCTGGCGGGTGACCCGGTCCCGAGCTGCGCGGCGGAGCTGTCCGTGCGCGAACTCGCGGAACTCCTGTGCGTTGGCGGCTGGCCCAGGCATCTGGGATCGTCGGAAGGGGACGCGCCACTCTCTGCCGAGGACGCGATGGCCGAGAACCGGGACTACCTGGGAGAGGTCTGCCGGACGGACATCCGGCGGGTGGACGGGTCCGGAAGGGATCCGGCGCGAGTCGGGCGGTTTCTGCAGTCACTGGGCCGCAACGTCGCCACCTGTGCGAGCATGGCCACGCTGGCCCGGGATACCGGCGGGCGCGACCGGCACCTCACCAACCACACGGCCTGCTCCTACATGACCGCCCTTGAACGGCTCATGATCGTGGAGGACCAGCCGCCCTGGGCCCCGCATCTGCGGTCCCGGTCGCGGCTTCGGACTGCTCCGAAACGGCACTTCGTGGATCCGTCGCTTGCCGTGGCGGCGTTGAGCGCCGGCCCCGGGCACCTGCTTCACGACTTCGAGTGGTTCGGGTTCCTCTTCGAGTCGATGGTTGTCCGGGACCTCCGTGTCCATGCCCAGGCCATCGGGGCGACCGTGTACCACTACCGCGACAACACGGGACTGGAGGTGGATGCCGTCGTGGACGCCGGGCCGGGCCGGTGGGCGGCGTTCGAGATCAAGCTCGGGGCGAGCCGGGTCGACGAAGCCGCCCGCACGCTCAGGAAGTTCGCCGATCGGGTGGACACGGGACGGTGCGGAGAACCGGCGGCGCTGGGCGTGATCGTGGGGAGCGGGTACGGGTATGCACGGCCGGATGGGGTGGGGGTGATTCCGGTGGGGGGATTGGGGGTGTGAGGAAGTGAGCTGCCGGGTCAGGTTGTAGCGTCACATGCGGACCGGCAGGTTGCAACCGGTCTCCATCGTGCGCTTGAGCCAGGCGAGGGCGGGGGCGGGCGAGAACACGAACTGCGTCACCAGCCAGAGCTGCGAACCCGTCGCCCGGGCGTACGCGGTCTTGCGCCGAAGCGCTTCATCCAGATCGGCCGGGCCGATGAAGGGATGCCCCTCCGGATACGAGGTGACGCCAAACCGCCGTAGATCGTGCTCGGCGAGCAGCCCGGAGTCCAGCAGGGCCGGCGTATCGGGATAGGGACCGGCGGGTGCGGTGCGGTCTCCGGCCACCAGCATCAGGGAGTTCACACCTGTCTCCACCAGCGCCGACAGCAAGTCGCTGAGTTCTTCCCGGCTCCGCACCGAGCGCGCCGGCAAGTGTGGCACTGGGGTCATCCCCGCCGCCAGCACGCGTTCGCACGCGGCGATCGTGTCCGCCCACCGGCCCTTCGGCGGGAACGGCACATAGACCGCGGTACCGCGCGGGAGGTGGCCGAGCACTTCGGAAGGCGGCATCCGGCCCGCAAGGACCTCCACGGAGGCACCGAGGGCCAGTTCGTGGAGCGCGGCCCTTGAAGGAGATGGCATTCGGTGTCGTGCGGCCGGTCGATCGCCGCTGCGGTCTTCAGACCCGCCCGCTGAGCCGCAGCCACCTCAGGTGATTGCGCACATTGTCGTGCTCGAAGTACGCGTCCTGCAGGTGGCGCCGGCCGTCCGAGCGCAGCGCTGTGCGGCCGTGCAGGACCCGGTGCCCGTCGCACAGCAGAATCTGCCCGCCCTCCAGCCGGAAGGTGACCTGGGAGCCGGGGGAATTGACGCGCGTGGACAGTTCGTGGTAGGCGGCGTAGAAGTCGCCCAGCCGGGGCTCCGCCAGGGGAACGGCCTGCATCTGCGCGGTGTTGAAGCGCAACAGATTGACTTCTCCGTCGCTGTCCAGCCCGACCGTCGGCCTAACGGAGTAGCACTCGTATTCCCCGCTGAAGATCCGGAACGGCACCGGCACTGAGCACAGCACGTCGAACTTTTCGGGGTGATCGCCGCGCAGCCGGTTGAGCAGGCCAAACCCGTCCACGACAACGGATTCGCCGCCTTCACACTCGTTCTCCAGCATGTGCAGCGCCTGCACGTTCGGCGGCCAGGAGTAGCTGGTGAAGTCGTTGTGCGGCGCGACCGCCAGACCCGTGTGCGCGATGTTGTACCCCTTCGGATCGACCTTGACGTTGTGGATGCGCTCGAACAGGAGCTCGCGGATCGGGCCGAGGCGCGCGGCAAGCTGCTCCGACGAATCCGGTTCGGTGGGGGCGTCGACCAGCACGCAGACCCCGGTGCGCAGGAATTCCTCGATCAGCTCCGCCGCCGCGTGGTCGCTTGCCAGGAATTGCCGATAGTCGAACCGGCGGGGCTGGAATTCGCCGTCCCAGTAGTGGAGGTCGAGGCGGGGCTGGTTGAGGTGGCCGCGGATCTCGCTTGAGCGGTAGCGGGTGTGGTGTCCGTCCGGCCAGGTGATGGAGATCGTTTCGTCGTCGGATCCGGGGTGGTCGATGTTGAGTTGCTGAGGTTTCAGGTCGCCGGGGACGCTGTAGAGGTGGAAGCGCTTTTCGGTGGTCTGCACGACGCGGCACTCGCTGCAACCGCAGTTGTCGCGCAGCCAGAGGTAGGGGAGATCGGTGCGCTCGCCGGTGTTCCAGAGTGCGGTCAGGGTGCCGGCATTCGGGGTGATGCTGCTGATCGAGTGATCCATGGTCGATCCTCAGTTGAAGGAGAGGGGGCCCAGGCGCATCCTGTTGTTGACGACGTTGTTGTAGATCGAGCCGAAGTTGACGGTGAGGGTGATCCCGAGGCTGTAGTTGAAGCTCTGGGCCCGCTCCTTGATGTTGAGGAGAGCTTCGGCTTCGGTGAGGCCCTTGGCGGAAAGGTAGATCTGGTCCTGGACCCAGGCGATGCGTCCATCGGCGCGGACCTCCAGCCCCCGGGCGATCCTGAGGGCGGCTTCCCCGCTCAAGGAGAGCCGGTAGAGCTCCCTGTCGTGAAGGTAGCTGGATCCGGAGAGCGTCACGGAGGTGTTCCCCCAGGGCTGCCTCTGGGCGAGTTCGACTTCCATCACCTGCTTCCACCGGACCTCGGAATTTTTTTCGTAGATGGTCTCCTCGATGTAGCGCTGGTACGAGGGACCGACCTGGTACAGGACGGTGAGGGCGCGCCGCGTCGCCTCTTCGTAGGGGAAGACGCTGTACTCCAGGGCGGGGGAGAATTGGGCCCGCACCTTCTGGTTCAGGCGCCGGTGCGTGCGGACCTGGCTCTGTACCCCGACGGACCAGTGGTCCGCGAGCGAATACCCCACGAAATGATCGGTCCCGTATGCGCGGAAGTCGTCAAGGTAGACGTCGCCGTCGGGAAGGTCGATCTCCGTTCGGATCGCGACCATCCAGATGCCGAAGGTGCTCTTCCAGTCCGGCGTCACCCGGGAGGCGTTGGCGTTCAGGTTCACGCGCCTGACGCGGCGGGTCTTCTCGCCGGTGATGCGCGGAGTGCCGCGGATGCTGAAGACCCAGAAGTTCCACGGATCGTCCACCTCCGTCCCGGAGACGACACGCTCTGCGGGATCCGCCTCCGGGCCGCCCCTTTCCACGAACTCGACCAGTTGTGCAAAACCGCTGTCGCTGGCGAAGCGCAGCAACCCGATGCCGATCGTGTGCGCGATCCCGTCCAGCGTCTCGCGATCCGTGTCCGTGGACCGGGCCGTATGGAGGAGCTGGTCCTGGTAGCCGGAGTCCGCCGTGCCCAGGAGGTCGATCCGGTAGACCCGGCCTCCCCCGCCCGTCTCCTCGCTGGTCATGATCAGGTGAATGTCGGCGTCCTGGCGTTGCCGCACCCAGTTCACCCAGGGGATCTCCGTGCGGAAGTAGTCCGGGTCGCAGTGGTCGCCCTCGCAATCGAAGAAGATGTTGGGACGGGCGTCCGGGGGGGGTTGTTGGGCGGTGAGAGGGGCGTGGCCGAGGCCGAGCAGAAGGAATGCGGCGGCCAGAAGTGAGTGGATAAGGCGCCGATTCGGGAGTAGCTCCAGTTGGACGGTCGCGTACTGCGCGTTGGGCAGGGGGAGCACCGTTTTCGGGTCCTTGGTTTTCAGGTTCGGAAGTCCGGGATGATGACACGACAACTTATCGTAACGACACGGTGTCGTGGATGTCAACTTTCGCCAGCAAGCTGCCCGGCGGGGAGTGTCCATGACCGGCATGTCAGCTGGGCCAGAACAGCGGAATGAGAAGACTGGCCGTGACGAGGAGGATGAGGTTGAGCAGGCCGCCCACCTTCACGAAGTCCGAGAAGCGATATCCGCCCGGCGCGTAGATCATGACGTTGGTTTGATAGCCGAAGGGCGTGACGAAGGAGGCCGATGCCCCGAACATGACGGCGACGAGCAGGGCGTACGGGTTCACACCGGCCTGCGTGGCCGCGAAGATCGCGACGGGGGTCAGCATCACGGCCGTCGCCGCGTTGGACACGATGGCGGTCATGATGGCGGTCACCAGGTAGAAGGCCGCGATGAGTCCGGCCTCTCCCAGCGGGGCCGTCAGCGTCACCACCCAGCCCGCGAGCAACTCCGCCGCCCCGGTGGTCTCGAGCGCCACCCCGAGCGGAATCAGCCCGGCGAGCACGAAGATGACCAGCCACTCCACCTCCGCGTAGATCTCCTCCACGTGCACGCAGCGTGTGAAGACCATCAGGCCGACGCCGGTGAGCGCGGCGGTCATGATGTCGAGGATCCCGAGACTGGCGCTCAGCACGACGCCGACCAGGATCGCCGCGGCAACGCCCGCCCGTGGTCTGCTCCCGGCCGGCGTCTTCACTTCGGCCATGGGGACGAACCCGGGATCGTCGGCGAGGCGTTCGAGCGCGTTCGTGGTTCCGTGCACCAGGAGCAGGTCGCCGACGCGCAGCGTGAGCTCCGCCAACCTTTCCGTCACGGTGACACCGTGCTGCTGGACCGCGAGCACCCTCGCATCGTGGCGTTGCCCGAAATTCGAGTCGCGCAGCGTGCGGCCCACGAGCATCGAGCCGGGCGCCACGAGCACCTCGACCAGCTGCCCCCGCCCGGCGGTCAGGTCGAGGTCGTGCTCGTCCCCTTCTCGTGGGGTCTTGAGCCGCTGTCGGCGGGCGAGATCGAGGAGTCGCTCGGCGGATCCCTGAACGAAGAGGATGTCGCCGGGGCGGATGTGCCGGTCCCCGTGCGGCGCGGTGATCTCCCGTTCATCCCGTTCAATGTCCAGCACGGTGACGTCATACCGCTCGCCCCATCCCAGCTCGGCCAGCGAGCGGCCGTTGGCGGGGGAATCCTCGGGGACGTGCAGCTCCGTGATGAAGCGGCGGACGTCGTACTTGCCGGACAGATCCGGCGGCCGGATGCGCCGCGGCAGAAGTACCCGGCCGACCGTGAAGAGATACAGCAGACCCACGGCGAGGCAGATCAGGCCCAGCGGGGTGATCGAGAACATATTGAGCTCGTCGAACCCCCGGCTCACCGCTTCGCCGTGCACGACCAGGTTGGTGGAGGTCCCCATCAGGGTGACGGTGCCCCCGAGGATCGAGACGAAGGAGAGCGGCATGAGATACCTCGAAGCCGGCTCTTCGGCCTGCTCGGCGAGCGCGATGAAGACGGGTATGAACACCATCACAACGGCGGTGGTCATGAGGAACGGCGAGAGAAACGCGCAGATCAGGCAGAGTGCGAACAGGCGCGTGTACTTGCCGCCGAGGGGAGCGGTTCGCGCCCAGGCCCCGATGGCGGACACGAGACCGGTCTTGCGGAGCCCCAACCCGAGCACGAGCATCGAGCCGACCGTCACGGTCGCGCGGCTCGACAGCCCCGATACCGCTTCGGCCGGCGTGAGGATGCCGCTGAGGAGGAGCACGACCGGAACCGCCATGGCGACCTGGTCCAGCCGCAGCCGGTCGAGGGCGAACAGGACCAGAGCCGCCAGGGTCAGGCCGAGCACGAATATGATGTCGAAGGTCATGTGGAGATCTTCGTCTCCTGCCGGCGCCTGCGCCAGTCCGCCCCCGGGGCACCCGCCTTGACACATCCATCCGCTGCGACGCACGCTGCGTGGCGGGAACCCCTCACCTGCGAGAGCGACGAACATGGACGACAAGCCAAAGCCGAGCGGCCCTACGGTGAGCTTCACCCGCATGGAGGACGGCACCCGCGAGGACTACGAACTGCTCGACCGCCTCGAGGAGGAGTTCGTGGCCGGCACCGCCGACCGCGTGCTGGCGCATCTGAGCGAGCTGTCCGGTTCGATGGGCGGCTACCAGGTCGACCGTCTGGAGCACTCCCTGCAGACCGCGACGCGCGCGTATCGGGACGGCGCGGACGAGGAGCTGGTGGTGGCGGCGTTGTTGCACGACATCGACGACCTGCTGGCCCCGCACAGCCACGGCGAGCTGGCCGCCCTGCTGCTACGACCCTTCGTGAGCGAGCGAACGTACTGGATCGTCAAGCACCACGGTCTGTTCCAGTACTACTACTACGGGCATCACGTGGGCGGCGACCGCAACGCGCGCGACAGGTATCGCGATCATCCCTGGTATCAGGATGCGGTGGATTTCTGTCACAAGTGGGATCAGTGCGCGTTCGATCCGGAGTATGAGTCGCTGCCGCTGGAGTTTTTCGAGCCGATGGTGAAGAGGGTGTTTGGGAGGGAGGGTGGGGAGCGGGTACAGTCACCGTCTGCCTTCGTCACGCATCGACATGAGTTCGAAAACGGTGACTCCACCGATCCGGGTTCGTAGCGCGCGCAGGTTCTTCGCGGCTTGGGCTGCCGCCTTTCGGTCAGGCCGGTCGGCGGGGACGAGCATGGGGGAGAGGGGAGCTCGCCCCTGCTTTCGCCCTTCGGTGCGCCCCTGTCCAAGCCCTTCACGGCGCGCCCGCTCCTTCAGCTCCTCGACACCTGCGTAGATCATTTCCGCCTCCTTCAGCGATTCTCCCCGTTGCAATCCACGACACCACGTTCGCCTCTGGTAGAGGTTGGCGCGCCCGCTGCCGCAGGTCAAGGACCTCGTGGCGCAGCCTCGGCCGGCGTGCGGCGAGCCATTTGCCTACCGGCTCGATCAACTCGACGATGTCCCTCGGGGCCGTCCAGCGGGGTTGGCCGTTGTAGATCGTCACCGCGAGTGTTGGCGGCAGCAAGCCCCCGCGGGCCAGCTCCTTGCGGCGCGGCCTCGTGGCGCTCCCATGGTGATTCGCGACTTGGTGCTCGATGGGCGGCACGGAAGGATCGCCGTGCCGAGGCGGGACGGTTGGATGTGGAGGCGTACGACCGAGAGGATGTAAAGCCGGGTTTACAGAATGGAAAGTGGGGTTGTCATGACAAGGCGTTTCGTCACCAGCGCATCTGCCCGAGCACCATGTCGATGGCTCGGGGGCTGAACTCTTCGGGATCGAAATCTCCGCCGATCCACGCAAGCAGCCGGGGAGCTTCCTATGCGCGCGTGGGACGGAGCCATTCGAGGTACCGCATGTTCAAGTCGGCCAAGGCCTGCGCGACGGCCACCGACCCGCCGGGAATTGCCGCCTCCGAGGACGGCTCCGGCTCGCGGCCGACCCCGGAAACAATGGTGTGCGTGAGGTTCTTCGCCACTTCAATGCTGGTGCCGACCCAAGCGGGCCCGGAACCTTCGAGCCGCGTGTGCGCAGTGGCCAGTTCTTCCAGCAGGTGTTGGGAATGCGGACCTGGCGTGGCGATGGCGGTCGAGATGGCAGCCTTGAGATCGTCGACCGAGCGGCGCAAGGCCTTCAGGGTGACTTCCTGCTTCGCAAACGCGGCCTTGCCCAGGACCGCCGGGCCATAGAGGTGTTCGGGTGCTTGCAGGTCGGCCAGGTACTCGGTTTGCCACACAAGGAAGGTCAACAAACCGCGTTCGCTGAATCGTCCCCACTCTCGCCAGAACTTCGTTTCGTCCCAGGCCAGTTCGGTCGCGTGGGCATACGCCTCGTCCACGGCCGAAGCCGGCTCGCCCAGCCAGTGTCGGGCCCGGGCCAGCTCTCGCCAAGCCCAGGCGCGCCTGCGGCCCTGCGCGTCCATGCGGAGCAGGCGCTCCAGGAGAATGAGCGCATCGTCCAGCAAGACCTTGTTCCTGGCGCGCTCACCTTTGCGGTGCGCCTGTCCGGCCAGCCACAGCTTGTTTTGGGCGCACTCCAGCAGTGCCCGGGGGTCTTCCAGAACCGCGGACCCGCCGACATCGAAGAGCCTGGCGGCCATTTCGGAATCCCGGAGCCGCCTGGCGACGATCGCGGCCCCGATCGCCTCACGCGGGGACAAGCCGGCCACGGTGTGGTCCAGGAAACGAAGCACGCGATCACGCTGCCCGTCCACGACCAGCGCCTCCAGCCACGGGACGACAACGTCGGGACGACGCGAGTCGGTTTCCATCGATAGCGTCTTTTCGATCAACGGCGTGGCGCGATCCAGATCGCCACCGGCCACATACTGGCGGACAAGCTCCTCGGCGAGAGGGTGCGACTCCGTGCTTGCGCGCCATGCCGATTCCAACGCATCCAGCGCTTCGGCCGCTCGTCCCACCGCGCGCAGTTCACCCGCTTTGCGGATTGCTGACGCGGCGCTCTGCCACGGGTGGGCAAACAGCGTCGCCTGGAAGAACGTGCGCTGATCGTCGAAAAAGAACCGCGGGGGCGGCGAACCGTTGCGTTCCATGGCCTGATAGACCTTGCCCAGGCCCGTCAGGCGCTTCTCGGCCAGCCCGATCTCCTTGAACAACTCGCCGATCCGCGGGTTGCGCGGCGGAACCAATCGGGGAATCGCTCCGGGCTGGAGTTGGTCGAGGTCGATTCCGGCCACCGGCCCCGGCGTGCTTCGGATGTCGATGCGATCCGCGGTGACTCGCACCAGGGTCGTGTGGGGCACATCGTCGCCGTATCCGCGATGAAACAGTGCGTTCACCAGCACTTCGCGAAGTGCGTCTTCCGGGTAGTTGGGGCGATTTAAGGCACGCACCCGATCCGGCATCTTGTTGATCCTCGACCCGATGACCTCACGACGCAGGTAGTCCAGACATCCGCGAACCTGCTCGGCGAGGCCGCCTTGGAACTTTTTTTCCTGAATGACATCGCCGGCCGTGCCGGACTGGAGGATGCTCGTTTCGATCGCGGCGCCCGGGAACCGTAGCGAGGGGTCACTGGAGAAGAAGAGAAGAGCCACGTTGCGGGGGAGCTCGTGATCGTTCACACGCCGGACGATGTCCATCTTCCTGTAGATGTGCCGCGCGTCCGGCTCGTCCAACAGCGCGCTGCCACAGTCCCGCAGGTGCTCTCGGACCTTCATCTCGCTGATGTCGTCGACCGTGGCGTTCTCGGCGGTTCGGGAATCCCAGGGTACGGCGGCGGATTGACTGAGCAGCTGCGTCAGTAGACCGGCGGATCCGGCGTCCACGGTCCTGTCGTCGACCCGCACCCAGTACTTCCTGGCGCCCTTCTCGCCGTCTGGCGCCTGGTGTGGGGGGACCTCGCTGGCGGGGACCCAAACTACCAGGATAGTCCTTCCGTCCTTCTCCTCCTTGGAGATGCGGGGGACATAGCGCGGTTCTATCGTGCGGCATCTGCCGCTGATCCAGGTGTCTGCCTCCTCCATCTGCCGGGGAGTCAGTCCCCTCGGCGGAAGTTCGGCGCGGCCATCCTTCTCCGCGACACCGAGAACGACGTATCCGCTGCCGTGCCGCCTCAGGTCGTTCGCGAATGCGCAGATGGTCTTCAGAACCTGATAGCCCGTCACCCTGGAGTCCCAAGTCGCCTTGAACTCGATTCGTTCGGACTCGACCGTGCGGGCGTGGAGCAAGTCGTCGAGGTTGATTCGGAGATTGCTCACCGAGACGGAACTTTCCTTGTGGCCCGGGAGGTGCTGGAGATCGCCTTCCACGGGTTCCCGGAGGCGGTTACACGTTAGTTTGAGGGACTCAGTGGAAACTAACGGGAGTCGGAAAGAGGAGCACCGGGCCGGAGCATCGGAGGCTCCGAAGACTTCGATCCCATCCGCCAGGTACCTGCTGGCCGCGCTCCGCGATGAAGAAGGCGACGAAAACGACGACCTCGACGAACTCGGCGACCCCGACGAACCAGGCGACCTCCACGACTTCGGCGACCCCGGCCCGGAGGAAATGCGGGAGATCACCGAGGATCTGCTGCCGGGACGCCTGGAACGGGGATGTGGATGCCCAGTTCAGCGCGGCCCTCGCCTACCGACTGGGCCTGGGAGTGCCCAGGGACGACGAAGAGGCCGTTCGGTGGTTCCGGGCGGCGGCCAAGCAGGGCGATTCCGCAGCGCAGAACAACCTGGGGGTCATGCACTACCACGGCGAGGGAGTGCCCGCGCCGGATCACGAAGCGGCGCTCGGATGGTACCGGGCAGCGGCCGGGCAGGGTGACGCCGGCGGACTTCACAACCTCGCCGCCATGCACTACAGCGGCGAAGGGGGACTCGAGCGCGATCCCGTGAAGGCCGCGCAACTCACGCTGAGGGCGGCGCGGCAGGGCCACCCGGACGCGCAGTTCGTCACGGCGGTCAAGTACTCCCGCGGCGACGGAGTGGAGCAGGATCCGGCCGAGGCCGCCAGGTTGTTTCGGAAGGCGGCGGAGCAGGGACACCCGGAAGCCCAGTAAGGAAGCCGAGAAGTGGCTGCTCAGGTCGGACGAGCAGGATGAGGTCCTGGCCACCTACGCGCTCGCCCGGCTGTACGACGAGGGAGAGTTGTTGCCGCGGGACGAAGCGAAGGCCGTTGAATTCCTCCTCTGGGCGGCGGAGGACGGATGGCCCCCGGCGATGAACCGTCTGGGATCGTGGCTCCTGACTGGAAAGGGTGTCGAGAGGGACCCGGAGGAAGCGGTGGAATGGTTCCGCCTGGCCGCCGAGGACGGACTTTCACAGGCCCAGCACAACCTGGGCAGGTCGTACTTCGCGGGGATGGGTGTCGAACAGGACGACGAGGAGGCCGCGAAATGGTACGAAAGCGCCGCTACGCAGGGGTTCGTGCCCTCCCAGTCGGCGATCGGGGTGATGTACTTGCTCGGCAGTGGCGTGGAGCGTGACGAGTCGCAGGCGCGGAGGTGGTTCGAGAGGGCGGGGGAGGAGGTTCCGGATATCGGTGAGCTTCTGGCGGCGTTTGAGAGGGTGGCGAATATGCCGGTAAGTGATCTTGCTGTGGTTCGAGAGGACGATGGGGATCATTCGGGGGGGAGGCGGTGATTCATCTATGAAGACCGGGGCACCCCCCGCCCGAGAACGATGGAGAACAAATGACCGGGAGCTACTGGAATGCGTGAGATCATCTTCGAAGTGACGGAAGCCCGTGAAGGCGGCTACGACTCGCGTGAAGGGAAGCCCCATGACCGCCACGCGGATCACGGATGCCGGTCGACACAGCGTGACCGTACCCACGCATCGCGAGATACGCCTGGGGACCTTGCACGCGATTGTGACAGACGTGGCCGCCCATCTCGGCGTCCCAAGACCGCCGTGCGGGAGAAGCTCTTCGGATGACCCCGGCTAACAACGACGGGGAGGATGGGCGGCCCTCGATCCCCGGTGAGGACGAACCGGAACTGTCCGGGGAGCAGGCCGCCAGGTTGATCCCGAGGTCCCGAGGGTGCAGTGTTCGACATGGGGCCGCCAAGGGCAGCAGGCGGCGGAGTTGTGGGCCGTCGTTCAGTAGCCCCACGGGACGGAGAAGCCCGGCTCGACCGGGCCGATCTGGTCGTCCGCAGCGTCCGCCCGGGCGGCCGAGGCCCGTCTACCGCGCGAACACCACCGCCAGCCGCCTCCGCAGCTCGTCCCGCACCTCCCGAAAAGCGTCCAATCGCGCCCCGGGACGTCCCCGAGCCGCGGCCGGGTCGGGCAGCCCCCAGTGCACCCGGTGCGCGTCCCCGAGCCAGACCGGGCACACCTCCTCCGCGCACAGCGTGACCACGGCGTCCACCGG
>LXNI01001415.1_pt1 | contig 20951 bp, 21 predicted proteins | sample 809091 | NCBI WGS metagenome assembly LXNI01 (sample SAMN04870527, study PRJNA318959) | sponge metagenome | biome: 01000161; feature: marine sponge reef; material: water | host: Sarcotragus foetidus | place: Greece: Milos, Mediterranean Sea | collected 2013-05-29 | depth 5-7 m | reverse complement strand
CCCGAGCGGCCCGTGAGCGCAGCGAACAAGAGCGGGAAACGGGCCCGAGCGGCCCGTGAGCGCAGCGAACAAGAGCGGGAAACGGGCCCGAGCGGCCCGTGAGCGCAGCGAACAAGAGCGGGATCCAACCGCAGAACACAGGGATTCAGAGATTCGCAACGATCTGGACGACGCCAGGCTCACAAGGGCTGCCCAAGCCGGCGACCGGCGTGCTCTCGAGCAGTTGCTACGGCGGCACCAGGACCAGATCCACGCCGTCTGTCGCCGGCTCGCCGGCAATGACGCCGACGGCCAGGACGCCACCCAGGAAGCGCTCATCGCCATCGTCAAGGGGCTCCCCCGCTTCCACGGCAAGGCCAAGTTCTCGACCTGGGCCTACCGGGTGGCCACGAACGCAGCCCTTGATGAACTGCGCCGGCGGGGTCGGCGCCCAGTTCCGGCGGCAGCTGAGACCGACGACCGCCTGATTGCGGCTTCCACCGCCGACGACCCGGCCGCGGTCGCCGTGCGGCTGGACCTCGATGACGCCCTGGCCCAGCTGCCCGAGGAATTCCGGGCGCCGGTGGTGCTCAGGGATGTGGCCGGCTGCGATTACGCTGAGATCGGACAGATCCTGCGGCTACCTCCCGGAACGGTGAGATCCCGGATCGCGCGGGGCCGGGCTCGGCTGGCCGAATTGATGCGTGCCAACGGCGGGAACCACCACGACACCCCGCGACGTCGTAACGACGAGGCAAACGAACCATGAGTGACGAACAGCTCCGCGCAGACGAACTCGTCTCGGCCTATCTCGACGGTGAGGCCACTCCCGCCGAGATCGCCGAGGTCGAGCGCAGCGACGCCCTGCTGGCCCGGGTCGAGGAGCTCCGGGCGGCGCGCGATGCGGTGGCCGAGCCAGTCTCGCCACTGTCCGCAGATCTGCGGGACGACCTCATTGGTGCCGCCCTCGGAGTGGCCGATGCTGAGGCCGCGGCGCGCCTGGAGGCCAAGGTTGTGCCCCTGCAGCGGCCTCAACGCCTGCTGCTCGCAATGGCTGCGGCGGTGATCCTGCTCGCGGCCGTCGTAGGTACCGGCTTGATCGCCAGCAGGGGCGGCGACGATTACGCCGACACCGCTGCGGACGCGCCCGCAGCCGCCGAGATGGCGGCCGAGCCGATGGCCGACGCCGCGCCCAGCGACGACATGGCAATGGCCGAAGAAGAACCCGCGCCCGCCGAGGAACCCGAAGAAGAACCCATGGCCGGGATGGACATGGAGACCGCTGACGAGGCGATGGCCGACGAACCCGTGGCCGAAGAACCCGTGGCCGAAGAAGAAGCCATGGCGGAGGCCGCGCCGGAAGCGACGGTCCCTCCAGCCACCACGACGGTCGCCGCAGCCACCACTGCACCGGCGGCCACCACGACGATCGCGGCGGCGGCCGCGGATGAGAGCGATGAGGCCCCGTCTGAGCAGGTTGTGGACCTGGGCCTGTTCGAGAGCCTCGAGGCGCTGCTCGAAGACGTCGCTGCGAGCTGGTCCGCCGCCCTGGACGATGGTGCGACGGCTGACACCGGAGAGTGCGCCGCGGCAGTCCACGAGCGGGCCCTGGAGTTGAGCGCCGACGAGCGCCGGTCCTTCGTCGCCACAGTGGGAGACGGGGATCCCGTCACCTTCGACGCCCGGTTCGTTCGCCGGGACGACGGCACTGCGGTCATCGTCTACGCGGCGCCGCCCGGCTGCGAGATCAGCATCCACGAACTGCCGGACTCCTGACCAGCCGTCCAATCTGCACGGGTATTGCTCATACAGCCCGCGTTTCTCTACATATTTCGGTCAAGAGGCCCCGAACGGCCCGCCGGTAGGCTTCACCTCTATGGCTGATCCCGAGACCGGTAGCCGCGAGCGGCCGTCGCTGGGCCTGGGATCCGACGACTGGCCGGCCACTCTGGCCGACAAGATCGTCGAGATCGTGGACGCGGTCCGCGTCCAGACCACCGACCGGGTCGTGCTCCTGCTCCGGGCCGTGGTCTATTGCCTGGTAGCGGCGGTCGCGGCCATAGCCATCATCGTCCTCGTCACGATCGCGGCCATACGGCTGGCCGACGCCTACCTGCCCATAGGCGCCGGGGTCGGTTCGGCCACCTGGGCCGCCCACGGACTCGTCGGACTGCTGGTGTCGATCATCGGCCTGGGCTTCTGGCGAGCCCGGGCAGGGTCGGCCAAGCCCCTGTACGCGGCCCTGATCCTGGACGCGGTCATCGTGGCAGGCGTTGTCTTCTACGGTGTGATCGCCGCGGTCGCTTGACACGACCGCTGGCACCGACTGGCACGAGCAAGGAAGGACCCTGACTGACATGAGCCTCGACGGCCGCGCCGACCACCCGGTGGAAGTAGCCATAGTCGGCTCCGGCCCGGCCGGGCTCACCGCGGCCATCTACACGGCCCGGGCCAACCTCTCGCCAGTGGTGCTCGAAGGCGAGCCGAGCTCGACCAGCGACCAGCCCGGCGGCCAGCTCATGCTCACCACCGACGTCGAGAACTACCCCGGCTTCCCCGAGGGCGTGATGGGCCCGGAGCTGATGCAGCGGTTCCGGGAGCAGGCCATCCGGTTCGGTGCCCAGATCCATACTCTGAAGGCCTCCCGGGTGGACTTCTCGTCCCAGCCCTACGGCATCTGGACCGGCGACCCCGGTGCGCCCGAGCCGACCCTGAGGGCCTGGACCGTGATCGTGTCCACCGGGGCCCAGTCGCTCATGCTGGGACTCGACCGCGAGATCGAGCTGGTGGGCCACGGTCTGTCCACCTGCGCCACCTGCGACGGCTTCTTCTTCCGCGATCAGCACATCGCGGTGGTCGGGGGAGGCGACTCCGCTATGGAGGAGGCGACCTTCCTGACCCGGTTCGCCTCCAAGGTCACCGTCATCCACCGCCGCGACACCTTGAGAGCCTCGAAGATCATGCAGCAGCGGGCCCTCGACAACGAGCGGATCGAGTTCATGTGGAACGCCGTCGTGGACGAGTACTTGGGCGAGGATGCGCTGAGCGGTCTGCGGGTCCGCGACACCGTCACCGGCGAGACATCGGTCCTGGACGTCACCGGCTGCTTCATCGCCATCGGCCATTCCCCCAACACGGACCTGTTCGCCGGCCAGCTGGAGATGAAGGACAACGGCTACCTCGTCACCGAACCGGACTCCACCAGGACCGCGGTCGAGGGCGTCTTCGCCTGCGGGGACGTGCAGGACGACTACTACCGCCAGGCAGTGACCGCCGCCGGCACGGGATGCATGGCCGCCATAGAGGCCGAGCGGTACCTCGAAAGCCGCCCCCAGGTAGGGTGACCACGAGCGCACCGCATCAGGCGCCGGCCTTCGTATGGAACGACATAAAGGACATTAGAATGGGCGAGTCAACCATCACTCTCAGCGACACAACCTTCGACGAGGAGATCAACGGCGCGTCCACGCCCGTCCTCGTGGACTTCTGGGCCGAGTGGTGCGGACCCTGCAAGACGATCGCACCCATCCTCGACGAGATCGCGTCCGAGCAGGACGGCAAGCTGACGGTGGCCAAGCTCAACGTGGACGATGCTCCCAGCATCGCACGGCGGTTCGGGGTCATGAGCATCCCCACCCTGATCCTCTTCAAGGACGGAGAACCGGCCAAGCGAGTGGTGGGAGCCAAGCCGAAGGCGGCTCTGCTGAACGAACTTGCCGAGCACCTCTGATCGCGGAGTGCCCCGCTCCGGTGCCGGCGGGGTTCTGCCGCTGCGGCGCGGCGACATCGGCGAGGCTGTCCGCGACCTCCAGGAGAGGCTGGCGCTGATCGGTTACGGCACCGGTGTCGACCATCAGGAGTTCGGCGCGGCCACCGAGGCGTCTCTCCGCCAGTTCCAGAACGACCGCGGCCTGGTGGTGGACGGCATCTGCGGGCCGCAGTCGTGGAACGCTCTCGTGGAGGCCGACCACCGGCTCGGGGACCGGCTCCTCTACTACCGGGCCCCGATGATGCGCGGCGATGATGTGGCCGAGGTGCAGCGTCGCCTCGGCCAACTCGGCTTCGACGCGTACTGGGTCGATGGGATCCTGGGGCCGAGGACGCAGACCGGGATCCGGCAGTTCCAACAGAACGTCGGCCTGCCCGACGACGGCGTGGTGGGGAGATCCACCGTCGAGGCCCTCGAGCGGCTCACGAGGCGATCCGCGGCCGAGGTCACCATCGCGGAGGTACGCGAGCACGAGCGCCTGCGGCTCCAGCCCAGCCGCGTGGAGGGCCGGCGGGTTGTGATCGGCGACACCGGCGAGCTGCCGGTGATCGCGCAGGCCGTGGCTCGGCGCCTGCGCCACGCCGGGGCGGAGGTGCTGTCGTTCAGCACTCCGGACCTGAGCCACCAGGCCCGGACGTCCAACCAGTGGAACGGCGACATCTACCTCGGGGTGACCCTGGCCGTCGACAACTTCGGCTTCTCGTACTTCGCGACCAGGGGATTCGAGTCGGTGGGCGGCCGGGCGCTGGCCCAACGGTGCTCCGAGATGCTCGCTCCCCTGCTCGCCCATCCGATCCTGGCCACCGGCATGCAGCTGCCCATCCTGCGCGAGACCCGGATGCCGGCCGTCTGGTGTCGCCTCGGTCCCGGCTCGACCGTCGTGCCCCGGACTCCTCGCATCGCCCAGGGCCTCGCCCAGGCCGTGATCGACTGGTGTCTGGATCCTAGATTACATTAAGTAACCTCAAAAATCATACCAATTGTCCAGCGCCTGAGGCTCACATGATCAGGTGATAGATGCGTTCCAAGTCGGACAGGCCGCTGAACTGGATTGTGATCTTGCCCCTGCTCTTGCCGAGCTTGACCGACACCCGAGTGTCGAGCCTGGTCGACAGGAGCTCCTCCAACTCGAGGATGCCGGCCTGGACCTCGCCTGAGCCCGACGATCCGTTGTCCCCGGACGCAGCCGCGGCCGCCTCGGATCCGGCCGGCCGGCCCTCCGCGACCCTGCGTTCGGTCTCCCGCACCGTCAGATTGTCACGCACGATGTCCTCGGCCAGCGCCTGCCGGGCCTCCTCGTCCGCCAGGGCGAGCAGTGCCCGACCGTGCCCGGCCGAGAGGTGGCCCTCCACAACGAGCCGCTGGACCGAGGGGGCCAGGTTCAACAGGCGAACCGTGTTGGCGACGGCGGAACGGGACCGGCCCACCCGTGATGCGACCTCTTCCTGCGTCAGGTCGAAGTCGTCCATCAGCTGACGGTAGGCCGCAGCCTCCTCAAGGGCGTTGAGGTCCTGGCGGTGCACGTTCTCGACGACCGCAGCCTCGAGCGACCCCTTGTCGTCGGCGGAGCGAACCAGAGTGGGAACGCTCCTCAGGCCGGCCCGCTGGGCGGCCCGCCAGCGACGCTCTCCTGCGATAATCTCATACCCTTCAAGTATTTTTCGGACAATGATCGGTTGTATCACCCCGACCTCGGATATCGACTCGGCCAGGGCCGCGAGGGACTCCTCGTCGAACCGGTCCCTCGGCTGGTAGGGGTTGGGCACGATCTGGACTATGTCGATGTCCCGGAAGGGCGACTCGGTCGTGTCGGGCTCAGCGGGGATCAGGGCCCCGAGGCCCCTCCCCAGGCCACTACGGCGTGCCACGGAGCACCTCCTTTGCCAGGGCGCGATATGCGGTCGCTCCCTTGGATAGAGAATCGTAGAGAGTGATCGGTTGGCCGAACGACGGTGCCTCGCTCAGCCGGACCGTGCGAGGGACCACCTGCCAACAGACCTTGTCGCCGTAGTGGGCCCGCACCTCCCGGGCGACGTCCCGAGACAGGTTGGTGCGGGCGTCGTGCATGGTGAGGACCACCTTGGTGAGTTCCAGGCCCGGGTTCAGGCTCCGCTGGACCATCCCGATGTTCTGGACGAGCTGGGCGAGCCCTTCGAGGGCGAAGTACTCCGTCTGGATGGGGACCATCACCTCATCAGCTGCGGTCAGTCCATTGATTGTGAGCAGGCCGAGCGAGGGCGGGCAGTCGATCATGATGATGTCATACTCCCCCACCGCTTCAGAAATCGCCCGTCTGAGCTGGCTTTCTCTGCTGAGAGCAGGCACCAGCTCGATCTCGGCGCCCGCTAGATCGAGGCTGGACGGGGCGATGTGCAGACCCTTGATCATCGTGGGCTCCACGATCTCGTCGAGTTCGACGTCCTGCAGGAGAACCTCGTAGATCGAGGCGTCCACCCGCCGCGGGTCCAGTCCGAGGCTGGTGGTGGCGTTCGCCTGGGGGTCGAGGTCGACCACCAGTGTCTTGCGGCCGCGTTCGGCGAAACAGGCCGAGAGATTGACGGTCGTGGTTGTCTTGCCCACTCCGCCCTTCTGGTTGGCGACGGCGAAGACTCGAGCGCGAGCGTCGGTCTGTTGCTGTGCCATCGTCACGACGAGGACTCCCTTCATTTGCTGCCCAACCACGGTTGCATAACGGTCTTGGGCAGTCAAGGACTCAGAGAGGGTTTTCAGCCGTCCAGAATTCGATGTTTCATGTGAAACGTCAGAGTTGGTGCGATTGCTCCTGCATCAGCGGGCTGCGTCGGCGGGCGGCCCGGCGGCGGGGGAGACCTGGCGGGGTCGGTGCGACCCGGGTGATCGAGATGAAGCTGCCGTGCTGCGTCGACCACCGGCCGGACAGTTCGCAACCGGTTCCCGCCCTGAGAGGCATGCCCTCCCACTGGTGTCTCGTCTCTGCCGATACCGACACGACCAGCGAACCGCCCACCCGCAACAACGGCAGGCCGCACTCTGCCAGCTCGGAGGCGGGTCCGAACAGCCGGGCCGCCATCCCGTCGAAGGCCTCCCGGGCGTCACTCCGTCCGGCGATGTCCTCAACCGGAGCATGTTCGACCACGACCCGTGATGACAGACCGGCCGCAGCCACGGCTCGAAAGGCCATGTCACAGCGTCGTTCGCTGGCATCCACCAGGGTCCAGCGCGATGCCGGAAGTTCCAGGGCCAGCAGCACTCCGACCAGGCCTGCACCGGCCCCGCAGTCCACAAAGTCGCCGTCCGGCATGTCCCGCCAGGCATCCAGGATGAACCCGGCAGAGTGGAGGCGCAGCGCCGATAGGGGAGCGCTGCCTATGACGCCGGCGTCACGGGCCGGCTCCCATGCCTCGTCCAGGCGCCTCAGAACCTCGGACTCGATCCGGGCGAGAGGGCGTGGCGAGGGCAACCGCTCGCTCTAGTCGGACTGCGGTGTGATGATGACGCGCCGATGAGGGTCTTCGCCCTCGCTGCGACTGTCGACTCCATCGATTCTGGTGACCTCATCGTGGACGATCTTGCGGTCAACCCGGTTCATCGATTCGAGAGCAATCTCCTCGCCCGCCTCTTGGGCCTCTTGGGCCACCCTGCGGGTGAACTCGGTGAGGGCAGCCGTGCGGCGGGTGCGGATCCCACCGACGTCCATGCGGATCTTGCCCTCACGGGTGCTGCCACCGGATCGTTGCAGCACGGTGCGCACCAGTTCATCGATGGCCTGCGCGGTGGCGCCTCGCCGCCCTACAAGGAGTCCTATGCCTTCTCCGTCAGCTTCGATCCTCAGGATGCCGTCCTCCAGGTCGTGCCTCGTGAAGGCGAGGGGGACACCGAGTGTGTCTCCGACGCCCGTGACGAAGGACTCTGCTAGGTCGGCCTGCTCCAGGAGCGAGGGCCCGCTGTCATGATCCATCTTTGGCTCCTCAGTCTTCTTGTTGTTGCCACGTGGCTGTTGAGAACGTCTGGTCTCCCGCGAACCGTCACGGGACTGCGGGCTGGGTGTCGAGCTTGCCGCAGACCGCCGCTTCTCACCTGCGCTCGACCGCGACGCGGAAGGCGCAGCCGCAGAAGCCCGTGCTGATTCGGCTCGCTTCGACGAGCCGCCCCCGGACTTGCGGCCGCCTCGCCCTCGACCCTCCTTCGGTCGTACCGGCGTGGGGATCACGCGGGCCCGCACCCGCGCCTCCTCCTTGACTCGGCCGAACATCCCGACGCGTTCCTCCGACAACACCTCGAACTCGGCATCCGATTCGTGTACTCCCAGATGGACCAAGGCCTTCTCCTTGGCACCTTCTACCGATGGAGCAGTTATTTCCAGCCATTCCATATCTCATCAACACCCTTCGTTCGCGAGACGAGTGTCAGCGTCTCTTCTTCTTGCTTCGACTCCGGTTCGGGTTGCTCCGCTTGGGAGGCGAACCGGGGACGGTGGTGCGTCCACCGGTGGTCCGGTTGGTGGACCGGCTCCGCGTGGGGGCCTTGCCGGTGCTGCCGCCTCCGGACCTCCTGGAGGTCGACGGTCGTTCACGGGTCTGACCCTCGGAGTCGCCGGAGCGACGCTTCCGGGCTGGAGCCTTGCCCTTGGCCCCACCCGCATCCCGCTTGGGAGTGGCCGCCTTGCCCTTCGCCGCGCCCGCATCCCGCTTGGGAGTGGCCGCCTTGCCCTTCGCCGCGCCCGCATCCCGCTTGGGAGTGGCCGCCTTGCCCTTCGCCGCGCCCGCATCCCGCTTGGGAGTGGGCGCGCCCTTCTTCTCGGTCAGCGACTTGGCCGAGCGCTGCTTGGCCTCGGAATCGGCCGATCCTTCGTCCGTCGCGGTCGCTCGCTGCTTGGCCACCTGGGCGCCCAGCGAGTCCTCGCCCCGGTAGAAGGACCGGGTGATGTAGGCCTGCTGCGCGATGCGGACCACGTTCGAGATGATGAAGTAGACCACCACCGCGGCCGGCATCACGTAGGAGAACACCGGCAGCATGTACGGGATCAGCTTCATCATCATCTGCTGCTGGGGGGGCATGGCCGCCTGGCTCTGGCGGCCCTGGATCTGCTTCTGCTGCAGGAGGCTCGTGCCCAGCACTATGAGGATCATCAGGAAGTAGGGGAGCGCACTCACGGCGCCGGCCGACAGGGCGTCGCTGGCGCTCCTGGCCAGGTTCACGCCCCACGAGACCATCTCGAGGTTGCCGCTGAGGTCCTGGTAGAGCTCGGTGTCGCGGGCCAGGAAGTCGGGGTCGAATGGCAGGTCGCCCCGGGGAATGGGGGTCTCGGCGTACTCGGGCACCTCCCCCAGCGCGGTGTCGGCGTAGCGGCGGGAGGTGAATCCGAGCTGGGTTCCGATCTCGGTCGTGCGCCGAGTCAGCCCGTCCACGACCCGGTACATGACCAGGAAGATCGGGGCCTGGACCAGCATGGGCAGCAGGCAGCCGACCGGGTTCACGCCGTGCTCCTTGTAGAAGGCGGCCGTGGCCTCGTTCATGGCCTGGCGGTCGCCCCGGTGCTGGCTCTGGAGCTTCTTCAGTTCCGGCATGTGCTGTTGCATCTGCAGCGTCGAGCGCGTGAACTTCAAGGTGAGCGGGGTCACCGCGATGGTCGTGGTCAGGGTCAGGAAGGCGATCGCCATGCCGTAGGAGGGCCACAGGGAGTAGAACCAGGCCAGTACCGCAGTGATCAGGTCGAACAGCGGATCAAGCATCGATCAACCCCGCAGGCTCCGCACTGCGCCGCGCCGGGGGCACCGGGTCCAGGCCCGCGGAGCCCCACGGGTGGCACCGGGTAAGGCGGCGGGCGCTCAACCAGACGCCGCGCCATGTGCCGTGGGTGTGCAGCGCCTCCAGCGCGTAGGCCGAGCACGACGGCACGTAGCGGCACACCGGCGGACGGCCGGCGCGGACCAGCCGGGAGGCTCGCACCGCGAGGCAGGCCAGCCGCGTCGAGGACCTCATTTGCGCCGGAGATCCCTCAGCAGCTCGCCCACCATCGACCGCAGCTCGGCCGCGGAGAAGCGCTCGAGCGGCGCGGAGACGCCCAGCCGGTACTCCCCGCCGGCCGGCACCAGCGCCTCGTCGCGAGCGAGCTCGCGCAGTGTTTCCCGGATGCGGCGCCGGATCCGGTTGCGCACGACCGCGGTTCCCACGGACTTGGGGACGGCCAGATGGACGCGTGACGCTCCGGGTGCGGCACGGAACGACACCCTCAGCGGGCCGCGGCGGATGGTGGCTGCGACCGGAGGCTGTTCACACCGCCCCCGGCCCCCGGACAAGCCCCTCACGCTGCCAGTCGGCTCCGTCCCCTACGACGCCGGGATTGCAGGACGGCGCGGCCGGAGCGTGTTCTCATCCTGGCCCGGAAGCCGTGTTTCCTATGCCTTTTCCTTATGTTGGGCTGAAAAGGACGTTTCACTCTGAGATCCTCCCTCGGTCTTCCCCTTCGATTCGGGCATCCCGAAAAAAGCTGCCACTGCGATGAAATGCTGTGGATGAGCAGCGGAACCGAGTCCACCGTAGGGCTGCCCCCGCGTCGCGACAACCACGCCCCCGGGGCGGGCATCAGCGGCACCGATCGACGCCGCCATTTCAGAGCCGACAAAGCACACTCAAGGAACTCATCTTACACAGGTGTTATTCACTTTGGTTTCATCTGGTCTGAACTAGTCGTTTACTTGCTTTGGATTCTCTGACTTGCAGCCAATCGCGATGCTGCTACGTTCCGCAGGCCGTCAAGTCCGAGTCAATCTGGGTCCGGTCCTCCTCCCACTATGGACCGCTGCAACTGTCTTGTCCACATCTGTGGATGACTCTGTGGAGAAAGGAAGATCGAGGTGAGCAACGATCCCGAAGCGGAACGGATCTGGACCAGCTGCGCACAGAGCATCCGCAGCCAGGTCAGCGACGCGGTCTGGAGGACCACCTTCAGCGGTGCGCGAGCCACAGCCTTCGAGGAGCAAGCGCTGACCCTGGTGGTTCCGACCAGCCTGCAGAAGGCCCGCATAGAGCGGCGGTACTTCGGCCTCCTGACCGATGCCATCGACGAGACCGAGCCAGACATCACGGTCCGCATCGAGATCGACCCCGACTGGACCGACAGCGGCGAGCGGCCGGCATCGGCCACCGACGAGGTACCCGAGCCGGGAGCCGGCTCCGAGGCCGACGACTCGAGCGCCGAGCCCGCGGCCAACACCCGGCTGACCTTCGAGCAGTTCGTCACCGGAACCTCCAACCGTTTCGCGCAGGCAGCCGCCCTGGCCGTGGCCGAGACGCCGGCCGGCAACTACAACCCGCTGTTCATCCACGGCGACTCGGGGCTCGGAAAGACCCACCTGCTGCGGGCCATCAGCCACTACGTCAACAACCACTACCCGTCCTACAAGGTCCGGTACGTCACCAGCGAGACCTTCCTCAACGAGTTCGTCCAGGCCATCCGCAACAGCACGCAGCCCGACTTCAAGCAGGTCTACCGCAGCAACGACGTGCTGCTGGTGGACGACATCCAGTTCATGGAGGGCAAGGACGGCCTTCAGGAGGAGTTCTTCCACACCTTCAACGACCTGCTGCAGAACGGCGCCCAGATCGTCCTGTCCTCGGATCGGGGCCCCGACGCCATGCCCACCCTCGAGGACCGGCTGCGGAGCCGGTTCAAGTCCGGCCTCATCACCGACATCCAACCGCCCGACCTCGTCACCCGGCTGGCCATCCTGGAGAAGAAGGCGGAGTTCTCGGCCATCGAGATCCCCGGGGAGGTCCTCTCATTCATCGCCGAGAACGTCACCGACTCGATCCGGGAACTGGAGGGAGCCCTCATCAAGGTCACCGCCTACGCCAGCATCACCGGTCAGCGCTGCTCCTATGAGCTGGCCAACCGGGTGCTGGCCGACCTGATCGACAAGACGACCAAAGCACCGGTGACCGTCAGAACGATCCTTGAAGCCACTTCGGAGGTGTTCGACTTCACGCTGGAACAGATCACCGGCGGCAGTCGGCGCCGGCCGCTGGTCGACGCCCGCCAGATCGCCATGTACGTGACCCGCAACATGACCGACCTCTCCTACCCCGAGATCGGGCGCGCCTTCGGCAACCGCGACCACACCACCGTCATCCACGCGGTGCGCAAGATCGAGCACCACATGACCGAGCGCAGAGAGATCTTCGACAAGGTCCACGAGCTCCAGAAGCACGTCAACGAGATCTCGTGACCGCAACCCGGGGAGAGTCCTGGGGACTACGCGGCGGGCGACACTGCACCGCTGTGGCCACAGGAGCAGTGATCAACAACCCCGGGCCGCGCCCCGCGTCCGCGCTGGTTGCCAGGGCAAGACCTGTGGACGCCCTACGGCCTGGAATTCCAACCCGAATGACCGACAATCCCCAATCCACAGCACCTAACGTCTTCTACAACATTCAATCAAGGAGCCACAGGGGTAGACCATGGGCATGAAGTTCCGTTGCGAGCGAGACGCTCTGCTGGATGCGCTCAACGTGGCCGTGCGGGCCGCGGCCGGCGCGAGTTCGAGTCGGGCCGCACTGACGGGGGCGCACCTCGATCTGGCCGGCGACGCCCTCGTGGTCACGGGCAGCGACCTGGATCTGACGCTGTCGGTGACCACCGGGGTGGCGGGCGAGTCCGACGGGGCCGCGGTCACACCGGCCCGGCTGCTCACCGATGTGGTGCGGGCCGTGCCGGCCGGGGCGGTGGAGTTCTCCGTGACCGACGACGGCGAGGCCTCCATCGTGGCCGGTTCCTCGGAGTTCTCCATCCGGCTCATTCCCGAGGAGGACTACCCCCAGCTCGCCTTCAAGGACGAGAGCACCGACGAGGGAGCGGCCGCGGTCGCCTTCAGCCCGGCGGTCACCTTCGAGGGGCCCGAGTTCCGGGAGGCCCTCAGCCAGGTGGTCAAGTCGGCGTCCTCGGACGACTCCCGTCCCATCCTGACCGGGGTGCTGATGGCGGCCGAGGACGAGGGGCAGCTGCGGCTGGTGTCGACGGACTCGTACCGCCTGTCGGTCCGCGACCTCGAGGGTTCAGCCATCCTCGGCGAGCACCAGCGGGTGCTGGTGCCGAGCCGGGCGCTGGGGGAGCTGCAGCGTCTGATAGCGGACTCCGGTGAGGTCGCGTTGAAGCTGGCCGAGCACTACGCGCAGTTCGTGGTGGGGGCGGTCCGGCTGACCACCCGGCTGATCCCTGGCGACTTCCCGAACTACCAGGGGCTGATCCCCAGCGACCACCCCAACTGCCTGACCACCAACCGCGAGCAGCTGCTCGAGGTCGTGCGCCGGGTGCGGCTGCTGGCCCAGGACTCGACGCCGGTCCGGCTCGTGATGTCGGCCGAGAACCTCGAGGTCATCGCCATCACTCACGACGTGGGCAAGGCCAACGAGTCGATGAACGCCCAGTACGAGGGCGAGGACCTGACCGTGGCGTTCAATCCCGGCTACCTGATCGACGGCATCGAGGCCGTTACCGGCGATGAGGTCACCCTGCACACGGCCGACGCGGTGAAGCCCGCCGTGCTCCGCGCGGTGGGCGACGAGAGCTTCCTCTACCTGCTGATGCCGGTCCGGGTGAGCTGACCGGGGCCTGCCGGTCGCACGCCGGGGGACGGGGCGGTTGTGCGGGTCTGCTCGTTGTCGCTGGTTGACTTCAGGTCCTATGCCAGCGCGGAGGTGGAGTTCGCGGCGGGCCTGACCGCCGTCGTCGGCCCCAACGGCCAGGGCAAGACCAACCTGCTGGAGGCGATCGGCTTCGTGGCCGGGCTGGGCTCGCTGAGGGGCGCATCGGAGGCCGCCCTCATCCGCGACGGTGCCGAGGCGGCCGTGATCCGCTGCCTGGCGGAGTCCGCCGACGGCCGCGAGATCCGCATCGAGGCCGAGCTGGCCCGGTCCAGACCCAATCGCGTCCGGGTGAACGGCCAGCCCGTGGCCCGGCGCCGGGACCTGGACGGCGTGCTCACGGCCACGGTCTTCTCGCCGGAGGATCTCGACCTGGTGAAGGGCGAGCCCGCCCGCCGGCGCCGCTGGATCGACGGCGCGCTGACCGCGGTGCGCCCGTCGCTGGGGGCGCTGCGCAGCGAGGTTGACCGGATCCTGCGCCAACGCAACACCCTGTTGCGCCAGGCCGGCGACCGGGCCACCGACGATGTGGTCATCACCTTGGATGTCTGGGACTCCAAGCTCGCCGCGGCCGGTGCCGAGCTGCGGGCCTGCCGGCAGGAGCTGCTGGACGCGCTCGGGCCCCGGATCGGCTCGTACTACGCGCGGATCGCCCACGAAGGGGGCGGCGCCGACGCCGGTTACGTGTCGAGCTGGGGGGACGACTCCCTGGCGGAGGCGCTGGCGGCCGCACGGCGGGACGACCTGAGACGGGCGACGACCACGGTGGGGCCCCACCGTGACGAAATCCTGCTGCGGATCCGGGGTCTGCCGGCGCGCAGCCACGCCTCGCAGGGCGAGCAGCGGTCCCTGGCCCTGGCCCTGCGGCTGGCGGTGGACGCCGAGGTGCGCGAGCGTCGGGACGTGCAACCGGTCCTGCTCCTTGATGACGTCTTCTCCGAGCTGGACGCCGACCGTGCCGCCGCTCTGCTGGACGCGCTGCCCCGCAGCCAGCGGATACTCACCACCGCGACGGGCCTGCCCGCCGGGGTGCGGTCCGATCGGCTGATCCGGCTCGCCGGCACGACGGCGCACACCGTCCTCGTCACCGAGCAGTCTCCGTGACCGGGCGCGAGGGTGGGCCGGTGGAGCTCGGGGACGCACTGGAGCGCCTGGTCGGCTCGCTCGGCGCACCGCCGGTGGACCTCCTGTCGACGGTGTTCCAGCGCTGGGAGGAGGTGGTGGGCCCCGAGGCGGCCCGCTACTGCCGCCCGGCTGCGATCGAGGGGGAGCGCCTGGTCGTGGTCGCGTCCGACGCCGCGTGGGCCAGCGAGGTGCAGTGGCTGGCCTCTGCGGTGCTGGCCCGCATCAACGAGATGTCGACGGCCGGGAGGCTGGAATCGCTGACGGTCCGGGTCGCGCCCGCCAAATAGGGCAGACCCGGCCGGCCCCGCGGGAGCGGGGCCTCGTCGGCGGAGAACCACATCGGATTGCGCGCCGCGGCCGGGTCTGCGCTGGTAGAATCTGAGCCGTGATCGGTGGCTCGATTAAGGGCTCTCGCCCGGTTCGGCGCCCCCGGCCCGCCCGGTCCTTGTCTGCTGTGGCCGGGTCGTGGCAGTGAGAGGCCGCAGCTCCGGTATCTGCGTGCCGGCAGACCTCCGATCCAGCGTCGCGGGCCCCGCCTGCGGCCGGACCCGAGAGGCCGATCGCCCATGACTCCCGACGTGACCACCGCAGAGGCGCAACAGCCGATCCCAACCCGCGGCGACCCGTCGTACGGCGCGCTCGAGATTACCGTCCTCGAGGGCCTGGAGGCCGTGCGGGAGCGGCCCAGCATGTACATCGGGTCGACGGGGCCGACCGGCCTGCACCACCTCGTGTGGGAGGTGGTCGACAACTCGGTGGACGAGGCCATGGCCGGCTACTGCACCCGCATCGACGTGACGCTGCACGCCGACGGCTCCTGCGAGGTGGCCGACGACGGGCGTGGCATTCCCGTCGATCCCCATCCCCTCCACGACCAGGTTCCCGCCGCGGAGCTGGTGATGACCCTGCTGCACGCCGGGGGCAAGTTCGGCGGCGACGGCTACAAGATCTCAGGCGGCCTTCACGGAGTGGGCGTGTCGGTCGTGAACGCACTGTCGAAGCGGCTCGAGCTGGACATCTACCGGGCCGGGCAGCGCCACCGCATGACCTTCGTCGACGGGGGCCGGATCGACGAGGCCCTGTCCGCCCGGGGCCCGGCCCCCGACGTGGACGGCGAGCCCCGCACCGGGACCACGATCCGCTTCTGGCCCGACCCGTCGGTCCTGGAGGACGTGACCTTCCGCTACCAGACCGTGGCCGAGCGGCTGGAGATGATGGCGTTCCTCAACCGGGGCCTGGAGATCCGGGTCCGCGACCTCAGATCGGGCCCGCACAACCACTCCGAGTGGAGACCGTTCCGCTATGAGGGCGGCATCAGCGACTACGTCGACCGGCTGAACCAGTCGAAGGTGCGCCTGTTCGACGCGGTGGGGCACTTCTCGGGGACCGAGACCATCGACGACAACCCCCACGAGGTCGAGGTGGCGTTCCAGTGGAACACGGGGTTCAACAGCGACGGCCTGCACAGCTTCGCCAACGGCATCTCCACCATCGACGGCGGCATGCACGAGCAGGGCTTCCGGGCCGCGCTGACCCGCACCGTCAACGCCTACGCCCGCGAGAAGGGCCTGCTGAGGGAGAAGGCCGACAACCTCCAGGGCGAGGACATCCGCGAGGGACTCACCGCCATCGTCAGCGTCAGGATCGGCCAGCCCCAGTTCGAGGGCCAGACCAAGGCCAAGCTCGGCAACATGTCCATGCGGTCCTTCGTGGAGCGGGTCACCAACCGGTACCTGGCCGAATGGCTCGAGGAGCATCCGGCCGAGGCCAAGCGGGCGGTCCTGAAGGCGGTGGCGGCCTCCGCGGCCCGCGAGGCCGCGGCCAGGGTGCGCTCGGAGGTCCGCTCCAAGTCCCTGCTGGACGGGGCGGGGATGCCCGACAAGCTGAAGGACTGCTCGGCCACCGACTCGGCCCGCCGGGAGCTGTTCATCGTGGAGGGGGACTCCGCCGGCGGATCGGCGGTGCGGGCGCGCAATCCCGAGACGCAGGCCGTGCTGCCCATCCGGGGCAAGATCCTCAACGTCGAGCGGGCCCGCATCGACCGGATGCTCAAGAACAACGAGATCCAGGCGATCATCGCCGCCCTGGGCACCGGCATAGGCGACTCCCACGGCTCCAACGGCAACGGAGCCGACGGAGCCAACAGCAACTCCAACGGGAGCTCGACCAGCGACGTCGGTTGTGACATCACCAAGGCCAGGTACCACAAGGTGATCGTGCTCGCCGACGCCGACGTGGACGGCAGCCACATCCGCACGCTGCTGCTCACCTTCTTCTACCGCCAGATGCGGCCCCTGGTGGAGGCCGGCTACGTGTACGTGGCCCAGCCGCCGCTGTATTCCACGAGGGTCTCGAACTCGAAGTCGGTCTACCTGCTCGACGACGCCGCCAAGGACGCCTTCCTGGCCGAGCGGCCCAATCACAAGCGCGAGTTCCAGCGGCTGAAGGGCCTCGGCGAGATGGACTGGGACGAGCTGCGCTCCACGACCATGGATCCGAGCACCCGCAGCCTCCTGCAGGTGTCGGTCGAGGAGGCGGCCATCGCTGATCAGGTGATCTCTGTGCTGATGGGAGACGATGTCGAGTTGCGCAAGAACTTCATCGTCACCAACGCCAGAGAAGTCCGGAACCTCGACTTCTAGCCCGGCACCGGAGCGGTCCGATGGATGATGTGACTGAAGCAACCGGCGGCGGCCCCGCCGACCTGACGCCCGGCCAGAGCGCCGGCGTGACCGTCGTCGAGATCCAGGAGGAGATGGAGAGCTCCTTCCTGGAGTACGCCATGTCGGTCATCATCAGCCGGGCCCTCCCCGACGCCCGCGACGGCCTCAAGCCGGTGCACCGGCGGATCCTGTGGTCGATGTACGACCAGGGCTTCCGTCCCGACCGGGGCCACGTGAAGTGCGCCCGGGTGGTGGGCGATGTGATGGCCCGGTTCCACCCCCACGGCGACGCCGCCATCTACGACGCGCTTGCCCGCATGGCCCAGCCCTTCTCGCTGCAGCACCCGCTCATCGACTTCCACGGCAACTACGGGTCTCCCGAGGATCCGCCGGCCGCGGCCCGCTACACCGAGTGCCGCCTCGACGCGCTGGCCATGTCGGTGCTCGCCGACATCGGTGAGGACACCGTCGACTTCGTCGACAACTACTCGGGGGACTTCACCGAGCCCGCGGTGCTGCCCGCCCGCCTGCCCAACCTGCTGGTGAACGGCAGCCAGGGGATCGCGGTGGGCATGGCCACCTCCATCCCCCCGCACAACCTCGGCGAGGTGATCGACGCGGTGGTGCGGCTGCTGGAGGACCCCGACGCCGGCACCGAGGACCTGATGACGCACCTTCAGGGCCCGGACTTCCCCACCGGCGGCCACATCCTCGGTCGCAGCGGTTTCGAGTCGGCCTACCGCACCGGGCGCGGCTCGGTGAAGATCCGGGCCGAGGTGGCCGTCGTCGAGACGGTAGGGGGACGCCAGTCGCTGGTGGTCAGCGCACTGCCCTACCAGGTGTCGGCCGGGAACGTCGCCCGCAAGATCGCCGACCTGGTCAACGCCAGGGAGCTCGACGGCATCGCCGACGTGAACGACGAGTCCTCCGGCGACGAGACCCGTTTCGTGATCAAGCTCAAGCGCGACGCCAACCCGGAGGTGGTGCTCAACAACCTCTGGAAGCACACCCCGCTGCAGTCGAGCTTCGCCATGAACATGGTGGCGCTGGTCGACGGCGTGCCGCGCACGCTCACCCTGCGCGACGCTCTGAGCGCCTACGTGGGGCACCAGGTGGAGGTGGTCACCCGCCGCTCGGAGTTCCGCCTGGCTGCGGCCCGGGCCCGGCTCCACATCGTGGAGGGCCTGCTGCGGGCCCTGGGCGCCATCGACGAGATCATCGCGCTGATCCGGGCCAGCGCCGACACCGCGGCCGCCCGGGCCGGCTTGATGGCCGAGCCGTTCGAGTTCTCCGAGGCCCAGGCCAACCACATCCTCGACATGGCGCTGTCGCGTCTCACCCGGCTCGGTCGCAGCCAGCTCGAGAGCGAGGCCGCCGAGAAGCGCAGCCTGATCGCCGAGCTGGAGGCGCTGCTCGCCGACGAGGTGCGGATCCGGATGTTGATCCGCGACGAGCTCAGGGAGATCTCCGAGAAGTTCGCGGTCGAGCGCCGGTCGTCGCTGGAGATAGACCCGGGCGAGCTCGACATCGAGGACCTGATCGACGACGACGACCTGGTCTTCACGATGTCGGCGTCGGGCTACGTGAAGACGGTGGCCGTCGACGAGTTCCGGGTCCAGGGTCGCGGCGGCCGGGGCGTGGCCGGCGCCAAGTTGAAGGAGGCCGACAGCGTCACCCACCTCATCCACACCACCGCCCACTCGTACCTGCTGTTCTTCAGCAACCGGGGCCGCGTGTACCGGCTCAAGGCTCACGAGGTTCCGGTGGCCAAGCGCACCGCCCGTGGGACTTCCATCGCCAACCTGCTGTCATTGCAGGACGGCGAACGCATCCAGGCCGTGATCGACACCCGCGACTACGAGACCAACCGGTACCTGTTCTTCGCCACCAGGAACGGCCGGGTGAAGAGGACGAAGCTGACCGCCTACGACTCGTCGCGCAAGGCCGGTTTGATCGCGATTCACCTACGGGACGGCGACGAATTGGTGGCCGTGGTGCCCACCGACGGCGTTCACGACATCCTGTTGTCGTCACGTCGGGGCCGGACAGCACGATTCGCCCAGGACCAGGTGCGCGAGATGGGTCGAGTCGCGGCCGGGGTGATCGGGCTCAAGTTCAAACATGCCGGCGATGCGGTCGTGTCGTGCGCGTTGGCCCGCCCGGAGGCGACGCTGCTCCATGTGACGACGCTCGGGTACGGGAAGCGGACGCAGGTCGAGGAGTTCAGCCGCAAGGGCCGGGCAGGCCAGGGCGTCATGGGGATCAGGCTCGCCAGGGACCGGGGCGAGGTGGTCGGCACGCTCGTGGTCGATGCCGATGATGAGATACTCGCCGTCACCCGAGAGGGCGTGGTCATCCGGACTTCTGTGTCGGACATCTCTGTTCGGAGCCGGTTGGGAATGGGCGTGAAGGTGATGAGCCCGGACGCGGGGGACGAGGTCGTGGCCATCGCGTTGGTGGGCGACGAGGAGAACGGCGATTCCGGCCAGGACGCCGACGATCCCCAAGGGGCGCCGGGCGGGCAATGACGGCTCGGGCGAGGCCCGAGCCCCGGGACCGGGGGCAGGCAGTGCCGTTGATGGCGGCCTTGCTCCTGCTGGCGATGGGCGCCGTCGTGGCCACCGTCGAGATCGGGAGGCTTCTGAACGAGAGCGCGGCCGCCCGCACCGCCGCCGATGCGGCCGCGCTGGCCGGCGCGGCCGAGGGACGCGACGCGGCCGAATCGATGGTGCACGCCAACGGCGGCGTGCTGGTCTCCTACCACGAGGAGGCCGCCGACGGCGCCGGGGCGCTGCTCGTGACGGTCGCCGTGCGGGTCGGCCGGGCCGGCCAGACGGCCCGCGCCGAGCAGCAGGTCGAGTGGGTGGCCCCCGAGTAGAGCCGGGGGTGGGCCGCCGGGCGTAGACTCCTCGCCTGTCGGAGGTGCCAAGAACTCATGAGCGACGAGCCAGCTTCCGGCCCGGATGAGCAGCGGCCAGACTCGCCATCCACCACCGCCCCGCCCGTGAGCGAGCGCCTATCCGCCGACACCGCGCCGGCCGGCGAGCCTCCGTCCGGCACCGATCCCGCCGATCCGCTACTGGCACCGCAGCCGAGACCGGCGCCCCGCTCAGTCGTCGGGCGGGCCTACCAGACCCGGGTCAACCGGCGCCTGCGGGCTCGCCGGGTGCGGCGCCTGGTCAGGCACGTCGAGCCCTGGTCGGTGCTGAAGGTTTCGCTGATCCTGTACTTCTGCGCCTGGGCCATCATGTTGTTCGTGGGGGTGACGCTGTGGAACCTGGCCGTCAACTCGGGTCTTGTCGGCGATGTCGAGGGTTTCGTGGTGGAGCTGTTCGCGCTGGAGTCCTTCAAGATCAACGCTGATCAGATCTTCCGGATCGCGGCCGTCGGGGGCCTCGTGCTGGTGCTGGCCGCCAGCGGCCTGACAGTGCTGGGAGCTGTGCTGTTCAATCTGATCAGCGACATCACCGGGGGAGTGCGCCTGACCGTGGTCGAGGAGGAGACTGCCCGTCCCCGGCCCCGCCGTGCCCGCCGCCGGGTCCTGGTGGCGGCCCCGCCTCCCGCCGATCAGTCGCCGGGACCGCCTCCCGGCACGGCTGGTGGCGGTCGGGAGGAGCGCGGCTAGCGTGTAGCGGCTCCGGGGCTATAGCTCAGTCGGTTAGAGCGCACCCCTGATAAGGGTGAGGTCGCTGGTTCGACTCCAGCTAGCCCCACCACTCAACTTCACCGTTCCGACACCGCCCGGAGGCCGTCTTGGCCGCAGGATTCATCACCTTGATCCGCCGGACGTTCGT
>LXNI01001414.1_pt1 | contig 20983 bp, 17 predicted proteins | sample 809091 | NCBI WGS metagenome assembly LXNI01 (sample SAMN04870527, study PRJNA318959) | sponge metagenome | biome: 01000161; feature: marine sponge reef; material: water | host: Sarcotragus foetidus | place: Greece: Milos, Mediterranean Sea | collected 2013-05-29 | depth 5-7 m | reverse complement strand
GGAGGGCAGTACGACCATTCTGCAAAGGATGCAAAGGAGGGCAGTACGACCATTCTGCAAAGGATGCAAAGGAGGGCAGTACGACCATTCTGCAAAGGATGCAAAGGAGGGCAGTACGACCATCGACGAAGCCGACTGCGAGTCCGCGAGCGCCGCCCGCCTCGCGGAGACGCTTCAAGGGTTGAGCGAGTCCGTGGCGTCCGGGGGCGCATCCGCGGTGCCAACCGCTCCTAGGAAGGCGCGGCGGACCTCGGGGTCGGCGAGCAGATCGCCGGCGGGGCCGTAATGGGTGATGCGGCCCTGCTCCATCACGTAGCCGCGGTGGCTGGTCTCCAGACCCTGGCGGGCGTTCTGCTCGATCATCAGGACGGTCAGGGAGATCTGGCGGTTGAGCCGCCGGACCGTCTCGAACACCTCGGCGGTCACGATGGGGGAGAGCCCGGCCGAGGGCTCGTCCATCAGCACCAGGCGCGGCTCCCACATCAGCGAGCGGCCGATCTCCAGCATCCGCTGCTCGCCGCCGGACATGGTGCCGGTCTGCTGGCGGACCCGATCCCCCAGCCTCGGGAAGAGGTCGCAGACGAACTCGATCCGGTCTCGCACCCGGGCCTTGTCGGTGCACCGGTACATCCCGAGTTCGAGGTTCTCGTGGACGGTCATCTGCGCGAACGAGCTGCGCAGCTGCGGCACGATGGCGATGCCGGCGGTGGCCAGCGCCTCCGACGGCTCGATGTTGGTGATGTCGGCGCCGCCGCAGAGCACTTGCCCGGCCCTCACCGGCACGAGCCCGTACACCGCCTTGAACACCGTCGACTTGCCGGCGCCGTTTGGGCCGATCACGCAGACGATCTCGCCGGTGTGAACCTCCAAGTCGACGCCACGGATGATGTCGTGGCCCGGCACGTAGCCGGCCCGCACCGAGCGCAGGTCCAGCAGCGGATCCCTGTCCGGCGGGTGGTTCACGGTCCGCTCGGTGGCCTGGTGTCCACGGTCACAGCCCACCGGGAAGCGTTGTCGGCGGTCGGTGGGTGGTTCACGGTCCGCTCCCTGGCCTGGTCGGCGGCTCGCGGCGGTCGCCGGGCTGCCTGCGCCTGCGCCGGCGCCGAAGTAGGCCTCGATCACGGCCGGGTCTTCCATCACCTGGCGGGGTGATCCCTCCGCCAGCTTGCGGCCCGCGTCGAGCACCACCACCCGCTCGCACAGGTCGGCGACGAACTGCACGTTGTGCTCCACCATCAGGAAGGCCACTCCCCGATCGGAGTTGACGGCCCGCAGCCGCTGCTTGATCTCCTCGACGAGAGCGGGATTCACACCCGCGGTGGCCTCGTCGAGAAGCACCAGCGCCGGGTCGCTCATCAGCGCCATGCCGATCTCCAGCAGGCGGCGCTGACCCCCGGACAGCGTCCCGGCCGGCTCGTCCCGCAGCGGGCCGAGCATCAGGAACTCCAGCAACTCCTCCGCCTTGGCCCGGGCGGGCGCGCCGGTGCGGCCGAACAGGCCGCGCACCCCGATGCGGTCCCATTGGATGCTCAGCTCCATGTTCTCCAGAACGGTCAGGTCCCGGTACACCCGGATGATCTGGAACGTGCGAGATACGCCTAGGCGGGCGACCCGATGGGGCCGCAGGCGGGTTATGTCGGATCCCTCGAAGGAGACCGAGCCCCCGTCCATGGGCGCCACCCGGCTCAGGCAGTCGAACAGCGTGGTCTTGCCGCTGCCGTTGGGGCCGATCAACCCAACCATCTCGCCCGATCCGACCTCGATGTCGACCCCGTCCACCGCGGTGAGGCCGCCGAAGCGCTTGACGATGCCGGTCCCCGCCAAGGCCACAACCCCGGTGGCGGGCCGGTCCCCGGCGCCGCTCTCAGCCGGAGAATCGCCGCGAACCCGGCCGCCGTCGGTAGGGCCGCCGAGGCCGTGCGCGCTTCGGCCACCGCTGCGGGCGGGCTCGCCCGCGTCCGCGGTACTGCGTTCGGGGATGAGTGCGTCTCCGGTAGTGCCACTTTCTGGTGCGTTGCTGCTTGAGTCCGCGTTGCTGCGGGTGGGGATGCGTGCGTCTCCGGTAGTGCCACTTTCTGGTGCGTTGCTGCTTGAGTCCGCGTTGCTGCCGGCGGAGTCGTCGGTGTCGGCGGTGCCGCTGCGCCAGAGTCGCCGCACCGACCAGCCGCGGCGGTCGAACAGGCCGACGATCCCCCGGGGCAGGAACAGCACGATCAACACCAACAACACGCCCTGGGCCACCAGGTGGTAGTCGAGCAGGTTGGCCCAGAGTGCCTCGCGCAGCCAGTGCAGCGACACCGCCCCCAGCACCGGCCCGGCCACCGTTCCCAGCCCTCCCAGCAGCGTGGCCATGGCCGCGTCGAGGGTGCGGACCTCGGTGAAGGCGATGTCGGGGTCGACGAAGGTGTTCTGGTAGGCCCACAAGCCCCCGAACAGCCCCGTCGAGGTGCCTGCGAAGCTGAAGGCCGCCACCTTGAGGCGGATGGTGGCGATGCCGCGGGTCTCCGCCCCCAACTCGTCCTCACGGATGGCTACCAAGGCGGCGCCGAAACGGGTGCGGCGCAGCCACCACACCAGCGTCACCAGGCCGATCACCGCCACCAGCTCCACGTAGTAGAACAGCGCCCGGTTCAGATACGGAGGCAAGGTCAGGCCCACGCCCCCGCCGGTGAGGCCGCCCCAGATGCGCACGATCTCGCGCACGGCCACGAAGGTGCCCAGCATGGCGATGGAGAAGTAAGGCCCCTTCAGCCTCATGGTGGCCCGTCCGATCAGCGCCGCCGCCAGCCCCGACACCAACGCGCCGGCCACGATGGCCCCGACGGGGGGCCAGCCGGCGCCCACGGCATTGGCCTGCACCGACATCAAGATGGCGGTCACGTAGGCGCCGATGCCGAACCACGCCGCGTGGCCGAAATCGACGTAGCCGGTGAACCCGCCGGTGAGGTTCCAGTTGGTGGCCACCGCCACGCTGGTGAACATCAGCGTCATGGTGAACAGCGTCGAGTCGCTCGCACCCAGCAGCGGCAACACGACCAGCCACACCACCACGACCGCCATCGCGGCCCGCACCGCGATCTGCCATGCACCGCCGCGAAGAGGTTCCACCAGCGCGTTCATGTTGCGGTGGCGTTCATGTTGCGGTGGCGTTCATGTTGCGGTGGCGTCCACTGGTCTGAGGCCGCCGAAGAGGCCCTGGGGACGCAGCACCAGCGCGGCCACCAGGATCACGAACGACGCAACCACTGCCAGGTTGGTGCCCACACCCGACACATAGAGCGCCAGCCCCGCCTCTATGAGGCCCAGCACCATAGCGCCGCCCAGCGCGCCCCGGATCGAGCCCAGACCGGCCATGGCGGTGATGGCGAACGCCTTCAGAGTGAGCGGTATCCCCTGGAACGGCTGGATCGCCAGCACCGGGCTCACCAGCGCCCCCGCCGCGCCGGTGATGCCGATGCACAGCGCGAACGTGATCAGATACACCTTCGACACGTCGATTCCCACTATGCGGGCCGCCTCGCGGTTCTGGGCCGCGGCCCGGATGGCCTTGCCGAGCCGGGTGTGCGACAGCAGCAGGCTCACGGCGCCCAGCACGCCGACCCCGATGACCAGGATCCAGAACTTGGTGACGGGCACCGTCACCGAGTCGGAGACGCTCCAGCTGCCGTCCAGAGCGGTGTGCGCCCGCCGGAAGTCGGCCGAGAAGATCAGCTTCAGCAAGTTCTGCACCACGATCGACACCCCGAACATCACCAGCAGCGACACCAGGTGCGGCCGGTCCAAGATGTGGTCGATCAGCCCCCGGTGGACCAGCGCCCCCAGCGCGGCCATCACCACGAAGACCGCAGGCGCCGCCACGAACACTTCGACGTTCCACAGGTCGTTGGCCAGCCAGGCCAGATAGGCGCCGATCATCACGAACTCGCCGTGCGCGAAGTTGATGATGCCCATCACCCCCCAGATCACCGAGAATCCGAGCACCAGCACGGCGTACATGCCGCCGAGGGCGACACCGTTGACGATGGCCTGCGGCAGCAGGCCGAGCCCCGACGACCGCGCCGCAGCTCCGCTGCCCTTGCCCAGCGGGTACAGCAACTCGGTGGTGGCCGCATCGTCGGGCGCCACCACCACGATCTCGCCGTCGAGCACCTGCACCATGCCCATCGGCTTGGCGGCGTTGACGCCGCGCTCGTTGAAGCTGATGGGGCCGTAGAAGGTGTCAGCCGACAGCTCCCGCAGCGCCGTGCGCACTGCGGAGGTGTCGGTGGAGCCGGCGGACTCGATGGCGAGATGCAGGGCCAGCGCGGCCGCGGTGGCGCTGGCCGCCTGGTACACCGGCGGCTCGCCCCACAGGCTCTCGTAGTAGCGGGCGTAGTCGGCCGCGCTGCCGAAATAGGGCCCGCGGTAGGCCATCGACGGCTCCCACTGGGTGGGGCCGAGCACGCCTTCGACGTCGTCGCCGAGCTCGGCGGCGAGCTTGGGGTTGGACGGTCCGACGGTCAGCAGCATTCCGGCGGGATCGAAGCCGAGCTCCTTGGCCGAGTTCACGAACAACACGGCGTCGTTGTAGTGGCCCCCGCCGATGAACAGGTCGGGGTCGAGGTCCCGGAACTTCGTCATGATGGCCGAAGTGTCCTGGATGTCCTTGGGGTAGCTCTCGACGGCCAGCACCTCGATGCCGTTGGCCTCCGCATGGCGGGCGGCGCCGTCGGCCACCGCGGTGGCGAAGGCGGTGTCCTCGTAGGCGATCACTGCGGTGCGCGCTCCCCGGGCTGCGAGGGCCTCGATGCCCGCGCCGGTGTAGTCGCTGGCGATGGTCGACACTGCGAACAGGTTCTGGAAGCCCCGCTCGAACAGGTTGTCGGCCGCGCCGGTGCCCTCCACCATCAGCACGTTGTTGGCCTCGGCGATGGCGCTGGCGCCGGTGGTCAGCCCGCTGGAGTAGGGGCCGAGCAGGAAGTCGACGCGGTCCTCGTCGATGAGGCGCTGGGTCAGGTTGCCGGCGGTGTCGGCGTCGGACTCGTCGTCGTAGTAGACGATCTCGGCCCGGTAGCGCGCGTCACCCACGCGGATGCCTCCGTGGATCTCGTTCACCCAGCGCAGCCAGGTGTCGTATCCCTGCCGGGCGTCGTTGCCCTCCACCGAGTACCGACCGGTGGCACTGAGCGCCGCCCCGAGCCGGATCGTCCCCGCGAACTCGTCCGATACCGCAGCTTCTGGGCCTGAGCCGGCCGTATCGCCAGTTCCGTCGCTGCAGGCCGCCATCAAACCCATCGGGGCGAGCAACCCGATCATCAGCGCAAGCGTTCGCCTCCGCACGCTCCGAGACCGTAGCGCGAAGCCTTGGCTGTCCGTTGCGGCACATGCGGCGCCACCGCGTCAGCCCAGACTCGTTGTGCTCGCCGCCCCGAGCCACCGGCGAGCCACCGATCCTTCTCGCGTGGCCCGTCGCGGATCTGATCGGGGCGCCCGCGACCGCTCCACGCTGGGGCTTGCACCCTTCGCGCCGCCCTAGCCGTCTTGACGGCACATCACCAGGAATCGCCGGGGTGGGGCCGGTGCTGGCATCATTGGGCCATGAAGGTTCCTCTGACAGTGCGTGACCACCTCGACCGGGCCCTGGCCGTGTACCCCGACCGCGTCGCCTTCGTCGACGAGCCCGACCAGCCCGCACCCTCGATGGGAGAGGTGACGTTCAGGCACCTCGGCGAGCTGTCCGCCGCCACCGGCGCCGGCCTCGACGCCCTGGGCGTACCGATGGGCGGCCGGGTGGCCATGGTGTCGCACAACGCCGGGCGGCTGCTGACCTGCTTCTGGGGGGTCAGCGGTAACGGGCGCATCTTCGTGCCCGTCAACTTCCGGCTCAGCGTCGACGAGGTGTCCTACATCGTCGACCACTGCGGAGCCGACGTGCTGCTCGTCGATCCCGAGTTGGCCGACACGCTGGACCCGATCGGATGCCGCTACAAGTTCGTGCTCGGCACCGAGTCCGACGAGGCCCTGTTTCGCTTCGGCCAGGCTCCCGAGCCCTGGGAGCCCGACGAGGACGAGACCGCGGTCATCAACTACACCTCGGGCACCACTGCCCGGCCCAAGGGTGTGCAGCAGACCCATCGCAGCCTCTGGCTCAACTCGGCGATGTTCGGCTGGCAGGCCTCGGTCAGCGACCGCGACAGCTATCTGCACACCCTGCCCATGTTCCACTGCAATGGCTGGGGCATGCCCTACGCGATGGTCGGCATGGGGGCTGAGCAGGTGGTGCTGCGCAAGGTGGACGGCGCCGAGATCCTGCGCCGGGTCGACGCCCACGGCATCACCATCATGTGCGGCGCGCCCGCGGTGGCCGCGGCCATCCTCGACGCGGCCGCGCAGTGGGACGGGCCTATCCCCGGCGCGGGGCGCACCCGCATAGTGCTGGCCGGCGCGCCCCCGCCGACCCGCACCATCGAGCGGATCGAGACCGAGCTGGGCTGGGAGTTCATCCACATCTACGGCCTCACCGAGACCGCGCCGCTGCTGACCATGAACCGCAAGCGGGCCGAGTGGGACGACCTGTCGCCGGCCGAGCGGGCCCGCATGCTGTCGCGCCAGGGCGCGCCCGCTCTGGGGGTGCGCATGCAGGTGAGTGACTCGGGCGAGTTCCTGGCCCGCTGCAACCATGTGCTGGAGGGTTACTGGGAGCAGCCCCAGGCCACCGCCGAGGCCATCGTCGACGGCTGGTTCCACACCGGCGACGGCGGCTACGTCGACGACGATGACGGGTACTACATGATCACCGACCGCAAGAAGGACGTGATCATCTCCGGCGGCGAGAACGTCTCGTCGATCGAGGTGGAGGACGCTCTGTTCTCGCATCCGGCGGTGGCGGAGGTGGCCGTCATCGGCGTGCCCCACGAGAAATGGGGCGAGACCGTCAAGGCCCTGGTGGTGCTGGTCCCCGGATCCTCGGCCACGCCCGAGGAGCTGATCGCCCACTGCCGCGACCGCATCGCCCACTACAAGTGCCCGACATCGGTGGAGATGCGTGACGAACTGGCCCGCACCGCCACCGGCAAGCTCCAGAAGTTCAAGCTGCGGGCCCCCTACTGGGAGAGCATGACCAAGGCCGTCAACTAAGAGGCCGAGCGAATAGGCGGGCCGACTCGGCCCATACGGCGCGAGGCCGTGGCCCGAGCGGCCAGTGAGCGCAGCGAACAAGAGCGGGAATGACCACGCTGCGTCGCGACGGGCTGCCGATCAATTCGCCCTCTCACTGAGCGGTCCACAGCCTCCTAGCATCGAGCGATGACCACCATCGATACCGAGGCCGTCGGCGCGCTCGTGGAGCGGGCCCGGCGTGAAGTCGATTCCGGGCTGTTGCCGGCCGCCCAGCTCGCGCTGGCCCGCGAGGGCGAGATCGTGGTGTCGGAAGCGTTGGGCGACTGCACGACCGACACCCGGTTCCACACCTACTCGGCGGTGAAGCCCACAGTGGCCCTCACCGCCATGGAGCTGGCCGCCGAGGGCCTCGTGGACGTCGCGGCACCGGTAAGCGACGTGCTGCCGTCCTTCGGGGCCAACGGCAAGGACGCCATCACCGTGTCGCAGGTGATGCTCCATGCCGGCGGCTTCCCGTATGCGCTCCTGGGACGCACCGAGACCACCGACCGCACCGCCCGAGTGGCGGCCTACGCGTCCTGGACCACCGACTGGGAGCCCGGCACCCGGTTCGAGTACCACGCCCTCTCCGCGCACTGGGTGCTGGCCGACATCATCGCCGAAGTGACCGGGCGCCCTTACGCCGACGTGATCGCCGAGCGGGTGATGGAGCCCGCGGGCTGCTCCCGGTGGCTGGGCATCGGCGTGGGCGATCAGTCCGACGTGGCCGACGTCGTGGGCGTGGGCTCGGAGCCGACGGCGGACGAGATCGCCGCGCTCGGTTTCGACGAGCTGCCCGGCGGGGTCGGCCCCGAGGTTCTGATGGCCTTCAACCGCCCCTGGCTGCGGGCGGCCGGAGTTCCCGGAGGCGGAGGGATCGCCCGGGCCGAAGAGATGGCCCGGTGGTACCAGGCCGTGCTCCACAACCCCGACGGCTTCCTGCATCCCGAAGTGCACCGCGACGCCATGGTTGTCCGCCAGAACCACTTCGACTGGACCGGAACCACTGCCAACCGCTCCCACGCGTTCGTCCTGGCCGGCAGCGACGGCAAGGCCGGCATGCGCGGCCATGGGCAGGGAGCCTCCGCCGAGGCCTTCGGTCACGGCGGCGCCGCGGGCCAGATCGCCTGGGCCGATCCCGCCAGCGGCCTCTCCTTCGCCTACCTCACCAACGGCCTCGACCGCAACGACCTCGCCTCAGCCCGCCGCCGCGTGGCCCTGTCCTCAAGAGCCCTGGCCTGTGCTGAACAATAAAATAGATTGAAACTACATTAAAACATCCGTATAGTGCGGGTGGGGCGACCCCCGAGGAGTTTCTCAACCGGACTCGGCCTGCGGGGATCGCCCCACTTCCGAGCCGCATCTTAGCATCGTCGGACCATGGCGCAACACGAAGACTCACGGGATTGTATGTAGAGCATCGCCAACTCAACGCGACGCCGGGCTCGCCGCCAGGGTCAGCCCACCACCGCCAGGGGTGCCAGCGCGTCGATGTCGGTGACCACATCGATCACGACGGGACGGCCCGATTCCAGAGCCTGCGCCAGGGAGCAGCCATGAATCCCCAAGAGTCCTCTACGGAATGTGACCGAGGTCAACAGGGCCGTGTGCTAATGCTGGTCTCCGGCGGCGACCACGCGCCGGCCCGTCCATCAAGGAGGTTGCATGACCAAAGTCCAAGAGCGATCCTTCCTCTCGCCGCCCGAGAGCCTGCGCTACAGCCAGCCTGAGCAGGTCGCCAAGCTCGAGCAGCCCGAAGCCCGGCTCACCGAGCAGTCCCGCACCCGGATCCTCGGAGCCAACGCGGCCCGCCTGTTCGGGATAGGGGACTGAGATGGCCCGCATACCGCTGCTCGATGAGCGCGAGAACCTCAGCGAGGTCCAGCAGGCGGTTTTCGACTGGATCGTGAAGAGCCGCGGCCAGATGATCCGCCCCTTCGAGGTGTTGCTGCATGTGCCCGAGATGGCCCGGCCCGCGGCCGAGCTAGGCCATCAGATCCGCTACGAGGGGTCGCTGAGCGACCACGACCGGGAACTGGCCATCATCACGGTCGCCACGGCCCACCGCTGCGACTTCGAGTGGGACACCCATGTCGGCCTGGCCCGGGACGCCGGGGTGTCGGAGGCGACAATCGCCGCTGTGCGGAACCGCGATCACGTGGGCCCGCCGGACGGTGTGATCGTGGCCTACACCAGGGAGCTCTGCGCGGCCTCGACGGTCTCCGACGAGGCCTACGGCCAGGCGCTCGATCGGCTGGGTGCAACCCGGGTGGTCGAGTTGAGCACCCTGGTGGGCTACTACACCCTGCTCGCCTTCGTGATGAACGCGGCCCAAGCGGGCTAGCGGCCGAAGGCGACCCATCATGAGCAGCGCCGAGTTCGTGGGCGCAAGACAGGCGGTCGTCCCGCCGCGAGCCCCGGTAGCCGACGCCAGCGCCTGGAGGAGCGCGGACCTCGCTGACGATCCCCGCTGGATCCGTCTCCTCGGCGCCGCCGAGCTTGCCGAGATCGAGCCCTCAAGCTGGTAGACGCAGGCGGGATCCCCATGCAGCAACCTGACCCAGGACCCCTCGACGAACAACCCCGCCGAGCCAGTTCCTGCAAGTTCTAACATTCTTTCCCTATAAGTTCTAATATTTATGTCCTGTAAGTTCTAATAATTCTAGCCTTCAAGTTCGAATATCACAGCGTTGGGCTGCTACCGTGAGCGCTGTGAGCGATACTGGACCCCATTCGGGCGACTTGGCGCCAGACGGCTACCTGCCCAGGGTCGCCGACGCCGAGATGCAGCAGGCGCTCGACTCGGTGCCCATCGTGGTGGTGGAGGGGGTCAAGGGCTGCGGCAAGACCTGGACGGGGCTGCGCCACGCTCGTAGCCGGGTCATGCTTGCCGACACGCTGGCCGCTCGGCGCGGAGCCGAGCTTGTGCCGCGCCGGATCTTGGAGGGCGCGCGTCCCCGGCTCGTGGACGAATGGCAGACCGCGCCCTCGATCTGGGACGCGGCCCGCCATGTGGTGGACGAAAGCCGCGACGCGGGATGCTTCATCCTCACCGGGTCGGCCCAGCCCCATGATGAACTCACCCGCCACTCGGGAGCGGGGCGGGTCCGCCGGGTGCGCATGCGCCCCATGGCGCTGTCCGAGAGCGGCGAGTCGGACGGTGCTGTGTCGCTCGGCGCATTGTTGGACGGCGAGGCAGTCGAGGCCTCAGCTTCGCAGGCGACCATTGCCGACATGGCGGAACTGGTCTGCCGTGGCGGCTGGCCCCGTAATCTGGGCCGCACCTCTGCGGCGGCCCAGGAACTGTTGGAGGGGTACCTCGACGAGATGGCGCGCCTCGACGTGCCGGAGGCGTCAGGCACCCGCCACAACCCGGCGCGGGTGATCCGCCTGATCGCATCGCTGGCCCGCAACACGTCGAGTGCGGCTTCGCTGAGCACCCTGGCGCGGGACGTGGCCGGTGATCCGCCCCTCAGCTGGGCGGCAACCGCCAACTATCTGGATGCCCTCGCAAGGGTCTTCCTGGTGGAGGATCTGCCGGTGTGGCCGGTTCGTCTGCGGTCGCGCGCCAGGCTCCGTCAAGCCCCTAAGCGCCATTTCGTCGACCCTTCGTTGGCTGCCGCGGCGCTGGGCGCCACGCCGGACCGGCTGCTGGACGACCTTGAGACGCTGGGGCTGTTGTTCGAGTCGCTGGTGGTGCGCGACCTGCGGGTGTACGCCTCGGCGAACAAGGCGGCGGTGCATCACGCGCAGAGCAGCTACGGCCACGAGTTCGACGCGGTCGCGGAGCGCCGCGACGGCGCCTGGATCGCGGTCGAGGTGAAGCTCGGCGCGGGCCGTGTCGACGAGGCTGCCCGGTCCCTGTTGAAGGCGTGCGGTGCTGTGGACACCGCCGAACGCGGCAAGCCCGCCAACGTGGTGGTCGTCACCGCCACCGGCTACGGCTACCGTCGCCCCGACGGTGTGACCGTGGTCCCGATAACCGCCCTCGGCCCCTGAGCGCGCCCGGTGGGGTGGACTGCATAACGCTTACCGACTGGCCCGCGTGGCGCTCGTCTACGAGGGCGATGGCCGCTCCAGCCCAGTCGCCGGGCTCAGGTCAGGTGCCCCAGTGGTTCGTCTGGTACGCCAGCATTTGATCGCCGTGGAGTTGCTTGGTGGCGTTGCCGGTTCGGACCCAGAACTCGGTGGGGTCGGTGCCTCCCTCGTGGCTCTTGGCGAAGACGGGTTTGCCTGATGACGACGCCGACACGACGCAGATGTCGGCGTCACGTATGCATTCGAAGCTGATGTTGACGATCCCAGCGGTCGGTACCGACAGGCTGGTGTCGAGGAGTTGGTGCAGGAACAACTCGTAGCCGTCGTTGTTGGACTTGCTTCCTAGCGTCTTCAGGTCTTCCGCGAGGCCGACCGCGGTGCCGTCGTCGTCCACGCCGATCAGCAACTTGCCGCCTTGGGCGTTGAGGAACCCGCAGACGGTCTTCACGATGGCGTGTTCGATCCTCTTGTCGGTCCGGGCCGCTCGCAGGTTCCAGCGGGCCGTGGACTTGAACTCCACGGTCTGAGACTCGCCCACATGCAGCAGATCGATCACGCCGCCCTCGATCTTGGGCGCGTTCTGCTCGTCCCACAGCGTGTTGAAGCCATCGCGGACCACCCCGGCCATCAACAGGCGCCGTCGCTCCAAGAACGTCGGATAGTCGAGCTGCTCCCAGCCCACCGGCAGGGCGTGCCAGTAGGTCTGGCGGTTGAGCCGGTCGGGACCCATGTCCGCCGTCATGGCCGACCAGTAGGCGAGCGGATCGTCCGCTGAGATTCCGGCGTTGTCGGGCCAGTCGACGTAGGCCATGTTCGCTATGGCGTTGACCTGGCGGTGATCCTTGACCCCCTTGCTTGCAAGGTGCGCCCTCGGGAACAGGTGATGCCGCTCGATTGCTCGGGGGGCGGTGGTGGTTGGATCGAGCAGATCGCGTATGCGCAGGTCGCTGAACAGCGCCTCGGCCTCGAGGAGATTCAAGGCGGCCTGGTAGGCCGACAGAACAGGCGACCTTGCCGAGGAGGTATCGAGCCGGTTCGGCAGGGAGATACCCCAGTAATCGTTGGTGAACGTGGAGCGCACGATTCGGTCGAGCGCTTCGAGGAAGGACCGGCCGCTGTCGCCGGGCGCTGGCAACCGTCCGAGGTCGGCCTCGATCTGCGACTCGGGCGAGTTGGTGTAGCGGCCGGTGGTGTGGGCCATGAAGAACCAGCGGGCGATCGCCGCTCGCAGGGTCTTGTGATCCAAGCCGAAGTCGCACCTGCCAATCAGCCACAGCAGGTACGTGTAGACGAGTGCTGTCTGGGATGTGACCATTTGTCTGCCGCGGAACCCGGCGGATGTCAGACACTTGAGGAACTCGTGCCAGTTGCTCAGGTCGAGGACATGCTCCTGGGCGTGCTCGAGCGCCCCGAACTGGGCGATGCGACGGGTCTCGGACACGGTGCCGGTGTCGAGATCCTTGCCCCGCAAAATGTTGTAGACGTGGCTCAGCCTGCCCCGCCGGAACGCCAATCCGACCCCGGCGCGCAGCAGCTGGTCGGGGCTCGGCTCGATGAAGGGGTTCCTCGGTGATGGGCCGGTCACGGCAAGGTCGACCGCGTGGCGGCAGAACTGCTCCAGTTGCTGCCGGCCCTTCTCCCAATGCACCGACATGAGCGTCAAGATGAAGTCCGCCTGCTTGAGCTGCACGCCCTTGGAGTTGGTTCGCACGAAGATCTCGGCGACCTGCTCCTCGTCAGCGCTCGCATTCAGCTCGAGGACTTGGAAGCGGAAGTCGCGCAGATCGCGGACCCTGTCGATTCGCTCCTCCAGCCTGTCTTGATGCTTGTTCCAGTCGGCATCAGTGCCATCGAGCGGCACTCCGCGGTGCGCTCCGAGTCGTGCCAGGAAGTCTCGTACCGTCGACTTGAATTCGCCGGCCCAGAGCACGGTTATGTCAGCGATGAACTCGGGATCGCGCCTTATGGCGGCGTCGGCTACCTCGAACGTCTCGTCCTCGGGCCGGAAGGCGATGCGAATACGCTTCTCCCGGAACTTCTTCGTCAGCACGGACCGGCCGGTGAGCACCGCAAACAGTGAGGTGAGCCGTTGCTGGCCGTCCACGATCAACAGCCTGGCCACACCGTCGTTCTCGCCTCCGCCTACTTGGCGCGCTCCAGCATCCGCGCCGGTCTCCCAGAACATCAGAGTCCCTACGGGATAGCCGCGGTACATCGAATCGAACAGCTCGCGCACCTGCGCCGATGACCAGACGAAGGGCCTTTGGATGTCGGGCAGAGCGATCTTGCCGTGCTTGATCTCCCCGACCAGGTGCGTCAACTCGTAGCCGGTATCGCGGTAGATGGTGGGCATCTCGATCTCCGTTCCTGGCATCGCGCCGAGCATGGGAGGTTAGCGCTAGCGCGCGATCGGTGAGGTGGCCGGTGGCGAAGGAGCCCTTGCCCCGACTGCGCGGCGAGTAGATCTGTGTCGTCGTTCAGTCGCGGCCGAGGCTGATGCGCCCTTTGCCGCAACGCGCCACGACGCGTTTGCCGCGCAGTCAGGCTGTCACGGTTGGTGAGCGTCAGCGAATGGCTGGAGTCGAGTGCGTGGCAGCGTTGCCACTCCCGGTCTAGTTCGCTGCGCTCATGGGCCGCTCAGGGCCACCGCCTCGCCCGCACGCACGGGGTTGGCCCACCTATTCGCTCCGCTTCTACGCGCAGGCTCCGGTCGATGTGATCTCGGCGGACGGGTCGCAGATCGGCTTGAGCACGGCGAATCGCAGCCCGCTTGGTCATCGGCCAGCAACGGCAACAGGTACGCCTTGTCGGGATCCGCTGCTGCTCGCGCCTGACCCGACGACTCGTCCTGCGGTGCCTCACTAGCGCGGGCGGTTGGGATAGGCCCGGCGGTGTGGCATCATGGCAGACCGGCGCCCCGGCGCCGAACCGCTCCCTTAGCTCAGCCGGCAGAGCGTCTCCATGGTAAGGAGAAGGTCGTCAGTTCGATTCTGACAGGGAGCTCGGTGCAGGCATCGGTCCTGCCCGACCCGGCGACGTAGCTCAGTTGGCAAGAGCGCTCGACTCATAATCGAGAGGTCGACAGTTCAAGTCTGTCCGTCGCTACATGAGATGGCGCCGCTGCGGGGCACGCAGCCGCCGCACGGCACCGGCCGCCGGGTGGCGGGATGCTAGACAACTGCTGTGACCGCATCCCCGAGGCGCCGCCTGCGAGCCGTCGAGGAGTCGCCGCGTAACGTCCGCGGCGATCGCGAGTCTCAATCTTCACCGGACATGGTCTCGCTCGTCGAGCGGGCCAAGTCCGGCGACCGGGAGGCGTTCGACCGGCTCGTGCGAATCACCCACTCCGATTCATACGCGCTAGCGCTTCGCCTGACGGGCAGCACGGAGGATGCTCGCGACGTGGTTCAAGAGGCGTACCTGAGGGCTTACCGGAGCGTCGGCCGCTTCCGCGGCGATGCGCTCTTCAGCACCTGGCTGTACCGCATCGTGGCCAACTGCGCGGCCACTCACAACGGCCGGCGCCGGCTCCACCGCCACGACGACCTCGGCGCCCATGACGATGTGATCGACACCCGGCCCGACTACGACCCGACCTTGCTGGGGGACCTGGCCGCGCTGCGCGTCAACCTCGACGCGGCCATCCGCGACCTCCCGCCGCGCCTGCGGTCGGTGGTCGTGCTGCGGGACATGTACGACATGCCCCATGAGGCCATCGCCAAGGAGCTCGGCATCTCGGTGACCGCCGCCAAGGTGCGGCTGCACCGTGCTCGCCGGCGCCTGCGCGAGCAGGTGCTCCCCCTGCCCGGAGAGGAGCACGACCATGGCCAGTGACCGCGCCCACTGCGTGTCGGTGAGCGACGCCCTCGCCGCGACCGCAGGCTCCGACCGCGCCTTCGGGCCGCTGGAGCTGGACCACCTGGCGACGTGCCTGAGGTGCCGGGCCGAGCAGTCCCGGTACCAGCGGCTGATGGAGGCCATGCAGTCGCTGCGGGAAGCGCCCGCCGAGGAGGACTACCGCCTGGAGTCGCAGATCCTGGACACTCTCGACCTTCACGGGCGCCGGCTGGCCCGGATGGCCCGATCGGGCGTCGTGGCCGCGGTCGGGGGCATCGCAGCCGGGGCTGCAGCCACCGCCGGCTTCATCGCGGCCCGTCATCGCCGCGCCGCCAGGCTGGTGTCCTGAGCCCGGGCCCGTAGCAGTTCGGGAGGTCGCGCTGGTAGCCTTTCCGGGCTGCTGAGGGGCGTGGCTCAATTGGCAGAGCACCGGTCTCCAAAACCGGCGGTTGGGGGTTCGAGTCCCTCCGCCCCTGCGAATCGCCGATGGCCACCACCTGCGGCGAGGCAATCCATCCGAGGTGAATCCAACCATGGCGATGAACCGTCAGCAGAAGCGCATGCTGCAGAAGCAGGGAGAGGTCGATGCCGAAGGCGCGCCGGTCCGCACCCGCAGCCGCCCCGCCTCGGCGTCGACCGAGCGGACCTCGCCCATGCAGTTCATGCGCGAGGTCAGAGGCGAGCTGCGCAAGGTGGCCTGGCCGAGCCGCGCCGAGACGGTCAACTACTCCATCGTCGTGCTGGTCACGGTCGTGATCCTCACGGCCATGATCTACGGGCTCGACTGGGTCTTCTCCACGTTCATACTCGAACTGTTCGACTCCTGAGGTTCCCCAACCCATGACTGACACCCCCGTCACCGAAGCACCGGTTGCCGGCGCCCCCGCCACCGAGGCGGCCGCGATGGACGACCCCGCCCCGAGCGATGCGGCTGTCCTCACCGAGGACGACCTGTTCGCCGCTGAAGCGGCGGCTCCCGAACCGGTCAGCCCCTACGACAAGCCCGGCAAGTGGTTCGTCGTTCACACCCAGTCCGGCTACGAGAAGAAGGTCAAGCAGAACCTCGAGGCCCGCACCGCGTCGATGCACATGGAGGGCCGCATCCATGAGGTGGTCATCCCGCTGCGGGACGTGCCCGAGTTCAAGAACGGCAAGAAGGTGATCTCCTCCAAGCGGCTGTTCCCCGGCTACGTGTTCGTACGTTGCGAGCTGGACGACGAGGTCTGGCCGGTCATACGCGACACCCCCAATGTCACCGGCTTCGTCAACCAGGGCGGGTCGCCCTCGCCGCTGCGCCGCCGCGACGTCGAAGCCTTCCTCGGGGTGGAGGCCGACCGGTCCCGGGAAGCCTCCAAGCGAGCCAAGCCGATGTTCGAGTACGGCATGGGCGAGACCGTCCGCGTCAAGGACGGCCCGTTCGCCGACTTCTCCGGCGAGATAATCGAGATCAACGAGGACCAGCTCAAGGTGAAGGTGCTGGTCAACATCTTCGGTCGCGAGACGCCCGTGGAGCTCGAGTTCGCGCAGGTGGCCCGGCTCTAGACCCCTCCGGGGTTGTAGCCCGCCGCCTGACCCGCCACACTGCCCGTCCACCCGTCCCCGCGTTTGAGAGAGTCCGATGGCACGCAAGCCGGTCGCCGCCGTAGTGAAGATCCAGATCCCCGCCGGCCAGGCCACACCCGCGCCGCCGGTCGGCACCGCGCTCGGTCCCCACGGTGTGGCCATCATGGACTTCTGCAAGGACTACAACGCCCGCACCGAGGACAAGCGGGGCCAGATCATCCCCGCAGAGATAACCATCCACGAGGACCGGTCGTTCACGTTCATCACCAAGACCCCCCCGACGTCGTACCTGATCCGGACCGCCGCAGGTCTCGAGAAGGCGGCCGAGACGCCGGGCCGCGAGTCGGTGGGCACCATCACCGACGCGCAGGTCGCCGAGATCGCCGCGGTGAAGATGCCTGACCTGAACGCCAACGACCTGGAGGCGGCCAAGGCGCAGGTCGAGGGCACGGCCCGCTCCATGGGCGTCACCGTCGTCTAGGCGATCTACGTAACGAGCGGCACGGGAGCGATCATGGCCAAGGGCAAGAAGTATGCGGACGCACACAAGAGCTTCGACCGCCTGCACCTCCACAGCGACACCGACGCGGTGAGCCTGGTGAAGAACCTGTCCAAGCGGCGCTTCGACGAGAGCGTCGACGTGGTCGTGAGGCTCGGCGTCGATCCCCGCAAGGCCGACCAGATGATGCGGGGCACGATCTCGCTGCCCTCGGGAACCGGCAAGGACGTGCGGGTCGCGGTGTTCGCCCAGGGCGAGACCGCCACCACGGCCCGGGAGGCCGGGGCCGACCTGGTGGGAGCGGAGGATCTGGCCGAGCAGGTCCAGGGAGGCATGACCGACTTCGACGTGGCCATCGCCACGCCCGACATGATGCCGGTGGTCGGCAAGCTGGGCCGGATACTGGGGCCCCGCGGGCTGATGCCCAACCCCAAGACCGGAACCGTCACCAATGACGTGGAGCGCACCATCGGAGAGTTCAAGGGGGGCAAGGTCGAGTACCGGACCGACCGCTTCGCCAACGTGCACGTTCCCATCGGCAAAGCGTCCTTCGCGGAGGAGGACCTGCTGAAGAACCTCCGGGCGGTGGTGTCCGAGCTCCAGCGGGCCAGGCCGCCCGCGGCCAAGGGCAAGTACGTGAAGAAGGTGGTGCTCAGCTCCTCGATGGGCCCGGGCGTCCGTGTCGACCCGGCCGGGGTCGGAGCCGACGACTAGGCCCGGTAGGATCGCCGCCCACCGCGCTCACCTGAGACATCCGGTGCGCTCCGCGGGGAGCACCAATGGGCCCGACGGCCCGCCGGACGAGGAAGGCACCCATGACAGTTCCTAGGCCCGAGAAGGCGGCCGTCGTCGCCGAAGTGCGAGACCGGCTGGAAGCCAGCGATGCGGCCCTGCTGACCGAGTACCGCGGCCTGAACGTCCCCCAGATGGCTGAGCTGCGCCGGTCCCTGCGCGCCGCGGGAGGCGAGTACACCATCTACAAGAACACCATGGTGCGGCTGGCGGTGGCCGAGTTGGGCATCGATGTCGCCCACCTGCTCACCGGCCCGACCGCCATCGCCTTCGTCGGCGAGGGCGACGACGGCGGCAATGGCGACGCGGCCGCGGTGGCCAAGGCCCTGCGGGACTTCTCCCGCTCCAACCGGGCCCTCGTGCTCAAGGGCGGGGTGCTGGGCACCAAGGTTCTCAGCCCCGCGGACCTGGTCGCCCTGGCCGACCTTCCCTCGCGCGACCAGCTCCTCGCGCAGCTCGCAGGGGCCTTCCAGGCACCCATGGCCAAGCTCGCCGGCCTGCTGGAGGCGGTGCCGCGCAACTTCGCCTACGGGCTCAAGGCGCTCATCGACACCCGCGAAGGCGCCGCAAACGGCCACGACCAACAACCATCCGAAACACAGGAGGCCTGAACCATGGCAACCAAAGAGGAGATCCTCGATTCGATCTCGCAGATGACCGTTCTCGAGCTGAGCGAACTGCTCAAGGAGTTCGAGGAGCGCTTCGATGTCACCGCAGCCCCAGCGGCGGCCGTCGCGGTCGCAGCTCCGGCGGGCGGCGACGCAGGAGCTGACGACGAGGACGTCAAGGACTCCTTCGACGTCGTGCTGGCCGCAGTCGGCGACAAGAAGATCCAGGTGATCAAGGAGGTGCGCAGCCTCACCTCGCTCGGACTCAAGGAAGCCAAGGACCTCGTCGACAACGCGCCCAAGCCTGTGCTCGAGGGCCTCACCAAGGAGGACGCCGACAAGGCCAAGGTCGCCCTGGAGGCCGTCGGCGCCGAGGTCGAACTCGTCTGACGTCCTGCCGCGAGCGCCAGCGGCGTCCGGCACCGACGGCTCGGCACTGGTCGAGGTCGCCTGATGGAGCGACGGGTGGAGCTGGACGGTCCCAGCAACTTCCGTGACCTCGGCGGCGTGCCCGTCGCCGGCGGCGGCTCGATCAGGACCGGTCTGGTGTACCGGGCCGACCGGCTGTGCACGCTCACCGACGCGGATCTGCGCCGCCTGGAGGCAGCCAACATCCGCCACGTCTTCGACCTGCGCTCCGAGGCCGAGGCATCAGAGTTCCCGGACCGGCTCCCCGCGGGGGCGTCCTGTGTCCACCTGCCGATGACGAGCGACAAGACCTTCCGGACCCGCACCATCTACGAGCGCATAGTCGAGCGTGAGATCAAGTTCTACGGCGAGCCCGAGATGGTGGCCGGCTACGTCCGCATCATGAAGAACTTCGGTTCCTCGTTCGTGAGGATCGCCCTCCAGGTCGGGGCGGGCGATCCGGTCGTGATCCACTGCACGGCTGGCAAGGACCGCACCGGCGTGGTCTCGATGCTTCTGCTGGACCTGGCCGGGGTGGCCGCCGAGCATGTGGCCGCCGACTACGCGCTGTCGTCGGAACGTCGCCCCAGCCTCCAGCGTGACCACACCGAGGCCCGGTCGCTCCAGCCGATGCTCGAGGACCTGGGCCTGGACCCGGCCCGGTTCGCTCCCCTCTGGGAGGCCCGGCCCGCCGTGATCCTCGCCACCCTGCAGGAGCTGCACGACCAGTGGGGCGGCGCGGCCGGATACCTGTCGGAGGCGGGGATGGACGACGCCGACATCGACACCGTCCGGGCTCAGCTCCAGGCGGCCTGAGCTCCAGCGGCTCAAGACGGCGCGGCGGCGCACCATCCGCTATTCTCGCGGCCATCGCGCCGCTGGGGGTGGTTGCTGTTCGCGGCGCCGCGGGCTAGCATCCCGCCTACCGTGGTCGTCCGTGCGCGCTGGGAGGCGGCTCCCGTGGCTAATTTCTCATTGCTGACGCGCGCACGCGCGACCTCGTGATCCCAGATCAACCGGCCCTCGGGAGTACCACGTGACCGCACGCGCCGCTTCACGCGAACGCTATTCGTTCGGAAATCTCGAGGAGATCCTCGAACTGCCCGACCTCATCGCGATCCAGCGGGAGAGCTTCTCCTGGCTGATGACCGAGGGCCTGGCCCGCACCTTCAAGGACATCTCGCCCATCTCCGACTACAGCGGGACGCTCGAGCTCGAGCTCGAGTTCGACCCCGACGACGAGGAGCTTCATCCACCCCCGAAGTTCACGGTGGACGAATGCAAGGAGAAGGACATGACCTACTCCGCGCCGATCTTCGTCCGGGCCCGATTCCTCAACGCCGGCACCGGCGAGATCAAGGAGCAGATCGTCTTCATGGGCGACTTCCCCATGATGACCGACAAGGGCACCTTCATCATCAACGGCACCGAGCGGGTGGTCGTGTCCCAGCTGGTCCGCTCGCCCGGCGTGATCTTCCAGCCCGGAGAGCGCTACCGGCTGCGGAACCTGGCCAAGTACCAGCTCGTGACGGGCACGATCCATCCCTACCGGGGGGAGTGGATCGAGTTCGACGTGGAGCAGAAGCCCCGCAAGGAGATCACCGCCGGGGTGAGGGTGGCCCGCAAGCGACGCCTGCCGCTGTTCACCCTGCTGCGGGCCCTCGGCTACGACGAGGAGAACCATCCCGGCTTCCTCGAGCGCTTCATCGAGCACTTCGACTTCCTGGCCGAGCAGTGGGACAAGCAGGGCCACCTGGCGCCCACCCGCGACGAGTCGCTCATCGAGATCTACAAGCGGGTGCGCCCCGGCGACCCGGCCACCGCGGAGACGGCCCGCTCCTACTTCGAGAACTCCTTCTTCAGCGGCCGCCGCTACGACCTGTCCCGGGTGGGCCGGCACAAGCTCAACCGCAAGCTCGGCCCGGAGTTCGACTTCCTCGAGGAGACCTTCGGGCTCGACATCGAGCGCCCGGACCCCGAGCAGTCGCTGCTGTCGCCGTGCGAGATGCTGGCCGCGGCCACCTACCTGCTCAATCTGGCCAGGGGCGAGCCGGGCTACCGCCTCGACGACCAGGACCACTTCGCCAACCGCCGCATCCGC
>LXNI01001413.1_pt1 | contig 20989 bp, 17 predicted proteins | sample 809091 | NCBI WGS metagenome assembly LXNI01 (sample SAMN04870527, study PRJNA318959) | sponge metagenome | biome: 01000161; feature: marine sponge reef; material: water | host: Sarcotragus foetidus | place: Greece: Milos, Mediterranean Sea | collected 2013-05-29 | depth 5-7 m | reverse complement strand
CGGGCGCGACAGGAAGTAGTGTTTGCCGCCGTCCACCAAGTGCCTGACGTAACCCGTCTTGTCGACGTAGTAGCAGCCATCCTCCCGCACTTCGCGGAATGTCTGCACGCCGATCGGAAGCTTGCGCCGGACCATGGGCCAATGCTAACAGCGTACGCGCGGAGCACGGCCTGCGCCGGCATTCGGATGCGGGGGACAGGGCAACCGGAGAGCCCGACCGGCTGGTGGAGTAAAGTATGTCCCGATGCCGCAACGTCCATCGCAATGGTTGGTCAAGACCGTCAAGACACCCACGAACAAAAGGGTTTGCCGTGAACGTCACCGGCCGCAAGCTCCTACTAGGCGGGCTCCTGCCTTGGCTGGCTCTCGGCTGCGGACCAAAAGACAGCGGCGAGTCGCCCGGGTGGTTTCGAGACGAGGCCCGCGCACGGGGCATCGACTACCACCACGTTTCCGGATTCGCGGGGCGGTTCCTGATCCCGGAAATCACCGGCAGTGGCGCAGCGCTCGCCGACATCGACGGCGACGGCGACCTCGATGCCTACATCGTCCAAAGCGGCCGCGTGACGGGCGACGCCGACGTCTCCGATCGCGTCTATTTCAATTTGGGCGGCGGTCGGTTCCAGCCAGGCGCCGCGCCGCCAGGCGGCAACGGCTACGGCATGGGAGTGGCCGCAGGGGACTACGACAACGACGGCGACGTGGACCTCTACGTCACCAACGTCGGGGAGAACCTGCTGCTGCGCAACAACGGCAACGGGGGTTTCACGAACGTCGCATCCGCCGCCGGCGTGGCGGATTCGGGCTGGGGAACATCGGCGGCGTTCCTGGACCTTGACCTGGACGGCGACCTGGATCTCTTCGTCGCCAACTACATCCAGTGGCGCATCGAGGCCGAACTGGCGTGCTACATGGCAGGCGTCCCGACCTATTGTCCACCGCAGAACTACAACGCACCCGCCCGGGATCAGCTCTTTCGGAACAACGGGGACGGCACGTTCACCAACGTGAGCCGCCGGGCCGGCCTGCACCTGGCCTTCGGCAACGGCTTCGGCGTGGTCGGTGCCGACTACAACGGTGACGGATTGACGGACCTCTTCGTGGCCAATGACATGATGGTCAACCAACTCTGGCTCAACCAGGGCGACCTGCGCTTCGCCGAGTCGGCCATGGAATGGGGCTGCGGCGTCGACGCGTCCGGCGCCGCCAAGGCGGGCATGGGGGTGGCTGCAGCGGACGTCGACGACGACGCCGACATGGACATACTCGTCGTCAACCTCGAAGGGCAGACGGACTCGCTCTACCGGAACTCCGGCCGTTGGTTCGACGATGCGACCGCCGAAGTGGGGCTGAACGTCGTCAGCCGCCGCTACACGCGTTTCGGCGTCGTACTTGCCGACTTCGACAACGACGGTCGCCTGGACCTCTATCAGGCCAACGGCGCCATCGCACCCGTACCCGGGCAGACAGGCGACTATTTCGCGGAGCCGAACGTGCTTTACCGAGGCGGGGAGGGCGGTGTCTTCGATCTCGCCACTCCCGAGGGTGGCACCATCGACCCGCTCGTACACACAAGCCGTGGCCTAGCCGTCGGCGACGTGGACGACGACGGTGGAGTGGATCTGCTCGTCATCAACCGCGACGCACCTCCGTATCTCCTGATGAACCAGGTGCCGAAACGCGGCAACTGGATACGCTTCCGCGTCCTCACGCGCACAGGACGAGATGCCCACGCGGCAACGGTTTCGGCACAAATCGTCGGCAAGCGGCAATACCGTGACGTCCAGCCAGCGGCCAGCTACCTGTCTTCCCACGACCCACGCGTACACTTCGGCCTGGCGGACAGCGAGCACGTAACCGACGTCCGCGTGCGGTGGGCGGATGGCAAGGTCGAGGCGTTCGGCGACTTCGATGGCGGACGCACGGTGCGAGTCCAAGAAGGTACGGGCACCGAGGTCGCATCTCGCTGACGGACCGCTCCGGTGGCCAAACGGTCGACGGTGATTCGCTTTGGCGCGATCTCACGGACCGACACGGAGACGATGCGCGACGTGACGGGCAAGACGGCGTTCATCACAGGGGCGCAAGCGGCAGCTATCAGTGCGCAATTCCTGACGGTGGCGGTTAGGCCAGCGCCGCCCTCGAGCGCTAGCCCGAAAAAAGGGCCGCCATGACGGCCGCCGACGGGACGCAGACCGGCCATCCGCCGCGTAATCTCGCCGTTGTATGCTTGGTTCGACCGATCAAAACGGAAACGCCCCTGATGAACCCGACACCCGCAAACCGCTTCGTTCACGACATCCGTACAACTCTTGGGTCGTTGCTGATAGTCTTTGTCGCGGTCGTTGCCGGGGCAAATCCGGAACGATCCGAAGACCCGGCTCCGATCGCAGCGGCCTCTTACGCCGAATCCGCGCACGACAGGACGGTGCTTGTTGCGATCTACCACGCAACGGGCGGATCGGGTTGGCGGCGTCAGGACGGCTGGCTGACGGCGAGGCCAATGGGAACGTGGGACGGCGTCACGGTCGAGAATGGTCATGTGACACGACTGGAATTGAAGAACAACAGACTCCGTGGTGCCCTGCCGTCCGAGATCGGCACCCTGACGCATCTACGACATCTGGCACTCCCCGGGAACAATCTCATCGGCCCCATTCCCGGGGAGATCGGGAATCTGTCCGTACTGTTTCACCTTGATCTGCGGTGGAACGCCCTAGAGGGCGACATACCCCACGAGTTGACGCGCCTGCCCGGCATCGGTTCGTTGCTGCTGTCGGCCAACAGGTTAAGTGGCCCTGTCCCGCGCGCATTCAGCGAACTGTCCTTGTTGACCCGGATAGACCTTTCGCACAATCGGTTGAGTGGCGGGATTCCACCCGAGATAGGCTCACTACGTTTCCTGCGCTCGCTCGGTCTGTCAGACAACCGGCTGCAGGGGGTGATACCGTCCGAATTGGGCGAATTGTCGCGTGTCGAACGCGTTTTGCTGCAGAGCAACGAGTTGACCGGCTCGATACCGGGTAGTCTGGCGACACTCCCGAAACTCACGCATCTGAACCTCGCCGACAATCGGATGAGTGGGCCGGTGCCGCTGGCCCGCCTGGCTGGTCTCGAGTGGTATCGGCTTGCGGGGAACCAGTTCGCTGGCCCTCTGCCAGAACCGACGGGCCACCAGACGACAGGACGAGCAGACGTTTCGGATGGCAACGCTGGTAGCGACAGGGACGGAGCCACGCGACTGCGGAACGGCGGCTTCCTGAATGGTCTCGATGCGTGGACGGCCACCGCCAGCGAAGTGTCCGACGATCCGCTCCATCACTTGACCCGCCAAGGCCTATCGGCGATCACGGTGGTCTCCGGCTATGCCACTCTAGACCACAGTCGGATTCCAGACTGGCTCTCGTTCGAAGACGCGGAGATGGTGGTGAAGCTCATCAATGATTTCCTCCATAGCGCTGGATTCATCATTGAGGACGCGTATGACTTGTTACGAGTCGTCGAAACGTACGAGGGACCAACGCTCGACTTGACTCCGCTCTTGCATCCGAACGGCCCGAGCGATGTCGACGGGCTGCCGCAACGGCTTTCACGTCCCGGACCGCGAACGGAGGACGACCACACCGGTCTGCTTCAGATGCCGGCACGCCTTGACAAAGAGCAGTACGGTGATCGTCTCGGTGACCCCCCCTATCGCCCGAACGAGACTGTCGGACTTGCCCGTTGTAGCGGTCGGCTTGGCGCGTCTCGCAGATCCGGCGTTAACGGTCTGATCTACGCCGAGGCCGATGTCAACTGCGACCTCGAAAAGTTGGTCCCGAACTGTCCGCCCGTGGATTGGACACTCAACCTAACTCTCGCGAGGCATGAAAGCTCGTTTTTCGGGAGCCAGTGGATCGAAGTGGCGTGGAAAAACGACCTGAGTCCGGCAGCGTATTCGACGAGTTGTACCGACGCGAGAGTCGAGTCGAGTATTGCCCGAACGGCAACGTCGAGACACGTGGGCGTGGGTACTATGTCGCTCCGTGGCCGATCACGACATACGGCTCACCCCATCCACTCAGTCCGACGTCCACCACCATCTCCGGCTGCAAGGAGCGACCGGGCGACTGCACGTTCAACACCTACTACCGCCTGAACAGTACAGTTTCGTCGGAGTGCAAAAGCCCGGAGCCGAGAAGATGCAACCGCAACGAAAGCTGTAACGTCTTGCGGCAGAAGAAGGCGCACTTTGAGAGGTGCGTCGCCGCACGCCAGACCCGCGAAAACGCTTGTTTTGGTGGCGGTGACAGTGGTCATCGGCAAAAGATCAGAGATGTGCAAGGGGCCATCAAGAACTGCGACGAGGCATTGAGTGCTAGGCAGTGCAATTGAGACCAGGGCAGGATGGCTGTGGACGCTTCTAGAAGACAATTGGTCGGCGACGCTTTCGATGCCTTCGCACACAGAAAGCGACCGCACGATGGATTTTGGGGGGGCGAAGAGTCGACGGAGTTGGAGGGATATCTCGAAGGTATCTCGCCGCGGCAGCTCACGTCCGCAGTCTGGGACGCTTGCCCAGTGCCGGACCTTTTTTTCCTGGGCTGCATGAAGCTTACGATGGAACTGTACTTTGCGCCCTCGGTCATGGCGCTCTGCATCGAGGACTACGAGCGAGTTGAACTCTCCACTTCGGCGTTCCTCAATCGGTTCAGAAATGTGTCTGTGGGTTTTAATCTCTACTTTGATCCCACCTGTCGTCGGCCTTTTGGCCGGGGCGGCAAACGATCAAGTCGTACGTCGTGGCCTTCGGATTGGTTTCTGGAGTCGCTTCGCCGCAAGATGGCGAATGAACCCGCGCTTGGTGGGGGGGATTGTCCGTCGGAGTTGCAGTACACGAAGGCATGGTTTTTCGATGCCTTCCAGCCGGCGAACAACCGGTACATGGCCATCCTGACCCGGCGCGAGAAGGCCGTCTTGCGGCGTTTCTTCGGATTCCTGCAGGAGGAACACCCCGATGACTTCGCCCTTCACGACGGTCTGGCGGGCCGCGCGACACACGCGGCCAAGGCGATGCTCGCCGGCAACTCTCTTGGTGAAGCGCTCGGTGCGACCTCGGCTGCGGAATGCAGGTATCTGATTGACGTTGTGGACCGGCTCGAAGCCGAGTTCCCGGAGCACTTCCCGAGGGCTCGCACCGTATCGCTGAAGGCGGCTCTCGAGGATTGCGCCTGATCGCGCATCCCTGACCGGCGGAACTCTCCCGGTTCCGGCTACCGAGTAGGCCCCACGGTGATACGCTTTGGCGCGCCACCATAAGGAAGAAGGGAGACGATGCGCGACGTAACGGGCAAGACCGCATTCATCACCGGCGGTGCGAGCGGCATGGGCCTCGCCATGGCGCGTTCTTTCGCAGGCGCCGGCATGAAAGTGGTGATCGCCGACATCGAGCAGACGGCCTTGGACGCCGTGACCCGCGAGTTCGAGGCCAGGAACGCCGAATTCCTGACCGTGGCGCTCGACGTGACCGATCGCGACGGATTCGTGGCCGCGGCCGACGTGGCGCAAGAACGCTTCGGCAATGTCCACGTCGTGTGCAACAACGCGGGCGTCGCCTTGAGCGGCGCCATCGACAAGATGACGTACAAGGACTGGGACTGGATCACGAGCGTCAACTACGACGGTGTGGTCAACGGCATCGTGACCTTCGTCGACCGGATCAAGGCCCATGGCGAGGGCGGGCATTTCGTCAACACCGCCTCGATGGCCGGGCACGTTGCCTTGCCCGGCATGTCGGTCTACACCGCAACGAAATACGCGGTGGTCGGCATCTCGGAGACCATGCGCGCCGACCTCCTGGCGCACAACATCGGCGTCTCCGTGCTGTGTCCGGGCATCGTCAACACCAACATCTTCGATGCCAGCCGCAACCGCCCCGAAGAGTACGCGGGCGACGACGCCGCCGAGGCACTGCTCTCCGATGTGCCGCCGGAACAACGCTCAGCCCGCCTTCACGAGCTACGCGCCGGCGCCCTCGATCCGGCCATCGTCGGCGACATGGTTCTACACGCCATCCGCGACGACGAGTTCTACATCTTCACGCATCCGGAAATCGAGCCGATGACGGACGTCCGCAAGGCCGAAATGGTCGACGCGTTCGACTACTGGCGAAAATACCGATCCGAACGGGACATCTGAGTCCTCGCGACCCAGGGAGCCAGGCTGTTGAAAGTCATCGGGGCCGGTTTCGGCCGCACCGGCACGCTGTCGCTGAAGCATGCGCTGGAGCGGCTCGGTTTCGGTCCGTGCTACCACATGGCCGAAGTCGCGGCGCACCCCGAACACGTCGACCTTTGGCGCCGCGCCTGGCGTGGCGAGGATCCATGGGCCGAGATCTTCGCGGACTACCGCGCTGCCGTGGACTGGCCGGCGGCCGCCTTCTGGCCGCGGCTCATGGACCACTATCCCGACGCCTTCGTGCTGCTTTCACTGCGCGATGGGCAGAGTTGGTTCAAGAGCGCGACGGATACCATCTTTCGAAGCATGCGCGAAGGACTGGCGTCCGGCGACGCGACGCTCCAGGAGCGTCTGCTCATGGCCAAGGAGATCATCGTCGACGGCACCTTCGACGGCAACCTCACCGATCGCGATGCTGCAATCGCCGCCTACGAAGCCAACGTCGCCCGGGTGCACGCGACCGTGCCGCAGGACCGCCTGATCGAATTCGACGCCCGCGACGGCTGGCCGCCGCTGTGCGCGGCATTGGGCGTTCCGATCCCCGACGAGCCGTATCCGCGGGTCAACACCACGGAGGAGTTCTTCGAACGCTGGCGCCGACGTGCGGATCCCCGCTGATCTGAAGTGCCCGGTTGATTTCCACCGCCGTTCGCTCAAACTGACGGCTCAAGACACGTTCAAGGTTCAAACCCCATGGCCAATCCCATCGGCCCGCAGGACGGCCCCGTCGCGGTGACCGGCAGCGCCGGCTACATCGGCTCGCACATCGTCAAGAATCTCGTCGAGCACGGGTACACCGTTCGCGCCTGCGTGCGCGACGCCGCGAATCTCGCCAATACCGCACATCTCAACGCGATGAACGCCGTCGGCCCGGGCTCGGTGACCCTGCACACCTGCGATCTCACGGTGTCCGGCGCCTACGACGCGGTGTTCAATGGCTGCGTCGGCGTCTTCCACGCGGCGGCCGAGATGGGCAACCTTGCGGGTTCGACGCCACAGAAGGTCTACGACGGCGGACTGACGGCCACGCGGCTGCTCCTCGACTCGCTCAAGAAGGCGGGAACCGTCCGACGCCTCGTGTACACCAGTTCCTTCGCAGCCGTCGGCCACCCCGCGCCCGAGGGCCACGTCTACACGGAAGACTCGTGGGCCGACATGAACCAGGAGCAGCGTCGCGAGGGATCAACGTGGGACATGGACACGGTGGCGCACAGCCGGGAAGTCGCCTACGCCATGACCAAGGTCGAGACCGAACGCTACGTCTACGCCGAGGGCGCAGCCCACGGTTTCGAGGCATTCGGCGTCTGTCCGTGTCATGTCATCGGGCCGTTGCTGTCGGCGACCCACCAACGGCCGTGGGCGTGGCAGACGCGCATCGGCGACATGCTCGAGGGCTACGGCCATCCCCGCATGTACTGGAACATCGTCGACGTGCGCGATGTCGCAGCGGCGCAACGGCTGATCATCGAGTGCCCGGACAATGCCAACGGCGACCGCTACAACCTGGTCGCCGCCGACGAGTCCGGCCTCCTGCCCCAGGACGCGGTGCGCTCGATCCTGCGCCGCTTCTATCCGGGCGTCGGAATCGGCGGGAACTACCGCGACGGGTCGGTCCGTCGCGGTCCGATCGCGTTCCTCGAAAAGGTGGTCACCCAGCTTGGTCTCGAACCCAAAAGCGCCGAAGAGGCCATCCGCGACAATGCCGACTCGCTGCTCGCCTGGGGCCTCGTGCAAACCCGCCCCGGCGAGGACAATTGGCAGCGGGACGGCAAGGATCTCGGCATCAAGTCCAAGTGGAATCCGCACACCTATCCGGCGATCGATCCGGCCCTGCGCAAGCAGCTTGAAGCGGAAAGCCAGTAACCGGACTTCTAGACCTCCACCATGAAGCGCCCCGACGCTTCGGCCACGACCTCCTCGGTGTCGGTGCGAATCACCTTGCCTTCGAGCAGCGCGAGGCGTCCCTTGCGCCGCTGCTGGCGGCCCTCGAGTCGCACCGCCGTGCCGACCGGTAGCGGTTGCCTGTAGCGGACTTCGGCCTTGGCCGTGAAACAGCGTTCGCCGCGCAGGAAGATGATGTTGGCCATGACGTCGTCCAAGAGGCTGAACAGGATGCCGCCATGGGTGACGCCGTCATAGCCGGCGTGGATGGCGTCCGGCGTGAACTCGGCGCGGCACACCTCGCCGTCGAGGCGGAATCGGACCTGCAACCCGTTCGGGTTGCCCGGCCCGCAGACGAAGCAGCGGTTGGCGCTGGAATCCAGGCGGCTCACGAACTCTCCTTTCCGCCCTTCCCGGCGATGTCGACGCCGTCAAGGTATCATGGCCGAATGCTTGATCTCGCTTCGATCCGCCGCCGACTGGCGGCCACGGACCCCGCCCGTCCCGCGATCAGCGACGATACCCGGCAAGCCGCGGTCGCCGTGGTCCTGCGCGCCGTCAACGGCACCACGGAAACCCTTTTCATCAAGCGCGCCGAGAAGGCCGGGGATCCGTGGTCCGGGCACATGGCGTTTCCCGGCGGCCACCGCGACCCGGGCGACCCCGATCTGAAGGCCGCCGCCGTGCGCGAAACCGCCGAGGAGATCGGCCTCGACATCTCGGCGGCGCCCGTGCTCGGGGAACTGCCCTGGCAAACGCCCATGAGCGTGCACCGCAGGATGCTGGTGGCGCCCTTCGTGTTCGAGATCGACGGCGACCCCGCCTTCGCGCTGAACCACGAAGTGGCGGAAGCGGTGTGGACGCCGCTGGCACCGATGTACCACGGTCGCAACGCGGCCCGGTCGACGCCGCCATTCGACGCCGGGGCGCCCGAGGACGGCCCGGGCACGTTCAGCGGTTTCCGTCTGGCGGGCGGCCACTTCGTCTGGGGGATGACCTACCGGATGGTGCAGACGTTCTTCGAGTCCCTGGACCCGGGCTACCAGCGGCTACCCGAATAGCTCGCGGGGCTACCCCGGGGTCGGAATGGCACCGTGGCCTAAATCCCTGAATCGGCGCGCAACTGGCGTGCCATCCTGGCCAGGTGCTTGGCGATCCGGGCCGGCGCGAAGTCGAGCTGTGCCATGGCCATGCCGGTGTTGAACTGCTCCCGGTAGCGCAGGATCAAGTCGTCGCCACGCGCGGGGTCGAAGCGGAACTGGCTGAAGCCGTCGAAGACGACGGTTCGTCCTTCGACCCCGGCAATCGTCGATGAGTAGCTGAACAGGTACCGGGCGTATCCGAACGTGCCGTCGCAGACGGGGTCGAACATGCGCCAGCGGAATCCTTGCGCCTGGGCCCTTAAACTCGGCTTCGAGCATGTCCGCGATCGCCTCGCGGCCGGCCTTGGCGCCGTAGAAACGATCCTCGTAGACGCCGTCCGGCGTGAACAAGGACGCGAGCCCCGCCCCATCGCCCGCCTCTACGGCGGCGGTGAAACGCGCAAGCACAGCTTCGAAGTCAACGGCCATGGCTGGCTCAGCTCGCCGGCAGGCCGTGGTAGTCGGCGATCGCCAACCCCATCGCGACGCTGGTGAACGGATCGTGGTCCACGACGCGGCCCGGGAAGCGTTGGTCGAGGATTTCGTGAACGGCCGGAATCAACGATGAGCCGCCCGTGCGCAGCACCACGTCGATGGCATCTCGAGGAAGCCCGGACAGCGCGAGCGTGCGGTCCACCGCCTCCTCGACCTCGCGGAGCAGGTCCGCGATCAACGTCTCGAAACCATGCCGTGTCAGCGAGACTTCGACATCGATCTCCGGGATGTCCAGGATCGCCTTGTCCTCCGTGGACAATCTCGCCTTGAACTCCTTGATGGCCTGAAAGACGACATAGCCCAGGTTCTGCTGGATCAACTCGCGCAGCCGACGGAACTTGAAGCGCGCCGCGCCGCCATGCTCGATGCAGTCCTGCACCGCGGCGGTGTAGCGATTCTGATTGAGCATGTACGTCACCGCCCAGTTGACCAGGAGGTCCTCGTAGTCCTCGAACGGGAACGCCGTGTCGATGTCGCCGTATTCGCCGCGCCGTCGCCAGCGCTCGCCCTTGCCGAGCAGCGGGAACAAGAGCTCCCGGAAAAGCCGCTGGTCGATGTGATCCCCGCCCAAAGCGATCCCGTGGGTGGCAACGACGCGGAAGCCGCCGCTGTGCGTGCGTTCCAGCACGCAGAAGTCCAACGTTCCGCCGCCGAAGTCCACGGTCAGCAGGTGCTCGCCCGTCTCCACCGCGGTGCCGTGCAGGAAGCTCACGGCCGCGGCGATGGGCTCGGGATAAAAGCGCGGCTGCTTGACGCCGGCATACCTGTACGCCTCGCCAAGCCGTGCCAGGGCAAGCTGGTTGCGCAGCGGATCGCGGCCCTCGAAATTCACCGGATGGCCAACGCAGGCCTCCGGACGCGCGCCCGCCCGACCCGCGGCCAGGGTCTTCTGGATGCGCAGCAGGATCGGCGTGATGAGCGCGACGGGGCGAAAGGGATGGTCGAAAACCATCAACCGGCGCACGTCCTTCTTGCCGAGCAGGCGCTTGACGCCCCGGAACAGGCGTCCCTGGAGGCCGACATCGGTCATCGCGTCGCCATACACGTCGACGGTGAGGGTCTCGCCCGGCGTGCGCGAATCGGCCCCGGCATTCCCCACTGCGAGGCTCGCCTTGCCGATCACCTCGGGCACCAGTTCGACCTTGCGGCCCGTGTTGTCGTCGATGTAGCGGCGGATGGCTTCGCGGCCCGTACAGGTCTGCAGGCCGCGATCGATGTAGATGGCGGACGGCATGATCTCGCCGTCGTGCTCGGAGGCCTGCGAGCCTACGGCGCCCGTTTCGAGTGCCACGAGCGTCACCTGCTCGCCATCGAATACCGCGGCGGCGGAGTTCGTGGTGCCGAAATCGATCCCCACGCCCAGGCGACTCATGGCGCTTCCTCCAACAGCACGCCGTCGTCCCGCCAGCAAGCGATGTCGGCATCGCTGCATCCGAGCCAGTCCGTCAACACGTCCGCGTTGTGCTCGCCCCGATGGGGCGCCACCCCGCGCACACCCGAAGCCGCGTTGGAGAACCTGTACGGGGATTGGGTGATGGGCCGTGTGCCACCGGCCCGGTCATCCACGTCCGCGATGGACCCCCGATGGCGAACGGTGGGAGACTCACGCACGTCAGCCGACGAGCGCACGTCGCCCCACGCGAGATTCATGCTCTCCATGGCCTCGCGCACCTCGTCCCTGGTCCCGAGGCCGGCGAAGAAAGCCGCAGCGGCAGAACGCCGCAAGCGGATCTTGTCGGCAAGCGGCGCCCCCGGCGGCGTCGGATCGGCGACGTTCATGCGCGTCGCCAGCTGTCGCCAGACATGGCGGAAGTCGCCTGCAATCAGCACCGCCCCCGCACCCGTGGGCCAGATCTCGGAAAGCTGCGGCGCCGTGTCTCTCGAGTCTTCGAGGTCGTAGTGCAACTGGTCGTCGGTGACGAGCATCGTGTCGAGCATCGCGATGTCGATGTGCTGGCCGGCGCCGATCCGGTCCCGCATCGACAACGCCGACAGCGCCGCCACCAGGCCGTGCAGCGCGGCGTTGGTGTCCGCCACCGACATCTGGATGTCCGCAGGCGGACGGCCTTCCCTCGCCTGCCGCTGGACGAGCCCCGACTCGGCATGGATGGCGGCTGCGTACGCGCCCCGGCGAGACTCGGGGCCATGTTGGCCGAAACCCGATATGGACAACAGCACGATGTCCGCACGCTGCGCCTGCAACACCTCGTACCCAAGACCGAGCCGGTGCAGCACGCCGGGCCGGAAGTTCTCAATCACCAGGTCCGCCTTCTTCGCCAAGCGCTTGACCACTTCGACACCGGCAGGCTTCGCAAGGTCCACGCAGATGTCGCGCTTGCCGGCGTTCTGCTGGTGGAAGTAGCCGGGAACGCCGCCCGGCGCGGCGCCCCAGAGGCGCGTCAGGTCGCCGTCCGGCGGTTCGACCTTGACGACGTCCGCGCCGAGGTCCGCGAGCATGCGGCCCGCAAACGGCCCGGCGAGGACGCGCGAGAGGTCGAGTACCTTCAAGCCGGCGAGCGGGTAGTCCATGGCGGTGCGAACCAGCGAGTTCACTCAAGAACTTGGGCGAAAGGCTGGCAGTTTAATACCGGCTCCGCCGCGCGCAAGAGGGCACGCGCCGGTCGCTCGCCGGTCGCAGTCTCCTTAGGAGCTCCTTAGGAATTACTGTTTACATATACAGTATCGTGCTGTACGCTTGCACATCAGAGCGCAAGGTCCGGTACTGGCGGTGGTGCTGCATGGGGCGAACTCAGGGCGGGGGACGGGCGGTGGTCGCGAGTGCGACGCGGCGCTGCTGATCTGGCTGCCCGCGAGGCGCCGCATCGGTCCCATGGATGCGGCCTAGGAAGTGTCGAGAGTCGAGTGAGTCGAGTCTGAGTGATGGAAAACCTGCATCGGTTGGATTACGATCCTACTGCACTGGTACTCGGTCCAGATGGTCCCCGAGCGAGCATGTCGTGGAAGGAACCGCTAATCCGGGTAACGGTCAGCTTGGATTCTGGTGACTACGCGGAACTGGGTGCACTGTCTGAGCGGATCGAGATCTCTCGGTCCTGGCTGATCCGGCAGGCGATCAGTGATCTGCTTGAGCGGTGCCGGGATCAGGATCACACGGAACTTCCGCTACGCCTTGCACAACGGAAGAGTAGGTAGTTGGCGGCCTGGCTGGATGAGAACGAGGTAGGGTGGGTGGAGTCAGCTCCCGTCTCGCCGACCGCGGCTGCGGATGCAATCCTGTCAGCGGTTCGTCCTGTCCGCCTCGCGGTGCCAAGGCGGGGACACGTCCTGACCACTGTTTCGGAGGCGTACGGACGTCCGGTACGCACTGCCGTCGCGGTGCTCGAGGACGCGCTTCAGGACGAGGAATGTGCCCGAGCCCGTCACTCGTGCTTGTGCCGGGGCATCCCTGAGCCCGGAGCATGGGTTGTTCGCCCCGACTCCGAGTTGCTGGGCTGGACACTTGTTTCTGCGTGGTTGACTGGCTTTGCGACGGGCCAGATTACACGCGGGGCTGGGATTGAAGAGGGAACTCAATGGTTCTTCGACGGTGCTCCAGATGTCGATCTGACGGGGCTGCTGCCCCGCCGCGCGGTTGAGCGGATCGACGAGATACTTGCCGAGTTCGAAGATGCTCGTGGTTACCTTGAGCTGTTGCCGTACATACTCGATCCCCATGGCCCGGGCAGTCGTCTGAGTGTCCGGCGCGATGCTGGGACCCGGAAAGCTCGCGACCGGAAACGAGCCGAAGGGGTCTACTACACCCCTGCCGACGTCGCGGACTTCATGGTTCGCACCTGCCTAGAAGGGTTCGCGGAGCATGACACGCCGCCCGTGATTCTGGACCCCGCCTGCGGCACTGCGGTGTTTCTACGCGCGGCGCTTGCGGCGCTCAAGTCGCGTTGGCCGGATCGAGATGCACGAAGGCTTGCCGAGCAATACCTCTTTGGCACGGACATTGACCCTTGGGTGCTTGACGCGGCCGCGTTCGTTGTCCTCGCCGACTGCCTCATGGACAGTGGGAGCCACGATCATCCGCCGCTGGCATTGTGGCGTCGACTGCGTCTCAATTTGGCTTGTGTCGATGCGCTGAGGCTCGATCCTTCAGACGGGGAAGAGTCCGAGCCGCCTGCCAACGACGGCGGGCCCGCCGTTGCGTGCGCGACGCGCCCGTTGGCGGCAGACGAAGAGAGCGTGTTCGGCGAGCGCGTGTCTCTTTCCTGGCTATTCCCAAAGTTCCCCGCCACCAAGATGGTCGTCGTGGGCAATCCGCCCTATTCGCGCCTGGGAGAGCGCGGCGAACTTCAACGCCTGAGAACGACGTTTTCCAGCCTTGGTGCGAACAGTGGCGCGGCGTCGGAGATATATCCGCTGTTCGTGGAGCAGATGGTGCGGCTGGCTGTAGGTGAGCAGGCGGCGGGCACGCTAGTTTTGCCAATGTCGTTGGCCAGCAATGTTGGCCGTCAGTTCGTCAACACGCGGTCACTGATTGGGAACACTCCCGGAAGGTGGCGATTCGCCTTTTTTGACCGGGAACCGCATGCGCTGTTTGGCGAGGACGTCAAAACGCGCAATGCGATTGTCTTCTGGCATCGAGATCGGAAGGATTGCAGGACCGAGCTCGAGTCTGGCCCGCTGCGCAAGTGGCGCGGCGACAAACGGGCCACTATGTTTGGCGCGATCCGGTTTACCCCGGTTACTGGGCCTATACGCTCCGGCATCCCCAAGGTCGACGGGGCGTCCCAGGCACGTGCGTTCGAGTCGCTTGCCGTGCGGTGGGAGCGGTTCGATCATGCATGCTCGAGGATCCGTCGCCTGCCTTTGGAGCGTGTGCTGACACACAACGGCGAAGCGGTATTCGTGGGCGCAACGGCATACAACTTTTTGAATGTCTTCCTGAGACCGCCGTCATCGGTACTAAGCGCCGCGCACGTGCTCTCCGAGCACCCTCTGCATGTGGTGCAGTTCCCGAATCGCCAAGATGCCGCTGCGGCATTCGCGCTGCTGTCGAGTCGACTCGTATATTGGTGGTGGCACAGCACGCAAGACGGATTTCATGTGAACGGTCGATTTCTCGCCGGCCTGCCTTTCGGTACCGACGCCCTGTCTGGCACCCCGCGCGCGGCCTTGGCGGTCTGCGGGGAGCGGCTCTGGTCACTCATGCGCCCCGCCCCGATCATCAGCCTTAATCGGGGCCGGTCATCCCTAGCCTACTCGCCGAACGGCTTCGATGAAGAACGAACCGAGATCGACTCGATTCTGGCTAGGCTGGCCGGGCTTGAGCCAGCCTTCATCGTCGAGCTGCAGCGATTCACGGCCCGCACCGTTCGGGCGGAGCTTCGTGTGGTCCCCAATACGTAACGCCGAGAGGGAGGGTAAATGACCATTCGTATCGATCCGGCTGTCAAGGAAAAGAGCAGGATCACCAAGGAGGAGTGGCGAGAGTACACCAAGACGGTCTGGACGGTCGCGAATGGCAGGCGCGACGATCATCCCGCAGCGTTCCCCGATGAAATTCCGCATCGCCTGATTAAGCTGTTCAGCTTTGTCGGAGAGACTGTGCTGGATCCCTTCGCAGGGTCGGGCACGACGGCGCGAGCCGCGATCCCGCTGGGTCGCCGTGCGGCGTGCGTCGACCAGAATGGCAACTATGTCAAGACGATTAGGAAGGAGTGCCGTAAGCTCCACAACGGTCACGATCCGAGCTTCGAACCTCTCCGGGCCGTGCATGGCGATAGCCGCAACATGGACTTCGTCCGGGATGAAAGTGTGGGGTTGGTTGTCACCAGCCCCCCCTACTGGGACAAGGCGAACTACGGAAAGAGTAAGGAGAACCTCGGAAACAGAGAAAACTACGTTGAGTTTCTTTGTTCGCTCCGACCAGTATTCGAGGAATGCCTCCGAGTGCTCATGCCTGGGCGCAAGATGTGCGTGGTGACGGCTAACGTCAACCAATATACAGAGCACGGGCTACTGACGTTCCCTCTCGCCACGGACTTTGCCGTTATGCTGCGGGAGCTAGGTTTCGTCATGGTCAACGAGGTCATCTGGTCTAAGGTTGGATCAGGCGGCAAGTGGGGAAGCCACGGCGCTCAGCGCCCCATCTTTGGCAGTTATCCTTATCCTCCGAATTTCCTGTTCAAGAACGTGCACGAATACATCCTTATCTTCTCGAAACCGGGCCCGGAAAAGAAGAAGGGTGCGAAAGTCAGGTGCTACGAAGAGCTGATGGCCGGGTATGAGTCGATTCGGAAAGTGGCCAGCTAGGTGACAAGGCAGCTCAGCGGTGACTTGATGGATAAAATGACCTCGAAGGCGTAGGCGGTGCATCTCAGCGTCTGCATGCAGGATCCGACTGATGTCGGGACGACCTATCTCTACGAGGCGATTCTTGGCGCGGCTGCGAGGGCGTCGGACTGGCGCGGGCTATATGCGTTTGCGACCCGGGATGGCGTGGATCACCTTATCGAAGACAAGGTGATCCACGATCTCATGGGCGCGGGAGGCGAGATCGACCTCATCGTCGGTGTCGATGCGGTTACGAACCGGCCGACGCTTGAGCGATTGCAGGAGCTCGAACAGCGCCACGAGAACTTCCGGCCAAGAGTGTTCTGGAACAGGCATCGCGGATTGTTTCATCCCAAGATCTCGGACTTCGAACTGAAGGGTGGAGGAAGAGTCCTGATTGTCGGGTCGGGGAATCTGACACCGGGCGGCCTCATGAGGAACTTTGAAGCCTACACGGTCATCACTGCGGAGCATGAGGATGAAATCGACATGGGGGCGGTCGAGGAGTTTCTGGAACGCCATGGCGACGGCATCAGGTACATCGATGAGGAAGTGCTCGAACGTGCGGCGCGCAACATCGTTAGTCCGATTGGGGGGATACATCGTCATGGTGTGCGTCGCGCGCGCGTCGTACGTCATCCACCAAGGCTTGCCCCAGCGGTAGGCTTCGAACGAATATTGCTTGCTCAAGTGCCCCAGGCCGCCGAGAGATGGGCACAGGTTCACTTCAACGCACAGGTAATTGGAGACTACTTCCGCCTGAATCGGTTTGAAACGGAGCGCGTCTACTTGACGCATGTGTTCGCGGACGCTAGTCGGGATGAGGTGGAGGTCCGCCGTTGTGTCTTCAGTGCGCAGTCGAACAGGAATCACAAGATTGAAATCGGCGCCGCTAGGAATCTTTCCTATCCCCAGGATGGCCGCCCGTTGCTCGTGTTTCAGGAACGTCAATTGAGGACCTACGACTACATGCTACTCATGCCGGGCGAGATTGGCTACGGGCCGACACTAGATCTGAGTAATCGCCTACCCTCTCCAGGAGGAGGTCTCCCGCGCCCGGTCACCGACATGGTTGAGCTGGGGCGCGCATGGCCGGATTGCCCGCTACTATTTATACCAGAAGGTGGCGAGCAGGATCTGTAGGTTTGGGTAGGTTTGGGCAGGCATTGCGTCGGCGCGCACATGTCTCACGTAAGTCCGATCGATACGCGCCAGTTCCACCATCGTGCGTTCCGCCAGCACGGTGCAGGCATTTCGTGCTGCCGTCATCGCTCGGACTCTGGTCGATGGCGAGCGCTTAGCGCGCGTGTAAGCATTGGCGCTGCGTTACGAGGACTTGGACGCGACAGACGATCCGCTGCACGGCACCCACGAGGGTCGGTTCTTCCACGGTTGCTACCGCGACTGCGCCCCTGTTTGAGACGCGGTAACCATCGGCACCATGTCGAGGGCACCGCTCGCCCTGGCGTGTGATCACGCCCATCCGTCGCCGGCGGAGGGCTCAAATCACCGGAAAGCGCCGTGTCGACGAGCGCGACATGCCAATCCATGTCACAAAGCAAACATACCCGAAACCGTGTCCTAAAGCTCAACAACGCGCCATCGAACATTAAATCGGTGACGGATCCGGGTTAGACTCAGTCTCGGTCGTCCCGCCGTGCCTTGTTCAGACGATAGTGCTCGAAGGCCCGTTCCACCATCGGCCGCCGACGCCCTTCGGGCACCTTGAGAACGTAGTCCGGGTCGCGTTCGCCCTGCGCCGAGGCGATGTGCATCAAGTGCGCGGCTGTGATGTGGGCGTGGAAGCCCTGCGTATCCTGCATCTGGTTGACGGCGAGCTTGATCATGCGCATTTGGAACGGGTCGTTGCGCGCGATCCGCTCGGCGTACGCGATGACTTCGTCATGGAGCGCATCCGCTGGAACGACCCGGTTCACCAGGCCGAGTTCGGCGGCCTCGGCGGCGTCCACGAAACGGCTCTCGTAGAGCAACTCCTTGGCCTTGCGCGGATGCATGTCCCACGGCACGGAGAAGAACTGGAAGTTCGAACCGAGGAACATCGCGTTGTCGGCGGCGTAGATGATGTCCATGGCGCTCGCGATGATCCAGCCGCCGAAGATGCAGTAGCCCTGCACCCCGGCGATCGTTGGTTTGGGGACGTTGCGCCAGCGCATCGTCTTGTCGACGAACTGCTCCCGGGAGTGGTCGAAGCGACCGCGCACGCCGTCCTGCAGGGGTCGCTGCTCACGGTCGGCGAGTTCGTCCGGCGTGCCGAGATCGTGGCCGCCGGAGAAGTGCGAGCCTGCGCCGAACAGGGCGATCACACGTACGTCCGTGTCCTCGGACGCGACGCGGAAGGCGTCGTCGAGATCCTCGAGCAAGCGGCGGCTCTGGGCGTTGCGGTAGCGCGGGCGGTCGGTGGTGATGCGCGCGACGTGGTTGGCGACTTCGTAGCGGATGGTCTCGTAGCCCATGGCCTGCTCCTTCAACGGTCCTCAACGGGCGGTAACGGCCCCTTGCCGGTCACGCCCTCCTCCGCCAGTTCCCGGTACCGATGCTTTGTCAGACCCAGGAGGTCGCGGAATACCTCGAACGAGTGCTGCCCCTGCAGCGGCGCAGGGCGACTGACCGCCACCGGGGTGCGGCTGAATTGCACCGGGCAGCCGGACTGCCACATGGCCCCGGCTTCCGGGTGACCGACGCACACCATGTGGCCGCGAGCGCGCAGTCGGGCGTCGTCGACGACCTCGCTGGCATCCAGCACAGGCGCTGCGATGACGCCACGTCGGGTGAGCAGTGCGGCCAGCTCGTTTTTCTCGCGCGATACGGTGGCAAGTGCAATCGCCGCGTCGAGTTCGGCTTCATGCGCCTTGCGCTCGGCGTTCGTCCGCCACGCCGGGGCATCGAGTTCGAGAATCTCTGCGATGGCGGCGAATCCGGTATCGTCCTCCGCCGCGATGGCGACCCACTGATCCTCGCCGGCGCACGGATAGACGCCATGCGGGGCGTACAGGGGGTGTCGATTGCCCAGGGCGCCGCGAATGGTTCCGGTCGTCTCGTACTCGAGCCAGGCGTCGCCGATGAACGTGAAGTTGGCCTCCTGCATGGACAGGTCGATGAACTGCCCTTCGCCCGTGCGGTCTCGATGCAGGAGCGCCGTCGCGATGGCCGCGAAACCGCAGATCCCGGCCACCGGGTCCGGGTACATCTGCCCGGAGTTCTGCGGGCGTTCGCCTTCGTAGCCGAGAAGCGCGGACATGCCGGACGACGGTTCGATGGTGCCGCCGATGCCGGGCACGTGCGTCCACGGCCCGATCCCGCCATAGGCCGACAGGCTCGCCATCACCAGATCCGGCTTGATCGTGCGGAGCGTCTCGTAGTCGAGTCCCAAGTTGCCCATCACACGCGGGGAGAAGTTCTCGGCGACGAAATCCACGCTCGGGAGCAAGGCTTTGAAGAGGCCTACCCCGTCCGGCGTTGATAGATCGACCGTGATGCAGCGCTTGTTGAGGTTGACCGAGTTGTAGAGCGGATTGCAGTTCCAGGCGTGCCTGGCGGTCGCGACGCCCTCGAGCGCCCGCGGGATCGGGTTCTGGTACGTGCCGCGCCAACTGTCCAGCCGGCCGCGGGTCTCAAGCTGGATGACGTCGGCGCCGAGGAGCGCGAGTAGTTCCGTGGCGTAGGTTCCCGCCCAGGCCTGGGTGAGCACGAGACCCCGGAACCCGGTAAGCGGCCCTTGCCCGGCGGCTCCCGCGCGAACCGGCGTCTTGATGCCGAATCCACCCGCGCGGTACGTGCCCTCGTCGGTCGCCACGTCGGGCATCTCGTGCTTGAGACGCCAGCGCGAGCCCGTCATGCGGGCGAACGGACCTGGGAAGCGCGTCGCCGAGCCGGGCATCGTGCGGAAAAAGTCCCTGGCGACGAGTTGCGGGTTCTCACCCATCTCGTCGATCCGGTACGCCGGTCCGGCGACGACGCGCTCGGCGGCGAGGGCAGCGAACAGATCGGCGCGCGTCCACTCGGCCATGGCCGATTCGACCCTTGCCGTGTAGCGGTCGCGGTGCTTCTGGCGCACTCCCGGCTGCTGCAGTTCCCTGTCGTCGGCCAAATCGGGCAAGCCGAGGACGGTCATCGCCTTTCGCCAGAACAGCGGCCGCGACAGCGTCAGCGCGAAGTAGCCGTCGCGCACCGGCACCGGGCCGTCGTTCATCGTGACCGACTCGCGCCGGGGTGCAACCGCACCCGAGTATTGGCACCGCAGCGGCGCCGGAGCGAAGGTCGAGACCAGGACGTCGAGTTCGGCCACGTCGATGACCTGCCCCGAACCGTTGCTCGCCGCACGCTCGATCAGGGCAGCGACGATCGCGCCGTAGGCCAGCGTCCCCGCCTGGTAGGACGCCTGGTAGCCGCTGCCCTTGAGCGGCGGTCGACCCTTGAGGCCGTTGACGCTGGCCCAGCCGGACCGGGCGTGGGCGGTGAGGTCGTTGCCGCTTCGCCGCGAGTCGCCGGCGTCGAGGCCGCAGGGCGTGATCGAACAGACCACCGCCCCGGGATTCTCCTCGGCCAGTTCCCGGGCGTTCCGATCTGTGACGATCACGTCCGCCGCCGCGATCAGCGCCTCGCGGCGCTCAGCGGACGCCGAGCGCTTGTTGGCCAGGAAGTAGCGTGCCGTCGTGCTGCGTCCGTCCGCACCGAACGGTGGATGTCGGCGCAACGGGTGTCCGCAATCCGGCTCGACCATCAGCACGTCGGCGCCGTAGTCGGCCAACAGTCGGGAGCACCACGCCGTCGATGCGCGCGCGCCCAGGTCGACGACACGCAGGCCGTCCAGGGTTGCATCGGTCACGCCGCTAGTGTGCCGCCTCTCAAATGCGTTCACATTACATTCCTGCCCGACGGCGAACCGGGCATGTGCGCAAGTACCTGTTTCGACGGCGGCACATCCTCGCCTCGCGTCCGAGAATGCGAGC
>LXNI01001411.1_pt1 | contig 21024 bp, 17 predicted proteins | sample 809091 | NCBI WGS metagenome assembly LXNI01 (sample SAMN04870527, study PRJNA318959) | sponge metagenome | biome: 01000161; feature: marine sponge reef; material: water | host: Sarcotragus foetidus | place: Greece: Milos, Mediterranean Sea | collected 2013-05-29 | depth 5-7 m | reverse complement strand
GTCTGTTCCGTTTCGCCCTTGCCGATGATAAGGAAGCGAGTATAGTTGTAGCTATCGTCCTCGATGTTCCTCTGGACGATTTCCAGGCCATAGGTCTTCGCGGCCAGCGCACTTGCGATCACGGCCACGTTCGGCTCCGGCGACTCGGCCAGATCCTTGGCGCTGCCGGCAGTGTTATACCATGGAACGGCCTCGTAACCGTTGTTGTTGAGAAATTGTTCGCACTGTGCCAGAGCCTGCGTATGGCTTCGCACCTCATTGATTACGTCGCCATTGTCTGGCAACTTCAGCAGGTTGTGCCGCACGCGCAAGATGATTTCACCTTGAATTCGCAAATCATGATGCAACAACAGATCACTGGCCTTATTGATGCTGCCGGCGGCAGAATTCTCAACCGGCACGACCCCCACGGTAGCACGATCATCGTCCAGGCTTGCAAAGAGGTCCTCAATTGTGTGGCACGAGACTGTATTGACCTCGGGCCCATAATGCTGATGGCAGGCTTCTTCGGAAAAAGCGCCGTGCTCACCTTGAAATGCGACAACCGTCATTGGACTCTTCCTATGCGCCTATGGGACGTCCTGATAATTGCATCACATCCCCACTCTTGTGCCTATACATATGGGCTGATCGACACTTCTCCACATCGGTACCGCCTGAGCGATTATTACCGTTATCTGTCGACCCGGAGATTAGGGCTATCTGCCTCTCATATTTGCAAAATTGCTTCCTGCGCGTGGCGCTCGTTGCCAGGTTGCTCTGCCGCGGGATAGCTGCCCAACATCTTGACAAACGCCGCGCGGTTGAGCAGCCCGAGAACAGCGGCGCTGCAGTCCGGCTCCTGCCAGTGGCCCTCAAAATCCAGGTAAAACACATATTGCCAGGGCCTGTTGCGACGCGGACGGCTCTCCAACTTGACGAGATTGATGTTGCGCTCGGCGAACTCGCCCAGACATGAGTACAGAGCGCCGGGGCTGTGCGGCGTCGCAAAGACGAGTGAGGTCTTGGCATCCGGCGTTTGCAGCGCATCCCCTTTGCCTATGACAAAGAAACGGGTAAAGTTGTGGTCCAAGTCTTCAATTCCCTGTTGAACGATTTCCAAGTTATAGATCTCCGCCGCCAGCGCACTGGCGATCACGCCTACATTCGGCTCCGGGCGCTCGGCCAGCTCTTTGGCGCTGCCGGCAGTGTCATACCAGGGAATGGCTGTGTAACTGTTGCGATTCAGAAAGCCTTCGCACTGCGCCAGAGCTTGCGGATGGCTGCGCACCTGTTCAATCTTGTCGCCATTGCCCGGCATTGTCAGCAGGTTGTGCTGCACCCGCAATAGGACCTCCCCCTGCACTCTCATGTCATGATCCAGCAGAAGATCGTAGGCTTTGTTTATGCTGCCGGCCAGAGAGTTTTCCACCGGCACTGCACCTGTTGTGGCGCGTCCTTCGTCCAATGAGTCAAATATATCTTCAAAGGTCCGGCACGGAAGTGTTTCGACTTCTGCGCCAAAGTGTTGACGAATGGCCTCTTCGGAGTATGCGCCCGGCTCTCCTTGAAATGCGACAACTGTCATCGGATTACTCCATTCATGCCTAGAGCGAGCACGTAACCTTCCTCTAAGCGCCAGGTTTTTCGACCGGGGTCAGTCCGGTCGATTCTCTAACTGTTCATCGATCCAGCGGTTGAGCTCATCTATATCGATTTCAGATGCCAAGCTCTGGTCAGGGCGCAGGACTTGGGCCCCGTTCAGGTATACATGTTGAATATCCGCCTGCGGCGTATCGGTATTCCAGTGAATCAGCACGCGAATACAACGAGGAAGACCGCCCGGCAAGTCCATCTCATGTCCGCAGAGTAGCGGCACGTCCATCCATCCCAATTGGCGGGCCGCCAGCGCAGGGTATTGGCTGACAACATCGAATGTAGTGGTAAAGATAGCGCTTCCCACGTCAACGGAATCGATATTATTGAGACGAATCATAAAGGCCAGTAGTTCACGGGTCGCTCGCAATATAGCCTCGGGCGTGTCCTCTTCGACCGTAGTTGCGCCGCGTATTCCTCGACAGATCACGACTTTCTCCCCTTTATGTTGCCAGTGGTTTTTCCGGGAGGAAGATGCAGTCCCTGGCGAATTTGTCTCTTATTCGTCCTGGTTGCGCCCGCCTAGACAAGCCTCAGGGGCTGACAGAACATTATCGATGCCAACAAAAAAGACGTGGAGTTTGTCTCCACGCCTTGAGTTTCTTTACGTCGACTGCCGTTACACAGCCCAACGCTCCTCAACAAGCGGAGACGGTTGGTTCACACCAAAATAATAACCAAACCAAAAGTTGCCAAAAGAAAACCCGCGCCACTCGTGGCGCAGGTTGTTGGACAACAGGATCTCCGCTGCAGACGGACCATCCAACAGATTGATCGGAAGAAGAGAATCATCCTCGCCGCGAATCAGATCGGCGATTGTCACTGGTGCTTCGATTCTTTCGGTAGTCACGCTGTCGAATCGTCCTCGTTATGGGGCGGATATGCATCTGTTTCGGACATTGCGAGCAAGACTACCACATCGAAAACGGGTTGTCAATTCTCTTACAACGAGATTCAGCAGTAGGCAAGTATATTCGCCATGTAAATTACCTTCTGAGTCATTTTTGAGCGGCTGGTTGCATCACCAAGACATCATAGGGACCATACAAACTGTCCTGGATGACAAATGCTCTGAATTCGCCTTCTGGTGAAATCGAATCCTCGACGACTCGCGAAACTGCAAGTCCGCCGTCTCCCATGGGACGAAAATGCCGTGAGGGGGTCACTTCTGTCAAAGATCCAGATTCGAAAGGGTAGCTTTGGATCCGGCGCGGCGTCTTGTCGACTTGAGGATCAAACACCCATAGGTCCTTCCTGCATTTCGACCCAAAGTAGAGACGACTGTCAGGGCCCCAGCCATGCAAGCGATACTTGCACCCAAAGACGTCATGTTCGCGTTGCGCACTCTTGAACGCGCTGGCAAAGTTGCCCTTGGGCTCCGTTAGCCAGCTGAGTTCATACTCTCTATGAACCCTGACAGTTCTGAGGTTGTATGGACCGTACATGAACAAAACTGCAAATGGAGCGGCAATTATTGAGGCCAGTATGGCAGCAGAAACGGCCGGTATCTTCCATCCACCCCGACCCAGCACCCAGAACAAGACACAGATTGCCACCCCACAGATGCAGAACATAAAGAACCAGAACCGATCAAGGAACACCGGATTGAGCAAATCGGTCAGCAGAATGAATGGACCGAAGACCCACCAGGCAGGGCGCAGCGGCTCTGGCGTTGCGTCAACAAGCCATCTGCCGTAGACCGAGAGCAACAGAAGGACCAGAAAGGCCCAGAGGGCTCCGCGATGCAGCCTGCCGCCGGCCGGCAGTTTCTTGTTAACCAATATCGCGCAGATCATGATCACCATTCTCCAGAAAACGGTTCCTGACTCGCCAGTATTACGGGACCAGCCAATGGATTGCCACTTTCGCGTAACCAATGTTCCATATCCAATGTGCGGTCCCAGAAATGTACAAGAAACCTACCAAGGGCATTGAATCGTGTCAAGAACCTTTTGAACTGCTTTAGGGAGGAGGAAGATAGATTGTCTGCATCAGGAATTGCCAGGTGATTCTAAGCTTTCGGGATTGCTGCGATACGGTCTTGATGCCAGTGATGGAATATGCAGTGACTTTGCTGCACACTAAACCATTTTGAGAAGCCTTAGATCGCTGCCACCGCGGCGGCTATCTCATAACGAGACCGGTTCGCAGCAGCCCCTATTCCAATCGGGCGCAAAGCTGCGACGTCTCCGGCGGCACTTTCGAAGCGGGGATAGCCGTGACTAGGGCTGAGAGACCCAGCATGAGTCTTGCATATCCGTATTGGTTCCCCGACAATGGTAGATTAGGAGATACAACGTGTTATTTGATGGGTAGACGCCGTCGGTCCTGACGGCCAGTTTCTGCTCGCTGCAGGCCCGGAATATTGGCTTACATTTCAACAACATTTCCAGGAGGATTTGCATGCAGATTTCATTTTCACTGCAGAATAAAGTGGCGCTGGTCACGGGCGCAAATGGCGGCATTGGGCGCTCGATTGCGTTGGGATACAAGGCATTGGGTGCGACGGTGATTGCCACCGGACGCAACCCGCAGAAGAACGCGGCGATTGCGGAAGAGTTGGGCGACAGCCACGAGGTCATTTCGCTGGATGTGCGTGACGAAGAGGCGGTCAATCAGACTGTGGCTGCTATCGTCGAAAAACACGGCAGACTCGACATCCTGGTCAACAACGCCGGCATCGCCCGCCGCATCAACGTGCTGGACATGGATACGGCGGACTGGCATGACGTTATCGACACACATCTGAACGGTGGCTTCTACTGTGCCAAGGCTGCGGCCAAAGCGATGGTCAACGCCGGTAACGGCGGCAAGATCATCAACATCGGGTCGATGTATTCGCTGCTAGGGCCGCCTAACGTCACCAACTATGCAGCGGCCAAAACCGGAATCCTCGGCCTTACCCGCGGGCTGGCAGTCGAGTTGGCGGTTCACAATATTCAGGTGAACGCCCTGCTGCCCGGCTGGCACAAGACCGACCTTAACCGCGACCTGCTGGACGGGCCCCTGGGCGAGGAGATCCGCCACAAGACCCCGGCGCGGCGCCTGGGGACGGCAGACGACCTCGCAGGGGCGGCGATATTCCTGGCCTCAGACGCCGCCGAGTTCGTCACCGGCACCACCCTGGTTGTGGATGGCGGCTACTCGATAATGGACCGCCAGTGGGCAGATTGAAACCGGTCATTTGGATCGGGTATAATGCGGGCATCGTGAGGCACTGGTGAAGGGGCAAGGAGGACTGATATGGCTGTTACGACAGTCGAACGCTCGACGACAACTCCTGCGACGGAAACTGAGACGCCAGTTCCACCTTTGAACAACGGCGACCGGCTTACGCGCGCCGAGTTCGAGCGCATCTACGCGTCCCATCCTGAAATTAAGAAGGCGGAACTCATTGAAGGAGTCGTCTATATGCCATCCCCGGCACGCTACCTCGAACATGGCGAACCACTGTTTGACGCAATTGGTTGGCTCAGTATGTACAAAGTTGCTACACCTGGAGTAAGAGGCGGTGACAACGCCACTCTTCGTCTTGATTTCGAGAATGAACCTCAACCGGATGTACTCTTGCGACTGCCAGCTGAACTCGGGGGAAGCTCCAGAATTGGGGAAGACGGCTATCTGGAAGGGACACCGGAACTGATTCTTGAAGTTTCGGCTAGCAGCGCCAGCTATGATCTGAATCAGAAGAAACGGGCCTATGCCCGCAACGGCGTACCGGAGTACATCGTTTATCTGGCCTATGAGCAACGCGTTATCTGGCATGTTCTCCGTGAAGGCGTCTATGAGGTGCAGGGGCCAGACGAAGATGGCGTACTTAAAAGCGAACAGTTCCCTGGCCTGTGGTTGCTGCCGGATGCGCTTCTGTCCGGCGATCTTTCCGGCGTCCTGGAAACGCTGCAACACGGGATTGCGTCATCCGAACACAAGACATTCTGCGCCGAGCTAACGCGGCGCCTCAAGGAGGCCAAATGAATCTCACTACCCCGGACAACCTGGCTGTAGTCGACCACCTGCTGACAACCACGCGCTCTGTGCGGAAGCGGCTGGACCTGAATCGTCCCGTAGAGCGGGAAGTCATCGAAAAGTGCCTGGAGATCGCGTCCCAGGCCCCCAGCGGCAGCAACCGGCAGGGCTGGCACTTTGTCGTGGTAACCGATGCCGAAAAGAAACTGTTCATAGCCGAACGGTATAGGAAGGCTTGGTACGGATACAACGCCACGCGCAATGTGGGTGAAGGGCCGGACGTGACAGCAGAGGAGAAACAGATGCTGCGCGTGATCAGCTCCGCCCAGTATCTGGCCGACAACATGCAGGATGTGCCTGTGCTGGTGATTCCTTGCATCGAAGGCCGCCCAGAGGATGCCGCGCCGGCTTCGCAGGCCGGAGTTTACGGCTCGATTCTACCGGCCGCGTGGTCGCTGATGTTGGCACTGCGCGCCAGGGGGCTGGGTTCTGCCTGGACCACGCTGCACCTGCAGAGTGAACGCGAGATCGCCGAAATGCTGGGCATCCCCGCGGGAATTTCACAGGCCGCGCTGCTGCCGGTCGCCTACTTCAAAGGCGACGACTTCCGTCCGGCCAAGCGCAAGCCAATGCGCGACAGAACGTATTGGGAAGGCTGGCAGTCCTGATGAAGCTAGTCGCCGACATTCATCTGCACTCCCACTTTTCACGCGCCACGAGCAAAAACCTGACCCTTGAGCACCTGTGGAAGTGGGCGCAGCTCAAAGGCGTGCAGGTGGTAGCCACTGGCGATATCGCCCATCCAGGCTGGCTGGCCGAGCTGCAAACGAGGCTGGAACCGGCTGAGGATGGGTTGTTTCAGCTCAAGCCGGAATTCGCGGCCACTGTCGCCGACGAGGTGCCCCCTTCTTGCAGCAATACCGTACGGTTCCTGATCGGCGGCGAAATCAGCAACATCTACAAGAAATATGACCGCACGCGCAAAGTACACAACATTGTCTTTGCCCCTTCGATCGAGGCGACAACGGTTCTGCAGGCCGAGTTGGAGAAGATTGGCAACATCCGCTCGGACGGACGTCCGATCCTGGGTCTGGATAGCCGCGACCTGTTGGAAATCGTGCTGGAGGTGGACGACCGCTGCCATCTGATTCCCGCGCACATCTGGACTCCCTGGTTCTCGATTCTCGGTTCCAAATCCGGTTTCGATTCGCTGCAGGAGTGCTTCACCGATCTGTCGCCCCACATCTTCGCAGTCGAGACCGGCCTCTCGTCCGATCCGCCGATGAACTGGCGTGTGTCGTGGCTGGATGACTACACGCTCATCTCCAATTCAGACGCGCACTCCCCGCCGAAGCTGGCACGCGAGGCAACCCTCTTCGACACCGAGTTGAGCTATGACGCGCTGTTCGGCGCACTGCAGAGCGGCGATCCCGCCCAGTTCCTGGGCACTATCGAGTTCTTCCCGGAAGAGGGCAAATATCATCTGGACGGCCATCGCAAGTGCAGGGTCTGCTGGGAGCCGGTCACAACGATTGCCAACGAGGGTCTCTGCACACGGTGCGGCAAGCCGGTGACTGTCGGCGTTTACCATCGGATAGAGGAGTTGGCCGACCGCGCGCCCGGCGCACGCTCCCCTTCGGCCGCGCCATTTACCAGTCTTATTCCACTGCCGGAAGCGCTGAGCGAGATTCTCAGCGTTGGCCCCAACTCCAAGCGTGTGCAGACCGAGTACATGCGCCTGCTGGGGCGGTTGGGACCGGAACTGGAGATTTTGCGGGAGTTGCCCCTTGAGGATATCGCCGCGGCCGGCGGCTCTCAACTGGCCGAGGGCATCCGCCGAATGCGCGCTGGTGAGGTCGTTGCGCAGAGCGGCTACGACGGCGAATACGGTGTGATCCGCATGTTCGATGGTGAGGCAGACCAGCTTTCATCATTCCAGATCGGAATGTTCGCGAACGAGCCGGCCACTGCCGAGAAGACGGAGATCGCACCGGCAGCTGAGGAGAATAAGGAAGGAGAAGCCGATCTGGAGATTCCGGTAGAGAAGTTGGAACCTCCTCTTGAAGAGGTAGTGGAGGATAGGGCAAAGGAGTCCAATTTGCCGCTAGAATCTGCGCCACTGGAACTCTTTCCCGCTGATTCTCAGGCGAGCGCGGATGCAGCCGGCGGCAAGCAGACGGCATGGTTCGAACAGCTCAATCCGGCGCAGCAAGCCGCGGCCGCCCATACCGAGACACCGCTGGCGATTGTAGCCGGCCCTGGAACCGGCAAGACCCGTACCCTGACTGTGCGCATTGCCTATCTGATCGAGAATCTGGGAGTGTCGCCGTCGACGATCCTGGCGGTAACTTTTACGAACAGGGCCGCGGAAGAGATGCGGGAGCGCCTGGCCGATCTGTTGGGCGCGGAGAGATCAGGGCGTATCACAGTCTGTACATTCCATCAGCTGGGGGCCAGTTTGCTGCAGGAGTTCGGCGAAGCGATCGGCGTAAACCAGACTTTCACAATTCTCGCGGATGCGGATAGGCAGATGCTTCTGAAGAGGGCCTGCCCGGAACTTTCGACAAGGGAGTTGCGGTCGGCCTTGGAGGCGGTCTCGGCGCGCAAGAATGGCTTGACCACGGACGTGTCTGAGAACAACGCTGAGAGCGGAAGTGACATCTGGAAGCGCTATCACGAAGCCCTCACACAGTCCAACGCCCTCGATTTTGATGATCTGATCCTGCGCGCCGTCCAGTTACTCGAGACCAGTGCGGCCACTCTGCGAAAAATCCAGGCTCGGTTTGGCTGGATCTCGGTGGACGAATATCAGGATGTGAACGGAGCCCAGCACCGGCTCTTGCGCCTGCTGACAGCAGGAGGAGCCAATCTTTGCGTGATCGGCGACCCGGACCAGGCAATATACGGCTTCCGCGGCGCCGACCATCGCTATTTTCTCTCCTTTGAGAATGACTTCCCTGGTGGACAGCGCCTCTTTCTGGAGCGCAACTATCGCTCCGCCCAGTCGATTCTGGACGCGGCAATGCAGGTGATTTCCCGCAATCCAGATCACCAGGCGACCGCGCTCATCGCCGACTTTGCCGAGCAGGTTAAACTGGACGTCTATCGCGCCCCAACCGATAAAGCCGAAGCAGAATATGTTGTCCACCAGGTCGAGCAGATGCTGGGTGGCGTCAGCTACTTCTCACTGGATTCAGGGCGGGTTGACGAAGACGGCCTGCCAGAGGAATATACGTTCGGTGACTTCGCCGTCCTCTATCGCCTTAACACTCAGGCCAGGCTGCTGGAGGAAGCATTCGACCGCTCGGGCATCCCTTTCGAGACGGTCGGAGGGAGGGATCTGGCAGACCAGAAGCCTGTGCGGGAGGTCCTGGCGCTCCTGCGTTTGACGCTGGCGCCGGACAGTACAGTCCACTGGGAGCGGATCCTGTCGGAGGGCAAAGGGGCGCTTTCAGACGGAGCGGTCGCAAAACTGGTTAGTCAAGTGAAATCAGAGTCGAAGACGCTGGGCGCTGCGCCCTCTTGGCGAGCTATCGTAGCTTCAGCGTCAGCAATTGGCGCCTTGCGGCAGTCGCAGCGCGACCGGCTGGCCCAGACAATAGAACTCATGGACGCTCTAGCCGGCACAGTTTCCGCACCATTGTCTGAGCAAATTGCGACCGCGGCCGCAGGCTGGCAGAGGCTGCGTGGCGCCGAATATAGCGATGCCGAGAAGGAGAGTATCGACCGCCTTGTGCGCCGCGCCGCGCCTTTCCGCAATCGACTTCGGGAATTCCTGACAACGACGGCTTTGCAGAGTGACGCAGACCAATACGACCAGCGGGCGGACCGAGTGACGCTGATGAGCCTCCATGCTTCAAAAGGGTTGGAGTTCCCGGTCGTGTTTGTCGTCGGTTGTGAAGCTGGACTACTGCCCTATATGCCTGCCAATAGGGAAGTCGACACCGATGAGGAACGGCGGCTGTTCTACGTGGGGATGACGCGTGCGCAGCGGCGGCTGATCCTGACGCACGCCGCCCGTCGCTTTCTATTCGGGCAGTCGGTGGAGAACCGGCTTTCGGACTTTGTCACCGACATAGAGGCGGCCTTGCAGGAAGTGCGGCATGCTCAGCCGCGTCAGACACGCAAGAGGACCGAAGATAGGCAGTTGCGATTGTTCTAAGTCAAATAGCAATGTACGCGAAAGCTGATTCTCGCGACCCGGATCTGTCCTAGCACGCTCTGCCCGCAGGCACTACCAGGCCGACGCCTCATTCAATGTTGACAGCTGTTCGGCTGTCACGTCCACATCCAACGCTGCCAGGCTACCTTGCAGCTGCTCGACCGTATTTGCGCCGATAATCGGCGCTGTCATCCCCGGCCTGGCCAGGAGCCAAGCAAGTGAAACCGCTAACGCAGTCGTGCCGAGTTCACCGGCTACGGCCTGCACCGCGTCCAGAACTTTCCAGCCTGCGTCATTAAAGTAGCGGTTGCGCACGCTCTCCGCCCGCACGCTCTCCGTATCGCCCTCCCGACTGTATTTTCCTGTCAGAAAGCCGCCGGCCAGCGGGCTGTAGGGAATAATGCCGATGCCGTAAGCCTGGCAAACTTCCGCCAGTTCCTGCTCAAACTCGGCCCTGTGCACCAGATTGTAGTGGGGCTGAATTGAGTCATAGCGGGCCAAGCCATATTTGTCGCTCGCCCAGAGCGCCCCCATCAAGCGCCACGCCGGATAGTTGCTGCAGCCGATGTAGCGCACTTTGCCCTGCTGCACCAGGCGATCCAAGGCCTCCAGCGTCTCGGCAATGGGCGTTTCTGCGTCGAAGTAGTGGGTCTGATAGAGATCGATTGTATCGCTCTGCAGGCGGCGAAGAGAGGCGTCGCACGCGTCAAATATGTGCTTGCGGCTGAGACCTTGATCGTTTGGCCCAGGCCCCATCTGTCCGCGCACCTTGGTGGCAATGATCATCTGGCTGCGGTTGCCTCTCGCCCGCATCCAGCGCCCGATCACCTCCTCACTGACGCCGCCGTTGTTGCCATCCACCCAGCGGCTGTAAATGTCAGCAGTGTCAATAAAATTGCCGCCCGCCTCCGCGAAGGCGTCCATCACCGCGAAACTCGTCTTCTCGTCGGCAGTCCATCCAAAATTCATCGAACCCAGACAGAGCGGTGAAACCTTCAACCCGGTCCGGCCCAGCCGACGATACTCGATGCCTTTCATTGTTCAAGCCCCCTCAGCATTCTCTCATCTCCCACCCGGCGCGTGACGCGGCGGGCGTCCAGCTCTTCCAACAGAGCCTGTGCGTACTTACGGCTGGTGTCAAGCAGATCGCGCACATCCGCCAGCGTAATTGCCCCGTTAGACCGGGCCAGGGCGATGATTTTCTGTGTGGCGGCGACGAAATCTTCCTGGCGAAAATAGACTGCGCCGGGCAGCCGCGCCAGGACATTCCGCTCAACCAGCGACTCCAGCAGATTTTCGTCACCTCTCAATAGGTCGAGCGTGTCGATAGCATTGGGCGGGCTGAACGGCGCGGCCGCATAGGCCTGCAGGACCCGATCGACCGCTTGCTGCTGGTCGGGCGAATACCTGACAGTATGCGAAAGAAGCCGGACAGTACTTTCTTCGCTTGCCACCAGTCCGTCACCATTCGCCTGCAAGGCCAGCTCGTTGAACGCCCTCTGGGGAAGCTCTTTCCGAATGCCGCCTGCTCCAGCCACCAGCAGGCGGCTGCGCGCTTCGCTGCGGGGCATCCCCTGGCGCAAAGGATATTGGCTGTGGAATTCGCCAAGTAGCAGTTGCAGGTCTGCGACAATCTGCTGGTAAGCCGAAATGCTGATCAGCAGCCGCTGTTCGTCCAACCCTCGAATCAAACCCGCTTCCAAGAGCTGGCGGATGGCCTCGCCTGCAATTTCCTTGTCGAGTCCACTGGCGGCTATCAGGTCCTGCTCCGAAAGCAGTGGTTCCCGCTCAAGACTCTGCAACACGATCTCATCGGGGCTGCCTTGCGCAAGCGTTTCCAACTTGGCGACCACCGTTGCATCGAAACGTCGATAGCGACGACGGGGGTGTGGGTCGAGAATCTCGCCGCCGCCGAGCGTGAAGCTGGGCGAGGGCTGGCGCAGAATGAAGCGGTCGCCGCCTGCAACAAGGACAGGGCGTTCCAGCCGCAGCTGCAGCCAGCCTTCATCACCGGGCAGCAGTTCCTCTACGGCCAGAAGACGTACATGAGCAGGGGTCTCAGACGCACCGCTGAACAGATCTACGGCCATGTTGTGTCGCAAGGGATTCGTGGAGTCGGGCAGCAGCCGGAAGGAGACATCCAGCAGCCGGGTCGAACGCAGCGTCTCCGGAGTCACAACGACCTGTCCGCGGCCGATTTCATCGGTGGCGATGCCGCTGAGATTAACGGCTACCCGACTGCCAGGCAGGGCGCGTTCGATGGTTTGATTGTGTGTCTGCAACGCCCGCACGCGGCCCGAGGGACCGTCAGGAAGAATATCAACCGGTTCGCCGACGGAAATATGGCCGTCGCTCAAAGTGCCCGTCACGATTGTACCGAAGCCTGGCAGGCTGAAGATGCGGTCAATAGGCAGCCGCGGGCGGCCGCGATCACGGCGGGGGGGCAGCGCGGTCAGCCCCCGGGCCAGAGCTGAGCGCAGTTGGTCAAGGCCGTCGCCAGTCTGTGCGCTCACACGGATGATGGGCGCGCCTTCCAGTCGAGTGCCAACCAGGATCTCCTGGATGTCAAGCTCGACCAGGTCAAGCCACCCTGGTTCATCGATCAGATCTGTCTTGGTGAGGGCTACCAGACCTTCGGGAAGCGCGAGCAGGTCAAGGATGGCGAGATGCTCGCGGGTCTGGGGCATGACCCCCTCTTCGGCGGAGATGACGAGGATTGCGGCATCGACGCTGCCCACGCCCGCCAGCATGTTCTTGATGAAGTCGATATGGCCGGGCACATCAACGATGCTGACAGGTTCAAGGGAGCCGTCGGGCATGGCCAGGTCCATCCAGGCGAAGCCCAGAACGATGGTGAGCCCGCGGCGTTTTTCTTCTTCCAGTCGGTCGGGGTGGCTTCCGGTCAGCGCTTGAACCAACGTCGACTTGCCGTGGTCGACATGGCCAGCGGTGGCGATAACCCGCATCAGGTGCGGTTGCGTGTCGGCTCACCGGTGGCGATACCGGTGGTGCGTGGCTGGCTGTTATTCTGGCGGGCGTACAGTTCGGCGGTACGGCGCTGCTTTTGCCATTCCTCTTCCAGGTCCTTCATTGTTTCGTCCCTTTCTTCGAGAGACGTTTGCAGACCGTCGAGCCAGAGCTGGGCCGCATTTATATATCGGCCGCCATATTGCTCCTGCAGCTTCCACAGAAGACGCAGCATCTCTTCGTGTACGCGCAAGTCATGCAGCATCGGCGGAAGATGATCCAATAGCTCCTTGTTGTTCTTCTCCTGCTCCCCCCAGAGGTGCTCCTGGCGCAGACCGTCGCGACGACTCTTCTTCTCGTACTCCTCTTGAAACTCTTCCATCTCGCGGCGCATGCGCTCTTCGGCCAACCGTTGCAGTTCCTGCACCTGGACCTGATCTCGGCGAATGTTTTCCTGAAACTCTGGAATTGAATTTGCTGCCCGGCGGGCCGCTTCGATCGATTGGCCGAACGCCTGCAGACGTTCTTCATTCTTGGCGACAACGGCCCGCTGATCATCTATAATCTCTTGCCAGCGGGTCAGTACTTGCAAGCGCTCAACGACCTCGACGCGCAGCCGCTCCATGAATTGCTGCTGCTCCTCTCGAACCTCGGCAAAAACCGGCCGCCAGCGCTCGATTTCAGTGCTCATTCGGCGGTCGGCATCCTCAAGAATTGAAAAGCGCCCGCTGAAAGCTTCGGTACGCTTAAACAGTTCGACCGTCTCCTGCTGCAGCTGGGCGATTCGTTTTGCATCGCCGGTGCGCTGATCGGCCAGAAAAGGGATCTGACGCGTGCGCTCTTCAATGTCTTTGACAAGCAGATTGACCTGATTCCTACCCTCCATAATCATGTCAACCATACGTTCTTCTTCACCCTTACGCAGTTCTACCTTCTCTTCAATCCGGCCAATACGCGGCAGCTCCCGGCGCACTTCGCTGATCTCTCTTGAGATTGCCTCCCTGTCGGCCAACCGCGCGCGGTCAAATTCGCGGGCAACCTGCGCTTGCCCCTCGTCGCTGCGGTCGATCATCAGGCCTAATTCCTGCTTAACGCTTTCAATCTGCTGTTCAATTTGGGCGAATCGACCCAATTGCGCAGTTGTAGATGCCAGGCGCCCCTCCAACTCCTGGATGCGACGCGCCTGTTCGACTATGTCTCCAGACTGGCTTTCCAGCTGCTGCTGCAAACGGGAAATCTCGGCCCGGTCGCGCCGGTGCTCTTCGTCGAGCCAGGTTACCATTTGGGCAAGTTGGGCAGTATCCATTTTTCTTTCTTTCAGCGCACTCTGTTGGGTTAGGCGCGCTCAGATATCCTTGCGTGACAGGGGAACCACAACATTTTGCATCGGTTGCCCCTTCAACCCTGACGCCCGGTTCGTTTACCAGCGTTGTGCCTAACGGCCAGGAGGGACCTTTTGGAACCTGAATTGTACCATTTGGGGGAGAGAAAAGACAACCGGAATTCAACGCCGTGTGTACTCCACCTGCAGGTAGGTAGCGTTCAATACGTCCCTGGCCTGGAGCGTTGACGCCCACGAAAGCGTGCCTTTTCACAGCCTGGTTCCTGCGCTGTCCCCGCGGTACATGGAGAGTTTCCTGCAGTCAGCAGACCTGACGCCCCCTGTAGGCCCCATGTTCTGCTTTCAGGCTGCCGCCAGTCGACCGAATCGATGTAATAGGTAGCAGCCGGCAGGTCAGCCGACGACAGCGCCGGGCCATTCGGGAGACGCGTGCCCGGCGCAAGCAATTGGCGCGGAACGATACTCAATCTACAGCATAGTGTTTGAGCGCGCCCGGGTCAAGCTCCAGGCCCAAGCCATGTCTATCAGGGTCTGGAGACCAAAGACCGTCTTGCGGTTCGTCGAAGGAAGAATAGAAAATACGGTCGGACGCCTCGACCGTGCCCAGGTATTCGACAACTTTCAAATTCGGCGTCGCACAGGCCATATGAAGATGTACAAGCTGGTAAGCATGCGGAGCCACCGGCAGGTTGAAAGCGTGGGCGAGATGGGCGACCTTCATCCACTCGGTGATGCCGCCGACGCGGCCTACGTCGGGCTGCACAATGTCGGCGCCGCCGCGGGCGATGAGGTCCTTGAAACCATACTTGGTGTACTCGTGTTCACCGGTTGCTACAGGGATGTCGATGGCTCTGGCAACAGACGCCAGCCCTTCGATATCGTCGGCCAGAACCGGTTCTTCAAACCAGCCTACATCGTACTGCTCAAAGATTCTTGCCATGCGGATGGCCTGTTTGGCGTAGTATCCGTTATTGGCGTCGATGTAGATTGTCACATCAGGGCCTACGGCCTCGCGCACCGCGGCCAAGCGCACAACGTCTTCCTTCTCGCTCTGGCCGAAATCTTTGCCGACCTTCATCTTCACGGCCTTCATTCCTCGTTCCACGTAACTGCACTGCTCCGCCACCAATTCATCCTCAGAAAAGTGCGTCCAGCCGCCGCTGCCGTAGACGGGCACCGTCTCTGTGAAAGGCCCCAGCAGCTGGTAGAGGGGCGTCTCATAGTACTTGGCCTTCAGATCCCAGAGGGCGATATCCACTGCCGAGAGCGCGCTGAATGCAAGACCCTTGCGCCCGACACCTCGAATCGCCCAGAACATTTCATCCCACAGCTTTTCGATATGCAAGGCGTTCTGACCAAGCAGAATCGGCTTGAGCGTTCGTTCAACTACTTCGCGCGCCGCGGTTGTTCCTCCGCCCAGCCCCAGCCCGACCAGACCCTGATCGGAATAGACATGGACGAAACACTGGCTGCGCCCCGGCGAGATATGACGAATAGTCGCATCCTGAAATCCAGGAAGATGGGGAAGGGACAGCACGGTTGTCTTGATATCCTGTATTATCATCGAAACCCTCCTGCAGGTTTGTTTGGCTTTCAAGCTGGCAGTTGCTATTATCCCACATATTCAGCAAAACAGGCTGGAGCAAGAATACACCGGGAGGCTTGGTATCTCGCGGCAGGAGCCGTAACATCACTGCAATTTCATTCCATTGCCCGCCTGGCGGTCTAATTCCGCCGGCGTGGTGCTAGACCATTCAGAGGACGGGGCCGCCAAAGCCAACTATGAAAAAAATCGAATTGGGATCTGTTGTACAAGTGGGAATCGTCGTGCGCGATGCGCGCGCCGCGGCCAAAGCGTGGACAGAGCGCTTTGCAATGGAACCGGCCCAGGTGGTGGACTGGCCCCCCGAGGGCAGCGATCTTGATGCACAGTCTACCTTTCGTGGACAGCCAGGAAACTTCCGTATGAGACTGGCCTTCATCGAGACAGGTGCAGTCCAGATCGAATTTATCGAGCCGCTTGAAGGCGACAACATCTATTCCGAGTTCTTGGACGAAAGGGGCGAGGGACTACACCACTTGCTCTTTCGAGTGCCCGATCCTGAAGGGGTGGCACAGGAGCTGAAAGTGGATATTATCCAGAGCGGTGGCTCTACCTTGGACCCGGGAGCAGTGTGGGCTTATCTGGATACGGAGAAGATTTTGGGTTCAATCATCGAACTGAAAACCAAACGTTAAGAGCAAGTCTGTAAGTTTATTTGACCCGATTTCAGACAAATGATACAATAAAAGGTGATTGTGACTTCGGGAGCGGGATACCCCACCCCGCCCGGCAACACGGTCGCTAGGTGCCGATTTCATTTGAATCCGCAACCTGGAGGCGCGTAGGACAAACTGTCCCCTCATTAGAACTGTCGAGACTATGCGAGTTGGCATTGACGCCAGGCTCAGTTACCACCAGCCTGCAGGAATCAGTCGCTATACGACGCATCTCATCGAAGAGCTTGCGCAGCTGGATCGGGAAACAACGTACACAGTTTTCCAGCACCGCAAACAGCGGAAACCTCTGGCCACTGCGCCCAATTTTAGACGGCGCACACTGTTCACGCCGGTGCATACGCGCGTTGAACAAAAGATGTTGGCGGCCGAGTTGTCTTTCCATTCGCTGGACCTGCTCCACAGCACAGACTTTATTCCGCCGCTTTACAGCAGCGTCCCTTCTGTCATCACTGTTCACGATCTTGCCTTCCTGCGTTGGCCCCACTTTCTGACCGAGTCCCACGCCGCCTACTACAGCCAAATCGACCAGGCAGTGCGCCATGCCCAGCACATTATCGTGCCCAGCGAGAGTACCAAGAGCGATGTAGTTGGTCGGCTCGGCGCTTCTCCCAAAAAGATCAGCGTCATTTACGAAGCCGCGGCGTCCCTTTACTGTCCACTGTCGAAAGCCCAATCCCGAGCGGCAATGCAGGACAAGTACGGTATCCCGGAAAAGTACATTTTTTTCGTCAGTACCATTGAACCGCGCAAGAATGTGGGCGGCCTGCTGGACGCCTTTCACCATCTCCGGAAGTGTTACAGCGTGGAGGACACGGGCCTCGTCCTGGCCGGTAAACCCGGCTGGTTGTACGAGGAAGTGTATCGGAAGGTCGAACAGTTGGATCTTGGTCAAAGCACCTTTTTCTTGGATCGCGTACCTGATGAGGATCTCCATCAGCTGTTCGTCGGCGCACGTTGCCATGTACATCCGGCATTTTACGAAGGCTTCGGCCTGTCGCCGCTGGAAGCAATGGCCTGTGGCACACCGACCATCGTAAGCAACACGAGTAGCATGCCGGAGGTGGTCGGAGATGCCGGGCTGATTGTCGATCCGGCAGACTGGGAAGAGATCGCCGTCGCCATGCACCGCCTTCTAACCGACGATGAACTCCATCAAGAGCTGTGCCAGAAAGGCCTGCAACGAGCATCGGTATTCAGCTGGGGCCGTGCCGCGGCGGAAACTCTGGAAGTCTACCGCATGGTCTGCGGCGGGACCGCCGTGCCGGCCGCGTCGGTACATCATAATTCAGCCTGACCGGCGGCGATGAAACTTCTCCTGCTTACACCGCAGTCCCCTTATCCTCCCCGCCAAGGCACAACACTTCGCAACTACTTTCTGTTACGCCACTTCGCTTCCAAGCACGAAGTGGATCTCTTCACCTGCCTCGCGCCAGCAAACAAGAGCTGGCCGGAACCGAGGCTGGCTGAGCTTTGCACACGCGTAGAGGGCTTTCGGCAACCCGAAAGGCGATTGAGCCGCCGCATGCTCGACGCCTTGGTGGCTGGAAAGCCGGACATGGGCCTGCGCCTGGTACAGAAAGATGCCTTCGCCCTGCTCGAACGCATGCTGGCAGAAAAGACCTATGACCTCGTGCAAGTCGAAGGTTTGGAGATGGTCCCTTACGGCTTTCAGATTCTGCAGATGGCTGGAGAGCGACCCCTTGTCGTATTCGACAATCACAACGCCGAATTCCTGCTTCAGAAGAGAGCAGCATTGATGGACGGCCGCAGCATAGCACGCTGGCCGGCAGCGTTCTACAGCTGGCTGCAGTGGCAGAAACTGTACCGCTATGAACGTGCATTCTGTCAGGCCGTAGATGGTATCGTTGCTGTCAGCGAGCCGGACCGGCGGATGTTGTCCTCGCTGGCGCCGCGGCGGCCGGTCGTGAATGTGCCCAACGGCATTGAAATCTCCCGCTATGTTCCCCAACCGCTGCTGCCAAAGAGCCCCCCTTCGTTGGTCTTCACGGGCAAAATGGACTATCGCCCCAATGTGGATGCCATGCTCTGGTTCGGGCTGAAGGTGTTGCCTCGCGTCCGCAGCCAACTGGATATAAAACTGCAGATCGTCGGCATGGACCCTCACCGCAGGTTGGACCGGTTGCGGGCAGAGCCGGACATAGAGTTGACCGGTGAAGTCGACGATGTCGTTCCTTACATACATGGCGCGTCGGTATATGTGACGCCAATGCGTGTGGGCGGAGGCACTCGTTTCAAGGTCTTGGAAGCATTGGCCTGCGCGCGGCCGGTTGTAAGCACGACGCTGGGTGTAGAAGGGATCCCGGTCCGGGATGGAGAGCACATACTGATCGCTGATGACGCCGCTTCCTTCGCCGACGCAGTGGTGTCCCTGCTGCGCGACCAGGCCGGCGGCGGAGAGCGCAGCCGCGCCCTTGGCGAAGCGGCCCGTTCGTTTGTTGAAACGCAGTTCTCGTGGAAGACGATTTTGCCGCAGATGGATGCCTTTCACGCGCAGCTGATATAGTAGTCAACGGTGACGGCCCAAATCTAGAACGCAAAAAGCCTGCCTGCTCTTTCCCTATCTGTTCGAAACAATTCAGCCAGCGCAAGTTCGCGGCCATCCGAACAGCCGCGCCTCCCAATCCAAAGCGCCTCCGGTCACTGACCACTAACCACTGACCACTGCAGTTTTGGGCGGTCGGGCCTTCGGCCCTCCCTTGTGCAGGGGCTGCGCCCCCGCAACGCCCCCCTACAAAAACATGCCTCACCGACCGTGTGCCCTCTTCGCAACGTGCTGGCTGGCGAGCTTGGCGTCGGCTGTACACCGGTTGCGTCACCAAGAGCCTGTATGGTTCCAAGGATGACTGGCTGGTCAACTACTGTTACTTAGTAGTTACCATTTTCCCTGCCTTGCACCCCCGCGTGTACCGGCCTCAGGTGTAATTTGGCCGTCATTCTGGTGGAGAAATTGCCTGTGGCATTACGGCCCCAGTTGTTGTACAATTCCTCCGGCACAAATTCTTCCCCCGTATTTGTGGAGGAATCCGACAGTACGGGGGGACTCAGGTCCGTTCTCCCCAAATAGAACGCGGCGTCACTTCGTGTGCGCAGACGCACCAGAATAAGGCCGCCGGCACGCGCCTCAGCCCGTGAGCCTTGGCGCGCAACCCGCAGGATTTCGTGCGCCATCCTCAGTGAACAATCGGCGCCACATGGAGCGACAATATGACTGCTAACACAATTCCCAGCGCGCAGGTCGGCAACACCAGCTTGCAAGTTACGAGATTGGGCATGGGCACCGCACCGATCGGAAATCTCTACAGTGATTTGGACGATGAAGAGGCCCTCGAAACAGTCCGACGATCCTATGAAAATGGAATCCGTTTCTTCGACACTGCTCCTCTGTACGGCGCGGGGGAAGCGGAGCGGCGACTCGGCGAAGCGTTGCGGGGCATTCCACGCGATAATGTGGTTATCCAGACCAAAATCGGCCGCATCCTGCGTCCTGACCGATCAATCTATTTCGACTACAGTCGGGATGGCGTAATGAAGAGCATTGAGGCCAGCCTCGAGCGATTGGGAATGGACCGGGTTGACATTGTTCTTGTACATGATCCCGACTTCGTGAATGAAGAATTTCACAATCAGCAGGCGCTGGACGAGGCCTTCCCTGCGCTGGTGGACCTGAGAGAGCAGGGGGTCATCGGCGCGGTGGGAGCAGGCATGAACCAGTGGGAGATGGAATGGGAATTCGCCAAGAAGATCGACGTCAACTGTTTTCTGCTGGCCGGACGCTACACGCTCCTGGAGCAGACTTCGCTGAATTTCCTGGATTGGTGTACGGAGAACGACGTGAGCATCTTTCTAGGCGGCGTGTATAACAGTGGCATTCTGGCCACAGGCCCGGTTTCAGGAGCCAAATACGACTACGAAGACGCGCCGGAGGAGATCTTGGCAAAGGCGGGGCGCCTCCAGCAGATTACGACAGGGCATGGCGTGCCCCTGCACGTTGCTGCCCTGCATTTCGCGGGGGCCCATCCCGCCATAGCCTCTCTCGTTATCGGCTCGGCGACCGCGGCCGAGGCCGATGACAACCGGACCATTTGGGATGTGGAGCCGCCTGCAGCGATGTGGCAGGAACTACAGGACAGCGGACTGATCGCGGCTTCGGCGCCGCTACCTGCCTGACCTAGAGGAGAATGGTGCCATGTACGCCTCTCTACAGGGAATCCTCCAGTCAATACTTGTGTTCCTGGGCCGGTTGATTAGCAGCCTTTTTGTTTCTGTTTCAGTAACGGGCCTGGAGAACTTCCCGCGCAACGAGGCCTTGATACTCGTTTCCAATCACTTCAGCTGGTTCGACGGTCCTTTACTCATGATCTTCCTGCCGGTCCGCATCGTTTTCCTGCTTGCCATTGAGACAGAACGCGTCTGCTTTTTCCGTTTTCTCAGCCGGTCGTTCAATTTGATTCCGATCTGGCGGGGGCAGGTGGATCGCAAGGCAATGCGTGCTGCGCTGGCCGCGCTGAAGGACGGCCGAATCGTCGGCGTTTTTCCTGAGGGGGGAATCGATCCTTCCTTGGCAGGGGCGCGGGAGCGGGGCGAGCGGATCGAACGGATTGCCGGTCACACGGCGCGCCACAGCGCAAAACTGATTCACGCCCAATCAGGC
>LXNI01001410.1_pt1 | contig 21041 bp, 25 predicted proteins | sample 809091 | NCBI WGS metagenome assembly LXNI01 (sample SAMN04870527, study PRJNA318959) | sponge metagenome | biome: 01000161; feature: marine sponge reef; material: water | host: Sarcotragus foetidus | place: Greece: Milos, Mediterranean Sea | collected 2013-05-29 | depth 5-7 m | reverse complement strand
AGACCAAGAAACTTCACCGCTTCCGGGCGGCCCGGCCGGGCCGCACCAAAGCAAAACAAACCATAAACACTGTTACCCATGTAACCGGTCTATAGTGTCACCCATCTATCCGGTTGCTCAGTCTGCGAGCCATAGCCGTAGCTGGGTGAGGGGGAAATTCCATATCACCCTCACCCTTATTCCCACCCTCACCCCGGCCCTCTCCCAGAGGGAGAGGGAGTTTCGGTGGGTCCCCTCGCCCCCTTCCCGGGGGAGAGGGGCAGGGTGAGAGAGCGCAAAAAGGAGAATTCCCTAATTGAGTACAGACCCTAGAGCGGATCATGGTTTGCCGAAATCGCTTCGCGATGCCGGAAATCATGTGAATCTGCTCTGAATCTTAAATGGAGATCGGATTCACATGATTATAAGGAACCTCGAAACGGTTCCGTAAAACCATGACCCGATCTACGGGAACCGGATGAATTTTCCACACCTTCGAGGCCGAAAATGAGCGACAGAGTAGAGAAGGGCGGGCTCAGCATCGCCCAAGTTTTGCATGACCTGGTGGAAACGCGGATTGCGCCCGGCACCGGGGTCGATCCGGCGGATTTTTGGTCGGCGCTGGAAACGCTCATCGCCGATCTCGCGCCGAAGAACCGAGCATTGCTCGACAAGCGGGACGAATTCCAGTCGAAGATCGACGATTGGCATTCGGCGCGCAAGGGCCGGGACATCGACCCGGACGAATACACTGCCTTCCTGAAGGAAATCGGCTATCTGCTGCCGGAAGGCGGCGACTTCGACATCGCGACTTCCAATGTCGACCCGGAAATCGCCGAAGTGGCCGGCCCGCAACTCGTGGTCCCGGTGACCATCGCCCGCTATGCTTTGAACGCCGCGAACGCCCGCTGGGGCAGCCTCTATGACGCCCTTTACGGCACCGATGTCATCGCCGAAGACGGCGGCGCGGAGATAGGTTCCGGCTACAATCCCGTGCGCGGCGAGAAGGTCATTGCCTATGCCGGCGCCTTCCTCGACGAGGCTGTGCCGCTGGAGAGCGGCAGCCACCTGACGGCGTCCGGCTACGAAGTCGCCGATGGTGCGCTCAGCGTCGGCGGGTCCGCGCTCAAGGATCCTTCGCAGTTCGCCGGCTACCAGGGCGATGCGGCAAATCCCGGCGCCGTGCTGCTCAAGAACAACGGACTGCACATCGAGGTCCGGATCGACCGGGACAACGCCATCGGCAAGGATCACCCGGCGGGCACCAAGGACGTGGTGCTCGAAGCCGCCATCACCACGATCCAGGATCTGGAAGACTCCATTTCGGCCGTGGATGCCGAGGACAAGGCGTTGGCCTACGGCAACCTGCTGGGCCTGATCCGGGGCGATCTGGAAGACACTTTCGACAAGGGCGGCAAGGCCATGACGCGGCGGCTGGAGCCGGACCGTACCTGCACCGGGGCCGATGGCGGCGAGCTTACGCTGCCGGGCCGCTCGCTGTTGCTGTTTCGGAACGTGGGTCACCACATGTACACGGACGCCGTGACCGTCGGCGGCGAGGAGGTGCCGGAGGGTATCGTCGATGCCATGGTCACCGGCCTGATCGGCATTCACGATCTCAAGCAGACCGGCAGCGTGCGGAACAGCCGTACCGGCTCGCTCTATATCGTGAAGCCGAAGATGCATGGGCCCGAAGAGGTCGCCTTCACCTGCGAGCTGTTCGGACGGGTCGAGCAGGCCCTCGGACTCGATGCCGACACCATGAAGGTGGGCATCATGGACGAGGAGCGGCGCACCACCATTAACCTCAAGGAATGCATTCGCGAGGCCAAGGACCGGGTGGTGTTCATCAACACCGGCTTCCTCGACCGCACGGGTGACGAAATCCACACCTCCATGGAGGCCGGGCCGTTCCTCAAGAAGAACGACATCCGGGGCGAGCCGTGGATCGCGGCTTACGAGGACTGGAACGTGGACATCGGTCTCGAGACCGGTTTCAAGGGCTCGGCCCAGATCGGCAAGGGCATGTGGGCCATGCCGGACGAGATGGCGGCGATGATGGACGCCAAGATCGGCCATCCGACGGCCGGCGCCAACACGGCCTGGGTCCCGTCCCCGACGGCCGCCACCCTGCACGCCATTCACTACCACAAGGTCAGCGTCGCCGCCCGGCAGGACGAACTGGCGGGCCGGGGCCGGGCCGGCCTCGACGACATCCTGACCGTGCCGCTGCTCGGCGGGCGGAACCTGTCCGATGAAGAGGTGCAGGAGGAACTCGACAACAACTGCCAGGGCATCCTCGGCTATGTCATTCGCTGGGTCGAGCACGGCGTTGGCTGTTCCAAGGTGCCGGACATCAGGGATGTGGGCCTGATGGAAGACCGGGCGACCCTCAGAATATCCTCACAGCATCTCGCCAACTGGCTGTATCACGGCGTATGCACCGAGGACCAGGTCCGGACGTCGCTGGAGAAGATGGCCGCCGTCGTCGATCGTCAGAACGAGGGCGATCCGGCCTATCGGCCCATGTCCGGGAACTTCGACGGCTCGGTCGGCTTTCAGGCGGCGTGCGATTTGATCTTCAAGGGCCGCGAGCAGCCCAACGGCTATACGGAGTACATCCTCCACGAACGCCGCCGGGAGGCGAAGGCGAAGGGCCACGCCTAAGGGGATCCAAGGATGTCTACCGCACCCGTTTTTCCATCCACTCAACCAACTCTTCGAAGCCTATTGAATGGTCAACAATTCCCAGGATCAGTTCTTCCAGTTCATCCTGAACATCAACCCCTCTACGGCGGGTGATTCTGTATCCGCTACGATCCAAAAGTAAGTGGAGTGACAGTAGAGCGGTTCGTTTGTTGCCATCGATAAAGCCGTGATTCAACACTAATTGAGTGGAGCAATGCTGCCGCCTTCTCAGACATCCGCCGATAGTACCCGGTGTATGGGCGACCAACTGCTGAGGCGATGAGCGAAATATCACGAATTCCATCTCGCCCACCAATTTGCATCGCCATTTCATGTGCGTGAATGACGTCGCTGAGAGTAACTCGGAAATGGGGCCTACTTTTTGGCAAGCCTTCTTAGGACCTTATCGTATTTCTTGGCACCCTTCTTGACCGATTGGACCGAAGTGGACTTTGTGACCAATGATAGCTCATGATTGTCAGATCGAATCACATAAGCCGCGCCGCCCTTCTTGACCACATTTCGCTGTGTCATCGCAGATGCGGCCAACGATTTAGCCTTTTCGGTGGATTTGGAATCACGGAGCACTTTAGAGGCTGCTGATGCGGCCTGCTTAGTCTGATTCTCGGGAATTTTGGAAACCTTGCTCGACACGATCCATCTCCTGAATCCCATATAGCATGTGACGTGACTGGATCAAATGACGAACAATGTCCAAGCGAGTGCCTGCAATTTCGATTATTCCAACTAACACGGCAAATGTTAAGGTCGGCTATCGGAACCCCTTCTTCGTCACCGCGGCGAATTCGTCGCCGAGGCCCCATTCCTTGAGGCCGGCTCCGCGGCGGATCAGGATTTCCGGATAGCCGATGCCGATGGCGTCGTCGGGGACGCACACCGCGACCCGTTTGTAAAACCCGCTCCCGACCACCCAAAGCCGAAGAATTTCGCCCGTCGCCTCTTATGGCGGGCGGGTCCGGCGCGTCCGGTCATGGCGGCGGTGCGCATGCATTGCGTCTTGGCGGCGAAGACCGGCGCGCCCTTTTCGACGGCGTAGCCGGTGGCGGTGGTCAGGTCCCCTTCGAACGGACCGACGGCCGTCAATATGACGATGATCCACTGAACGGGACTAATTTACGCAATTTCGCTGTGGATTACTCAAAAATGTCATAAACTGTGGAAAAAAATGCTTAATTTCACGGCATCAACCTGTGGATAACGTCGGGATAACTCGCTGATCGGCGCTTGATCCGGGCTAAGGCCCGGCTCCCTAAAGTCTGTTTTCATCCGAATCCATCCAGGTTAAGCTCTCGTCGGGAGGGCGCACATGGTCCGAAAATTGGTTGGAATTGCGGTGTCGGCTGCGATTGTCCTCGTCGTCGGCATCGGGTCCGCGATGGCCGATGGGCCTGGCGACCGGCGTTCGATCGAGAAGCTGCTGACCAACAATTCGATCATCTATACCGACGAAGTCTCCGGGCTCGAAACGACCATCTACTTCGGCCGTTTCGGCAATTTCGACCGGTACGTGCCCTGCACCTTCACCGACGGCAGCTTCAAGGTGGGCGACGCCGGTGAGGTGTGCCTCAGGGACCGGGAGGGCGCCCGGACCGAGATGTGCTTCAAGCCCACGGTCTCGGGCAACCAGGTCTCCTGGAAAGTGCCGGATAGCCGCACGACGAACGTCGCCCGGCTGTTGGTCGGCAACAAGATGCCCATCGGGTGAAAGATCTACTGATCCCGGCGCGTGTCGCCGGGCGGAAACCCTGAACCTCACGCCCTAGAGATCGCGCCCCGGATTTCACACCCCGGCTTTCACGCGCCAAATTTCACGCCAAGGCGTGCTTCTCCGGATCGTCGAGGAATTCCATCGGAAATTCCGGGCCCCACTGATTGGCCAAGCCCGCCTCGGGCGCGTGGAATCCGGCCGGGTGGTCGTTGTTGACCATGTCGCTGTCGGTCCAGTGCTCGTGAATGCGGCCCCACGGGTCCCGCCAGTAGTCGAAAATCTGGCTGCCGAGGGTGTGCCGGCCGATGCCCCAGGCATGCTTATACTTGCCTGTTTCCTTGAGATAGTCATGGCCGATCTGAACGTCGTCGAAGTCGGCGACCTCGAAGGACAGGTGATTGAACCCGGCCTTTTCCGCCTGGACGTTGAGGAAAACGTGGTGGTCCACATAGCTGCCGGTGGGCGCGTCGATGTGATTGAAGACGGCGAAGATGTTGTCTTCCGTTTCCATCCAGATCTCGTCGGTGGTTTTGAGGCCGAGATGCGCCTGATACCAGTCGTTGGAGGCCTTCACCTGGGCGGTGGTGACGACCGCATGGGCGCTGCGTTTGACATGCGCCGGCCGGTTGGGGATGCGCTGCAGGTCGCCGGCCCGGTTCAAGCGCTCCTTGCCCGTATTGATCACCACGTCCCGCACCGGCAGCGGTTCCAGCATTTCTTGACCCCAGATCACCTCTACTTGGCGGTCGTCCGGATCGGTGAGGCGGACCCGCTTGCCGCCGCCTGGCTCATCCAGGTCTTCCACCGGCGTCGCCCCCTCGGCTTCGGCGAGGGTGTGCAAGTCTTCTTCCGACGCGGCGTGGAATGCGATGCCGATGAAGTCGGGATCGCCCAATTCCGTGACATGAAGGTGGTGTTCCGCATCGGTGCCCCGCATGAACAATGCCGTCTTGGTGCGCTCGGCCCGGAGCATGCCGAAGTCGGTCAGGAACGCTTCCATCAAATCGAGGTCCGGGGCGCTCAATCGCCCGTAGGCGATGTCGGTGACGTTGATCATGAATATCCTCCCTGTCGCCTGGCTGTTTCTTTGGCCGTCCGTTGAGCGGCCCGTTGAGCAGCTTGCCGGGCCCAGCATAGGACAGGGAGGTTCCGGGGGTCCAGGGCGGGGGGGAAATTGTCCGCCTAAAGGTTTTTGAAGTCCCGGTTCAGTTTGAACTCGGACGACGTGACATAGGCTTCCGCGTCGCGAATGCGCTTCTCCACCGAGCGGAATTTCTGCTGGAACTCGGAGACCGTGCGATGGGGATCGACCCGGGTCCGCCGCCAGAACCGCTCCTCGTCGTCCGACCGGTAGAGCCCGTCCGGTTTCGGGTTGAGGACGAAGCCGAGGATGAAGTAGGCGATCGCCACCGGGACCGAGAACATGAAGAAGGCGATGATCGCGGCGATCCGCACCGGGACCACCGAGATGCCGAAATAGTCGGCGATGCCGGCGCAAACGCCGCGGATCACGCCGTTCTCCGGATCGCGATAGAACCGGGTGGGGCTGAACTGCTGCCAGTCGATATTCGCGTGGCGCCCCCGGCGGCGGCGGCCGTGCCGGGTGCCGTGATCATGGCTGTGGCCGTTGTCGTGGTTTTCGCCGCTCATATCCGGCTCCTCCATTCGGGCGCTTCCTCATCGAGGATACGCTCCAGGTTCCGCACGCGGTCTTCCATCTTGCCGAGGCTCTCCCACAGCTCCGTCAGCAATTGTTCGTCGCCCGACGTCATGGTCTTGCTGGTCCGCCAGCGGGTCGCGTAATGGGCAATGATCCAGATCGGCAGAACAATGACCATGAAGACGACGGCGATGGAGACTAAGAAAAATCCGCCCATATCCAGGTACTCTCTCTCCTACGGGTCCGGGTAGGCAGGACGGCGTTAGCCGTCCTCCCGTTCGTTTGACATTTCGGTTTTGCGCCCGCTCATGCGGGCCTTCAGCGCCGCCAACTCGTCTTCGATGACGCTCTCGGCCTCGAGCTCGGCGATTTCCTCGGACAGCGTCTTGCCCTTGCCGAGATCAAACGCTTCCGCCTCGCCCTCGAGGCTGTCCATGCGCTGCTCCATCTTTTCATAGCGGGTGAAGGCATCGTCGATGCGCCGGTCGTTGACCGTCTTGCGCACCTTGATCTGCGACTGGGCGGTGTCGTTGCGTGCCTGGACACTCTTCTGCTTGGCCTTGGCTTCGCGCAGCTTGCTTTCCAGCTTGACGATATCCGCCTCATGCCTTTCGAGCGCAGCGTTCAACGCGCCGAGATCTTCGGCGAGCAGGGTCGCGGTTTCCTCGAGCTTGGCCTTCTCCAGCAACGCGCCCTTCGCCAAGTCTTCCCGGTCCTTGGTGATCGCCAGTTCGGCCTTGCGCTGCCATTCGGCGCATGCCTCTTCGAGGCGGCTGAGGGTCCGCTGGGCTTCCTTGCGGTCGGCGATGATACGCGCCGCATCGGAGCGGACTTCGACAAGGGTGTCTTCCATTTCATGGATCATCAGCCGGATCATCTTCTCCGGATCCTCGGCCTTGTCCAGGATCGAGGTCAGGTTGGAGTTAATGATGTCCGACAGTCTCGAAAAAATGCCCACTTTGGGTTCCTCCTTTCGGGCTTCCCGGCAGCGTTTTCGGTGTCCGGGGAGCGGGGTTTAACAGGGACTAGCGCCTTTCCAACAGCACACGCCGTGCCAACTTATGCCAAGACCAGCCAACCTGTTGATATTTAATGTGGAAATGGAATATCCGGTGGAAATTCCGAGAAAGGAGATTTAAAATTATTTTGAATAAAATAGTGAAATATACCAAAAAATTTCATATAATAAGATCATGGCTTTAGCTCCGGAATTACCGGCGATGGTCGGCGATGCGCCGTCGTTTCTGGCCTTGCTGGAACAGGTATCGCTGGCCGCGCCCCAGGACCGGCCCGTGCTGGTGACCGGTGAGCGGGGCACCGGCAAGGAGTTGATCGCCAATCGGCTGCATCACCTGTCCAAGCGCTGGCAGGGAGGTTTCGTCGAGCTCAATTGTGCGGCACTGCCCGAGACCCTGCTGGAGACCGAATTGTTCGGCCACGAGGCGGGTGCGTTCACCGGTGCCGGCCGGCGGCGCATCGGCCGTTTCGAGCTCGCCGACGGCGGCACGTTGTTCCTGGACGAAATCGGCAACGCGCCTTTGAACGTCCAGGAAAAAATCCTCCGGGTCATCGAATACGGCACCTTCGAGCGGGTGGGCGGCAACGACACCCTCGGCGTCGACGTGCGGGTCATCGGGGCGACCAACCGGGATTTGCCCAGTGAGGCGGAGGCCGGCCGGTTTCGTCCCGATCTGCTCGACCGGCTGTCGTTCGATGTGCTGACTGTGCCGCAGCTCCGCAACCGGCCGGGCGACGTGCATCTGTTGGCGGCTCATTTCGGCCGCTCCATGGCGCGCGAGATGGAGTGGACCGGCTATCCCGGGTTCACGCGGGATGCGCTGAATGTCCTGGAACGCTATGACTGGCCGGGAAATGTTCGGGAGCTCAAGAACGCGGTTGAGCGCTCGGTCTACCGGCACGGCGATGAGGAGCGGCCGATCACAGACGTGGTCATCGATCCCTTCGCCTCGCCCTTCCGCCCGCGGCCGGAGCCGGAAGCGCCGATGTCAAGTGGGGCCGGGTTGCCATCCGAACCTCGTCACGATGTGGATGCCGTGACTCCCATCGATATCCGCGAAGCGGTGGACGCATTCGAGAAGCGGCTGTTGGTCGAGGCGCTGGCTGCCAACCGGCACAGTCAGAAGGAGACCGCCCTGCATTTGGGGCTCGGCTATCACCAGCTCCGCAACCGGCTCAAGAAGCACGAGCTTATTTGAGCTCCGGGCTAGGGTCCGTACTCAATTGAGCCGCCATAGGAGTGTTGCGGCGATGAGGACGGCGGAATGAATGCCGGCGCTGGGTGAGGGTGGAATTTCCATATCACCCTCACCCCGACCCTCTAGAGAGGGAGAGGGAGTAGTCGCCGTTGCCGCATCGTGTCCCCTCGCCCCCTTCGAGGGGGAGAGGGTTAGGGTGAGGGGGAAACCTTGAACCGCAAATCCGCAAAAACGGGAAGCCCCTAATTGAGTACAGACCCTAGCCGCCGATGGCGGCGGTGAGGTCGATTTCCACCAGGGCGCCGGGGATGATCAGGTCCTGACAGCCGACCAAGGTGCTCGCCGGCTTACCCTCGCCATAGAAATCGTTCATCGCCTCGACGACGATATCCCGGTGCGCCGGCTCCAGATTGACGACGAAAATACGCTGGCGGACGTCGTCGTCGGGGGTGGCGCCAAGCCCGTCGAGGACTTTCCGCAAATTGGCGAAGGTCTGCGCAAACTGGGCGGCGAGGTCCCCTTCGCCGGCCAACTGGCCGCCGTCGGTTCCCATCTGGCCCGAAATATGAGCCAGTTTACCGCCCTCGCTGATCACCACATTCGAGAAGTGGGGCGGTTGCCTCATGCCCTCCAGTGCCGGGCGGTCGAGCGTTGCGTTTCCTGACATGAATTCCTCCCTGGATGCCGGGCCCTTACTCGCCCTCGTACTGGTCGTAGAGTACCGCCTTTCGCCGGACCTTGTCGCCCTGGCTCATGATGAAATCAAAATAGATCTTGAAGTGATCGCAGGTCTTATGGGTGTCGAGGGCCGCCTCGTCCTTGTAGACCTCATACAGAATGAACTCGGTCTTGGTGCCCTGCTGCCGGACCACGTCAAACTGCAGGCAGCCTTCCTCTTCGCGCGCCGCCCGCGCATTAATCATCAGCAGACGCAGCGCTTCATCGAGGATGTCCTCATCGTAGGACATGGTGACAATATTGATCAGATTGGCCATCAATTTTCCCCTGGTATTCGTAATGTGACTGGATTGCCGTCTTCTTAGGCGGGCAGGCCCCGACGGTCAAAACCGATTATTCGGCAGCTTCGGCAAATTGCCCGGCGAACTGTTCGAGGGCCTGCTCGCCCGCGGGCGTCAGCCGATATATCCCCCGGTCCACGCGCTCGAACCAGCCGTAATGGTCGCTGTAGAGGATGCGTCGGGCGCGCACGACGCCGGTTGCCTGATGGATGACATAGGCCTTCGTCGGGCCGTGATCCAGGAGGTACCGGGCGCATCTCAACGCATCCTGCCGGTAGGCGGTGATGATAGGCGTGCGCGTGCTGCCGCCCGAATTGGGATCGCCGACGCGCCGCGCATGTTCCTTCAGCAGCCGGCGTTGACGGGGCTTGAATTTCCTTGGGGCATAAGGGGCGGGATCCAGGTGCACGTCGACCGCGGCGCCGGACTTCTTGAACGCCACGGTCAACAACCCAAGCCCCAGCATCCGGCAGAGCTTCTTGATGTCCCGATAGCGCCCCCGCCAGACCGGCTTGCCCCCGCCGGTTTGGGCGGGAACCGCGAGGTAGACGGTCTCCGAGACGGTCTGGCGGCGGATACCCTGGAACACCAGCGGCAGGGTGAATCCGGTCTTGAGCTCGACCACCACCGGCTCTTCGCCGCCCCGCACCGCCAGCACGTCGCAATCGCCGACCTCGGCCTTGACCTCGTAGCCCTGGGCCTCGAGAAACGCCTTGATGGGCGGATAAAGCTCGGTTTCCTTCATACGCCGCCTATAGCACGATTCGCCCGCAACGCGATTCCCAAGCTTTTCCCCACCATCGTTCCGGGGCTAAGCTCACGTGCAATCCAAGGAGGACGATATGGGGGATCAGGTATCCAAGGCCGAAGCATTGCGGGCCCGGCACGGCGGCGATGCGCCGCTGGTGTTGCCCAACATCTGGGATGCGGGGACGTCGGTGCTGGCGGCCGAGGCCGGGTTTGAGGCTATCGCCACCACCAGCGCCGGGGTCGCCTGGGCCCACGGTCTGCCGGACGGGGAAGTGATTTCCCGGGAGGACATGCTGAACGCGGTCGCGGCCTGCGCCTCGGCGGTCGGTATCCCGGTCACTGCGGATATGGAAACCGGCTACGGCGAGGCGCCTGAAACGGTTGCCGACACCGTAAAGCTGACCGCCGAAGCCGGCGCGGCCGGGCTCAATCTGGAGGACGGCATCTCGCATTCGGGTGAGATTCTGGAGAAGAGCCTGGCGGTGGACCGGATTGCCGCCGCCCGGGCGGCCGCCGACGAGATCGGAATCCCCATGGTGATCAACGCGCGGACTGATATCTATTTCGGGAATATCCGGGGGCCCGACGAGAAATTCGACATCGCCGTCGAGCGCGCCAACGCCTATCTCGCCGCCGGGGCCGACTGCGCCTATGTGATTGCGGTGATGGATGCGGACGCTATCGGTGAACTCGCCAAGGCCATCGACGGGCCGCTCAACGTGCCGGCCGGTGCGGGCGGTCTTGATGTGGCCGGTCTCGCGGCGCTCGGCGTCGCCCGCATATCGGTCGCGGGCGGCCTCACCCGCGGGGCTTTCGGTTACTTGCGCCGGGTGCTGACCGAACTCAAGGACGACGGGACCTTCGGCTTCCTCGACGGAGCCATTCCGCACCCGGAACTCAATCGGCTCTATGCAATGAACAGGGAGGACCAGACATGACGATGGAAATTCGCCGGATCGTCACCGGCCACAATTCGGAAGGACGGGCAATCGCCGTCTCCGATGGCGCTCCGCCGGTCAATATCGCCGAAAAAGGCGGAATCCGGCTCGCCGAACTTTGGGCCACGGACCGGACGCCGGCGGACAATTCCGGCGATCGGGAGACGGCGGGAGAAAAAATGCCGATCCCGCCGCCGGCCGGCGGCTCGGTGTTTCGCATCGTCGAGTTCCCGCCGGAGGGCGGCGCCGATGCGGACATTGATGCCGAGAAGGAGCTTCTGGCCAGCAAGGGCGCCACGACCCGGGCCGATGCGCGTCATCCCGGTATGCACAAGACCGACAGCATCGACTATGCGGTGATCATGTCGGGAAAAATTGATCTGCTATTGGACGATGACGACATGACCGTGCATGCCGGCGACGTGGTGGTTCAGCGGGGCACCAACCACGCCTGGGCCAACCGCTACGACGGGCCGTGCCGGATCGCCTTCGTGCTGATCGACGCCGATCCGGCGCCGTGAATTAGAGCAGAAAGCCGAGCCCGGCGCCGTAGACCGCCGCGCCGGCCACCACCAGCCACGGCGGCACCTTCCAGACGGCGATGAGCAAGAACAACACCAGCGCCGTCGCGACATCGGCATTATCCGTAACCGCGCTGGTGATGACCGGATCGTAAAGCGCGGCGAGCAGCAGCCCGACCACCGCGGCGTTCACCCCGGCGAGCGCCCGGCGGACGCCCGCAACCCGGCGCAGGCCGTCCCAGAATGGCAGCGCCCCGATCACCAGCAGGAACGAGGGAACGAATATGGCAATGGTGGCGATCAGCGCACCCGTCCAAGCCGTCGGCGGTACCTGACTCACCGCACCCAGGAACGCGGCAAAGGTGAACAGCGGGCCCGGCATGGCCTGTGCCGCGCCGTAACCCGCGAGGAACGCATCCGGGCTGACCCAGCCGGGCGGCACCACCTCTTCCTGCAGCAACGGCAGGACCACGTGGCCGCCGCCGAACACCAGCGAGCCCGAGCGGTAGAAGCTGTCGAACAGGATCAGCGCCTGGTCCGGGAATTGGATTGCCGCCGCCGGCAGGCCGGCGAGCAGCACGAAGAACGCGATCAGGCAGAAGACGGCAATCCCGCGTCCCACCGGGATCTCGAAGGCGTCCTCTTCCTCGGATTCCTGCGCCTTGATCAGGACGAGCCCCAGCACCGCGCCGCCCGCGATGACCGCCAATTGGATCGATGTGGAGGGGACGATGAGCAGCACCACGGTGGCGGCGACGGCGATGGCCGCCCGGGTGCCGTCGGTGCACAGCATGCGGGCCATGCCCCACACGGCGTTGGCGACCACGGCAACGGCCACCAGCATCAGCATCTTCAGGATATCCTGGGTGAGATTGTCCTGGAACGCCACCGCGCCCAATCCAATGGCCGCCATGGCGAGCGCCGATGGGGCGGTGAAGCCGAGCCAGGCGGCGAGGCTGCCGGGGAGCCCGGCCCGTGACAGGCCGATGCCGATTCCCACCTGGCTGGAGGCGGGGCCGGGGAGGAACTGGCACAGCGCCACCAGATCGGCGTAGGCCGCGTCGCTGAGCCACCTTTGCCGCTCGACAAATTCGGTGCGGAAATAGCCGAGATGCGCCACCGGTCCGCCGAATGACGTCAGGCCGAGACGCAAAAAGATCAGGAAGACTTCGAGCGGGTTGCCCGCCTTGGGAGTCCTCTGGGGGGTCCCCTGGTTGTCCGCGCCCGCCGCCATGATCGTTCCCCCAAAGTGTATATTTTACAATAGGTTATACCATATCCCGCCGGCCTTATGATTGGCAATTCCTGTCATCGGAGTGTCACGATTTGGCAAGATGGCGGGTACCTGTGCTAGCATCGGACCGTTATGCCCGCACTCAAAGCAGCAGACCTGAAAAAGGTCAAAAAGCAGCTTCTGGATGCCCGGGCCGAAATCGAGCATCTGGAAGAGATCACCGAGGACGACCGCAAGCCCGTCGAGCTGGACCAGCAGACTCAGGGCCGGTTGTCCCGGATGGACGCGCTGCAGGTACACGAGATGGCCCTCGAGCAGGAACGCCGGCGGGAAATCGAGATCCAGCGCATCGACGCCGCTCTCAAGCGCATCGACGGGGGCGAATACGGCTACTGCGTTTCCTGCGGCGAGGACATCGAAGAAAAACGCCTGGCCGGCGATCCCGCCGTGCCGCTGTGTGTTGACTGCGCGTCGGGCTGATCAGACCACCGTAATTCAGCGTTGATCCCGCTTGGCGAGCCGGTGAAACCGCCAGGCGAGGACGCAGAGCGCAACCACCGATGCGATGAGGATCGCTTCCAGGATTCCCATGACGCCGCGGCCCATCGGCAGCGCCAGGACGATGGCGAGCGGCAGCAGGATTACACCGTAGGAAACCGTGTGGGCGACCACCGGAAACCAGGTTTCGCCCCGGCCTCGCAGAACGTGACTGAGAACCGCCTGGCCGCCGTCGAAGATCAACAGTAATGAGATAAAGGCGATCAGCGGCGTGGCCAGTTCAATCAACGCCGGGTCCTTGGCGAATCCCTGCGCCAAATGGGGCGAGAACGCGACCACCAGCACCCCGAAGAAGCTCATGGCGATGGTGTTGAGCCCGAGACCCGTCCAACCGGCCCGGGACATCTCGGCGGTGTCGCCTCGTCCCCAGGCGTGCCCGACCATCACCGCGCTCGCCGCACCGATGCCGACGGCGGTCATGAAGATCAGCGCCAACACCTGGAAGGCGATGGAATAGGCGGCGAGCGCCAACGCCCCCAATAGCCCGGCGATGAAGGACTGGGCGGCAAAGGCGGTGGATTCGATGAGATGGCTGCCGCCGGCCGAATAGCCGATGCGACGCTGGTCGGCCCAATCCCGCCAGCCGCCCTCCGCCTTCCTGCGGATAGCGAGCGCCTCCCGGTCATGCAGGTTCCACACATAGGCGACGGTGACGGCGGCCAGCAGGATGCGTATGCTGGTCGTCGCCCAGGACGACCCGACGGCGCCCATGGCATCGAACCCGAGATTTCCATAGACCCACATCCAGTTGAACAGCACATTGAACAGGTTGGCGATGATCATGAACACCATCGGCGCGACCGGCCGCTTCAGCCCTTCGAGAAAGTAGGCGCTTGCGAGGTAGATCATCATGAACGGCAGGCCCAGGGCCAGCACGCGGACCACTTCGCCGCCGCCCCGCACTAGGTCCTCCGATTGGCCGGTGACCACCAACACCCACTCACCGGTGAACGCGATGACCATGCAGATGGTGCCGAGCACCACCGCATAGACCGTCGCCCGGCGCCACACCGCGCCAAGCTTCTCGGTCCGGCCGCTGCCGCGGGTCTTGGCGGTCATCACCAAGGTGCCGAGGAGAAGTCCGAGGGAGGTCACGAACAGGGGAATTGTCACCGCGTTGCCGAGGGACTGGTAGGCCAACTCGTTGGCGGCGAACCGGCCGACCATGGCCGTATCGACCACCGCCATGACCAGCATACCGGATCGCGATGCGATCTGCGGCAGGGCCAGGCGCACCATCTCGCGAACCCGCGCCCGCAAGCCGCGGGGCGGGGCGTCCAGCCGTTCCGGCCGCGCCGCCGTCTGCTCCATGACCAATGCCCTCAGGATGGGGCGCGGGTGATAACACACCAGCGCCGTATTGCCAGCGGTGTTTTGATGACAGCGGGGCCGGCTCCGGTCAAAATGAGCCTGCCCGGTATTTTGGGAGGGAAAGATGATCGAGCTGTATCAGAGTTTTCAGTCGACCTGTTCGGGCAAGGTCCGTCTGGTTATGGAGGAAAAGGGCATTCCCTACACCGAGCGCGACGTGAACTTGGCGACGGGCGAGCAATTCGATCCCGAATATATGAAGCTCAACTCGAAGGCGGTGGTGCCGACCATCATCCATGACGGGCGGGTCTTGAGGGAATCCAGCCTGATCATGGAATACCTGGACGAGACCTTTGACGGTCCGAGCCTGACCCCCGGCGATCCCTACAAGCAGTGGCGGATGCGCATGTTCAACAAGCTCCTCGATGAGGAAGTGCACGCCTACATAAATCTGGTGACCTATGCGGTCGTCGGCCGCCACACCCGGTCGGAGAACCGCACGCCGGAGGAAATCGAAGAGCATTTCCGCAAGATGCCCGACCAGGCCAAGGCCGAACGCCAGCGGCAGGTTCACGAAAAGGGCGTGCACTCGGAACCGTTCAAGGCCGCCATCAAGGGGATGGACAAGCTGCTGGCCGAAATCGAAGGCGCGCTCGAGGAATTCGGCGGCCCGTGGATCCTGGGTGAGGCGTATTCCATCGCCGATGCCGCCGTCACCACCTACGTGCTGCGCCTCGATGTTTGCGGGTTCGAGGACATGTGGGAGGGCCGCCGGCCGCTGGTTGCCGAGTGGTGGCAGCGGATAAAGGACCGGCCCAATTTCGTCGGCGCCATGTCGCCGCGCACGCCCCGGCAGGACATTGATTCCCGTAAGGAATACGGCGCCGAGGCGGTACCGATCATTCGGGAATTGTTCGCGGCTTAAGCACTAAATCCAGCGGCGGACCCGGGCTTTGTATCCGGTGTAGTCCTCGCCGAACTTGGCTTCCAGGTAGCGCTCCTCGCGGGCGATAACGCCGTAATGCATCACCGGAAACCAGGCGGCGAGCAGGATCACAAGCCACAAATTGTCGAACCGGGCGGCGATCGCCAGGATGGCGATGGTCAGCCCCACATACATGGGATTCCGGGTAAACCGGTAGGGGCCGGTTTCCACGATCATGGTGGAGGGCCTGTAGGGTACGATGGCGGTGCGGTGCCGGCGGAAGGACACTCTCCCCCACACCCCGAGCACGGCGGCGGTCGCGATCAGCGTCCAGAAGAGGGGATTGAGCCAGGCCGCCGGCAGGAAGGGGAGGGGCCAGGTGAGGTTCAGTCCCACGCCCGCCGCCACAACCAGCGCCCAGATCAGCGACGGCGGCAGGATGACCCCGGGATTGTCATTCTCGGCCATGCAACCGGTATAGCGATAAAGCCGGGCCGCGCAAACAGCTACCCGTGACGAATGGGCGCGTCCTGCCTATGATGTCGGCGCAATTGACGAGACTGGACCGCGAAATGGCCAAAACTATCGATTCCCAACTTCAGGAATACCGGGACAGCATCGACAACATCAATGCGGCGCTGATTTATCTGCTGTCCGAGCGGTTCAAGATCACCAAGAAAGTGGGCGCGTTGAAGGCGGAGCGGAATTATCCGGCCGCCGACAAGGAGCGCGAGGCGGAGCAAATCACGCGGCTCCGCGATCTCGCCGAGGCGGCCAATCTGGATCCCGACTTCTCCGAGAAAATTCTCGAATTCATCATCGCCGAAGTGATCCGCGACCACGAAAAGATCAAGAGTGGCGGATAACGGCCCGCACTCCATAGCATCCGAGAAGAAGCCTGGGTTCCAGATCGGGCCATGGGGCTGCGCCCTAATCGGCGCCGGGCTGTTCGTACTGCCGCTCAGTTTCTTGGCTGGCCTCTTCGCGATCAAAATATGGCTGGGTGACGATAGAACACAGGCCGAGATTTCCTCCGAGGCGACGGCGGTGATCGAGAGTGGGGCCACTCACGACGAACGGCATGACGCTTATGTTACCCGGGCGGAGATACGCGGGAAGAGTGGTGATTATCAGGGAGCCGTCGACGATTTGACCGCAGCAATCGGCATTGATCCAAACACAGCGGCGGCCCATGCCGCGCGTGGGATGAACTATGTGCATCTGAACGAATGGGAAAAAGCCCTTGCCGATTCCGACAAGGCTCTCGGCCTGGGAGACCGAGACCTCGTTGGATCGATTTCGTTTGTACGAGCGGCGGCGCTATTAGCTCTGCGCAGGTATGAGGAGGCGATTGCCGCCACGGCCCGAGTTCCTCAAGGCGATCCAGGGTATTTGGATGCCAGATATATCCGCGGGTCAGCCTTCAATTCCATGGGCGATCGTAGGAGGGCGCTCCGGGAGTTCAACCTGATCCTGGCAATTGATCCTACCTACAGAGATGTCTGGCTTGCCCGAGGGGAGGTCCATCTGGCACTCAATCGTGCCGAGGACGCGCTCTTCGATTTCGATATGGCTCTCCGGCTAAACCCCTCGGAGAGTGCCGCCAAGATCAATCGATTGCGGGGAGACGCTCTGGCTATTTTGAGGCGCGCCGAGGAGGCACAAGAAGCCTATCGCCGGGCTCGAGAAGCTGAAAGTCAGTCCATACCGTGATTAGCGGAGCGAAAGTAAAATCCCCCGCCCCATTTGCGGACGCCCGCGCAAGAACACGCGAGCGCGCTAACTCTCGACGATCTCGATGGTGTGGGTGATCTCGGCGGTGGCGCCCATCATGACGGTCGCCGAGCAATATTTGCCGGCCGACAGTTGGACCGCCCGCTCGACCTTGTCCGGATTCAGCCCTTTGCCGGTGATGATGTATTTGACGCCGATCTTGGTGAACACCTTGGGAATATCGTCGGCGCGTTCCCCTGAAAGCTCGATCACCACGTCTTCCACCGGCTCCCGGCCCTTCTGGAGGATGTCCACGACATCGAAGGCCGTACAGCCGCCCATGCCGAGGAGCAGCATCTCCATGGGCCGGACGCCGAGGTCGCGCCCGCCGGCGTCCGGCGCGCCATCCATGACCACGGAGTGGCCGGAGCCGCTCTCGCTCAGGAACGTCCGCCGCTCCACCCATTTGACCCGCGCATCCATCACGCGACCTCGGCCTTCTTCGAGTGCCGCTTGCGTTCGTGGGGGTCGAGATAGCGTTTGCGGAGCCGGACGCTTTCGGGCGTCGCTTCGACCAGTTCGTCGTCACCGATATAGGCAATGGCCTTGTCGAGGGTCATCTCAATCGGCCTGGTGAGATCGACCGCGTCGTCCTTGCCGGCGGCGCGGATGTTGGTGAGTTGTTTGGCCTTCAACGGGTTCACCTCGAGATCACCGCCCCGGCTGTGTTCGCCGATGATCATGCCGCCATAGACTTTCTCGCCCGCGCCGATGAACATGGGCCCCCGGTCCTCCAGGTTCCAGAGGGCGTAGGCCACCGCCTTTCCGTTTTCCAGGGAAATCAGCACGCCGTTGCGCCGCGCGTCGATGGCGCCCTTGTGGTGGGCGTAGCCGGAAAACACCCGATTGAGGACACCGGTACCCCGTGTATCGGTCATGAACTCGCCGTGGTAGCCGATCAGCGCCCGGGAGGGCGCGATGAACACGAGGCGCTGTTTGCCCCGCTCGCCGGTCTTCATCTCCAGAAGCTCGGCCTTGCGCTTGCCCAGCTTCTCGACCACCGGGCCGGAGAACTCCTCATCCACGTCGATGGTCACTTCTTCGACCGGTTCCATGCGGTTGCCGTTTTCGTCTTCCTGGTAGACGACGCGGGGCCGCGAGATGGATAGCTCGAACCCTTCCCGGCGCATGGTCTCGATCAGGACGGCCAGTTGCAATTCGCCCCGGCCCGCGACTTCAAACGCATTTGCGTCCTCGGTCCGGGTCACCCGGATCGCAACGTTGCCCTCGGCCTCGGCCCGCAGCCGGTTCCGGATGACCCGCGAGGTGACCTTGTCGCCCTCGGTGCCGGCGAGGGGTGAATCGTTGTTGGCGAACGTCATGGCCAATGTCGGCGGATCGATGGGCCGCGCTTCGAGGGCGTCTTCGACCTCGACCGCGCAGAGCGTGTCCGCGACGGTCGCCTTTTGAAATCCGGCGAGCGCCACGATGTCTCCGGCCTCGGCGCTTTCCACCGGCACGCGCTCGAGGCCCCGGAACGCCAGCAGTTTGGTCAGCCGGGTTTCCTCCAATACGTCGCCGGACCGGCTCAGCGCCTTGACGGTCATGTTGGTGGCGACCCGGCCCGAAGCGATTTTGCCGGTCAGCACCCGCCCCAGATAGGGGTCCGCTTCGAGGGTGGTGGCTAGCATGGCGAAATGCCCGTCCGGCTCGGCGCCCGGCGGCGGCACATGGTCGCGGACCAGCTCGAACAACGGCGTCAGGCCGTCCCGCGGGCCGTCCGGTTCGTCGGCGGCCCAGCCTTCCTTGGCCGAGGCGTACATCACCGGAAAATCCAGCTGGTCTTCGTCCGCGTCCAGCCCGGCGAACAGGTCGAAGACTTCGTTCAGAACCTTGTCCGCCCGCTGGTCCGGGCGGTCCACCTTGTTGATCACGACGATGGGGCGAAGGCCCAGATTGAGCGCCTTCCCCGTGACGAACTTGGTCTGGGGCATGGGGCCCTCGGCCGCATCGACGAGGAGCAGAACGCCGTCGACCATTGAGAGAATGCGCTCCACCTCGCCGCCGAAATCAGCATGGCCCGGCGTGTCGACAATGTTGAACCGGGTACCGCCGTATTCCACCGACGTGCACTTGGCGAGAATGGTGATGCCCCGCTCGCGCTCGAGATCGCCCGAATCCATGGCGCGATCCGCCACCTGCTTGTTGTCGCGGACGGCGCCGGTTTGGCGCAGCAGGCCATCCACCAGCGTGGTCTTGCCATGGTCGACGTGGGCGATGATGGCGAAGTTCCGTAAATTCATGGCGCGGGGGATAGCCCATGGAAGGGGCGGTAGCAAGCGCCGGATTGGGCGGATAACATGACAGTATGACGACCACGACGACCACCGGACTGCTCGCCGTCTTTGCCGATCTGGAACCGGAACACCGAGCCGAATTCCGGGAGTTCCTGGCCGAAGATATGTTTCCGCCCCGCGCGGCTATCGGCTTCGGACCCGGCGGGAGTTTCGATCGGGTGGACGGGCAGGGCTCCGGCAACGCCCAGCAGTTCGTCACACTTTACGAGACGCCCAGTGTGAGCGATCTGTACGGCGCGCCGTATCAGGATCTCCGCAAGCACCGGGCGCCCCGGGATGCGCTGTTCCATCAGCTATTCCGGAATCAGGACCGCTATACCTGCGCGCTGGCCGGAACGGACCTGGATGCCGATCCCGGGAAGCTTGCCGATCTTCTGTGGATCGACCGATTTGATTTGGCGGATGATCAAATCCAGGCCTTCAACATCTGGTACGAGACCGTCTATCTGCCGGGATTGACCGGCATGGACGGGATCATCCGGGCTCGCCGGTACATGGCGATGGAAGGCAGCCCGAAACACCTGATCATCCATCAGTTCACCGATGCCGCGATTCTGAAATCGGCGGACTGGCGGTCTTTGCGGGAGGATCCGGCTTGGAGTGCCTGCGAGGTCTGGCCTCGCGCGCCGGCACTTTACGAGAAGGTTATTTCGACGCCGGGAGACTAGGGTCCGGACCCGATCGAGCCACTTTAGGATTGGTGCGGCGATGAGGCATAAAATGATTGCGTCATGGCCGGGCCCACCGGACCGGCTTCGCCGGCCGGAGGACAAACCGCGGCCCGGCCATCCACGTGTACGGTGCGGCGAGGCGTGGATCACCGGGCCAAATAAGGTCAATTCGGACGAATTGACCGACCCGGTGATGACGACTTGCTGGTGAGCGGGGAGAGGAGGCTTGCCGTGCGTTCCCTCGCCCCCTTCGTCAGGGGGAGAGGGACAGGGTGAGGGGGCGCAAAAACGAGAATCCCCTATTTGAGTACGGAAACCGCTCTAACCTTGCGGGATTCGAGAAACGCCACTGCTTGATCGATTGGCGGGGTGTGCCCGGCAACTTGGTCACAGGACCGCTTGGAGAATTTCCAGCTCGTGTTGTTGAGCTCGAACCCGCAGGTGGCGATCCGCATGCCTTGCGGCGTCTTCAAACAAACCTGCCCGCCGACCGGCACGTCCTGACCCTTGTACCGGCACGAGCACTGCGGTCCCGCGGCCGCCTCGGTCAGGCCGCCCAGGAAAATCACCAACGCAATCGCGATGATCCAACGCCGCATGGGGTTGAGTTTAGCGCGAAACGGCTGTGATTCTCAAGTTCACGCCGCTTCGGGTGACGTAAAGATTTATGTGTCAGGCGAGAAGGGGGTACTCCCTGTGGTGATGAACGAGCCACGAAGAGGAGCACCCCGATGCCACAGCGAGCTGCGACGATCGAGAGTTTACCGATGGC
>LXNI01001409.1_pt1 | contig 21061 bp, 25 predicted proteins | sample 809091 | NCBI WGS metagenome assembly LXNI01 (sample SAMN04870527, study PRJNA318959) | sponge metagenome | biome: 01000161; feature: marine sponge reef; material: water | host: Sarcotragus foetidus | place: Greece: Milos, Mediterranean Sea | collected 2013-05-29 | depth 5-7 m | reverse complement strand
GCTTCAATGAGGCCCGGGAATTACACCCGGGGGAACAGACACCAATTTTAGGCTAGTGTTTGCTTGAAGATCGATGTGGTAGTGCGAGCACTGCCGAATTGCTAGTCAAGTCCGGATTGTACGTGCAACAGGATTCTATTCAACCGTACAATAACTTATTGATTTCGTAGAAAAAACAAACGCGCGAGCGCGTTCAGCACTTATCTCGCTACTCATGCGCTCGCATGAGTTCGGCGGACTACCCTGAGATTCTTGTCAGAATATCTGAGCCTTAGGTTGAATCGGCTCGAATGCAAGTTTTCCGAGAGTCTTTACTTTGATTTCAACATTTTCTGATGATCCGAGGTCCAGTATCATGAAACTGTCCTCGTCGTGCTTGATGATCTCAGATGCCTTCGCAGTGAGTTCCGCACGCCTCAGATCCGTCAATCGACACTGGAACGCGGATAGCTGCAGCCATGCACCGTAGCCTTTCATTAGCTTGTATACGCGACGCCATCGTTTCGAGCTAGATATGTCGTAAAGAATCACGTAGGTTTGTTCTTGATCGCTCATGTTATCGAACGATCAGGTTTGGATATTCAGGAATATCACCCAGAAGATATCTAGAAAGTAACCTTGCCTGAAGCTCGAACAATCTTCGATACTCTATCTTGTAGTCAAACAACGGGTGGGTTATCTCTTGCGAGAGACGCCGTTCAAAAGTCGCGATTAGTTTCTTCCTTGTCGAATCCTTCATCGCAACAGCACCCGCTGCTTTAACAAATCCACTCGGCGTTACCTCGCCATTGTTCACCATCGTGAGAACCGTGGAATCCACGATCAGTGGCCGGAACGGTTCCATTAGATCCAATGCAAGTGAATGCCGACCGAATCGACCCTGATGCATGAATCCCTTAAAAGGATCTAAACCGGTGGTCATCAGCGCGACTGATATCTGACGAATTAGCAATGCGTACCCGAATGACAACATTGCGTTAATGGGATCTAACGGCGGTCGCCGATTCCGAGTTTCAAATGAGAACGTTTCTTCAAATCCTAGTAGCTTCTCCTTAAACATTGAACCAAAATGCTTGAAATAGAGCGCGGCTGCATGTCCCTCTACGCCGAGCAATTCTTCAAGAGAACTGCACGCCTTCGCTTTGCGGGCTACAGATTTGAGCTTTTTGACGACCTCTCGCATCTCATCGGACTCGCGCGTCCGGGAATTGCGCATGAGAAATGCGCGACTGTTCTTGATCTTGGCTTCGATCAATCCGTTTGCAATTCGCTGACAAACAGTCTCATCTTCAGCAGCTCGAAACTGCGTGGTCCGTAGTTCAACATTTCCTCCAAATCCACTCGTACTGTGACCCAAGAACCATCCGCCATATGTATACCAGCACACCGGTATTGAGCGGCGTAGAAACTCATGTATGACAGGAGTCGTGACATACGCATTGCCGAATATCGCGAGTTGTGAAACCTCTGAGAGTCGTACGCGGTTGGTTTCTTCAGTCTCGCCTCGTCCATTTGTGATGACCAGCTCGCCGCCCTCTTTAGATACCTTGCATTGGTGCGACTGAATGTATAGCGGATACGCAGTCGTACGTCTTACAGCAATAGGTCTAATGCTTGCTTTCGTCGTCTGCATTAGGTTCACTTCGTCAGGCAAGCAGATGCCTACAAGCGAACATCGAGGGCATTTAGGACTGTCTTTGAGCGGCTCTGGCATCTCTTCTGCTTGAATGGAAGCCCGAAATGCGCCGATCGAGTCGGTTGTTAACTTGATCAATTCAACATCAAATGGGACCTTCACTCGATCTCGTGAACCGGCGTAGTAAAGTACGCCATATTCGCAGTGAAGACCATGTTCGCGAAGCAGGAAGCCTTGGACGCACAACTGAACGCGATCTGCATCCCAAGCATTATTCTTGATGTGAGGTCGCTTCCCTTTCTTGTACTCGACCGGAACCGCGAGATCGTCTTGAATTTCAAGTAGATCTATCTTTGCGATCAATCCCAGCGTATCACTGCCTACCTCAACTGAACGTGAGATAGTTGGTTCATTGGTCGTTTCGGAATTGTTCTTGGGGTTTGGCTTACGAGAATCAACTCGCCTGTGGACAAAACTCCCCTCTACGGTATCGGCGGATGACGCCCATTCCTTTTGAACCCACTCAAGATAGGCAAGCCGTGGACAATACACAAACTCATTAAGCATCCGAGCCGGGATCAACGGATCCGCTATTGCTTCATTTCTCGCTTTTTGCTCAAACGGCAGAGTGATCGAATGATCGGGCTTGGAATTGCTATCGGGTTCGGGTTGCTCGCGTGAAATTCTTGAGTGGGCGCGAAGTGGAGTCGCGTGATTTGTAGTGTCGTCGTATCCACCAACCAATTCCTCACTACCTTTGTTCGCTGGGTTTTTCTTTTCTTGATCTGAACTCATTCCTCGACCTCGGTTGAACGTACGGACTCGCTCCTAATAAGGCATCGCGATGTGCGGACAGTGATTCCTGAAGTGCAACCATTGCAGGAACAAGCCTTACGATCATTGTAGAATCAAAATCATCAATAGGGCAAGTCGTTGTTCCCCACTGTGTATGACCTAGGACTAATCTATAGCCGGATCTAAAGCAACAATCAACATGGGAATTTACCGACAATCAGGGTAGGAGACCGGTCGCCTCACGGCTGCAATGTACGAACTCGGAAATCGCATGAGGAACAACCTTAAGTCCTCGCTGCTTAGCTCGACAGCACGTGCAATACGTGGGTGGGCGGTCCTCGCCTCCACCTCCACCCTGCTTCGTGACATCGGACTGTCGATCCACCCGCCGATGGACGAACGTTCCTTCCACTGTGTGGGCAGAAGGCTCCCGCTCTTGTTGAACCCACTCTAAGTAAGCGATTCGAGAACAATAAACGAATTCGTTGACCATCCTCTCAGGTATGAGCAGATGGTCGTCAAAATGCTCATCTCCTCTCGCGCTCCGCGATGAATTGGCCAGCCGATTTTTTGTTTTGTTTGAGTCGATGCTTTCGCTTCTATGAGGCATTGATTCATCAGTACGACGGGGTTTTGAAACAACGGAGTTCTCACGCCTATTTTGCTCAGGTTCCTGATTCACGTTCGCCTGTTTGGTATTCATTTTGTATCCGATCGCTCTTTCACCACACTTAGAAAAGCGACATGATCGAAGAAGCCAATGAAGTAGCTCGAAGTTATGCAATACCGAGGATGTTCGTCATTGACATTACCTTCGCTTTGATCGTCAAGCACTCGTCATTCGTCTAATGAGAGGAGCGTGTGTTGTGGTGTACAAATCGGAACCACTTGAATTGCCACCACGGTCAATCGCTCTTTGTCGCGGGTAATCAACGTGTACGCAAATCCCTCGACGGCTCTTTCAAGGAACTTATCGTCTGCCGGATCCCTGCAACCCATCACCTTGTTTTGGATCTGCACAAACTGACTCGGGATCAATGCATTTGCTAATGCTCTTCGCGTCTCTAGACTCACGTACCGATCAAACTTCGGTCTTTCGATCACGTGCTGAGATAGCGTTTGGCCGTCACCCACTGAACATGGGTCTCCGCCGCCAATGCGCGGATCAGCCGTAGACACGACGACTCGTTCGGGAAGATGCACTGCACAGCGTTGCCAGAGCGCCGTGCTCAACACCTTCTCGATGGCCCGCTTGAGAGCCTGGTGACTATCAGACACGACATATTCGACGCCTTGCAGACCCCGTTCTTTCAAGCCCGTCAGAAACGTGGTCCAGCTGTTGTCGGTCTCCCGAGCTACGAGTTCCACGGCCAGCAGGTGTCGTTTCCGCGCGGCATCGATCCCGATCGCGATCTGCGCCGCTCGCGTCCGCACCGCGCCTTGTTACCGCACCTTCTCATACCGCGCATCCGGGATCAGATAGGGAAAGCATGAACCATCCAACGGTGCATGGCGAAGGCTTGCAGGTCGTCGTCCAGCGTCGCAACCAGCTTCGAGATCGTCCCATACGATAACGCATGCCCACACAATCATTCGGCCAACTCGGTCACTTTTCGTACGGGCCGTAGGTCCGCGGAGTCGCCTTGCGCGTACATCTCGACGAGGCTTGACATTAACGCCTTCTCCGACTGGCGGTAACGTTCGAACAACTGAGTACTGAAACGCGCGTCGCGATCCCGAGGTACCCACAACTCGACAGTGCCTACCTTCATGTGCAACTGGCGATGGTAATGACTCGACCGATAACCGCGTCAAGATCAGTTCCTCTCACTTTGTCGTACGTGTTAACGACGGAATAGGAGCTTCTGCTGGACATTCCTACTATCTTACTCTCAACTTAGGTGGACAGTTAATGCCTGAGTATTTACAAATGTTGAATTGACGCGCTGCAACGCAAAATGAGGCCGGGTCAAACCTGACCCGGAGGCTACAATCGCAGCGTGTCGAAAGAGCACTACATCTGTGCTTCAATGAGGCTCGTCATATTTATAGAAGTAGTACTATTGCAACAGAATTATTCGGATTGACGTGTACTATAATCTGTTCTTGCTAACTGTACGAACTGCATTGACATCCCAGTATGAAACGACGTATCGAACAGATTAGTACAACTCAAGAGACTGCGGAGCTCTTCAAAATCGAGGCTGCGGTTTCGGCCGATGGCCAAGATGCTAGAGTGTTGTTTCGCATTAGTGACGGCATGAAGTCCCGCCGTGTAGTCAATAAAATCAATCAGGACCTGTGCGTCGAAACTGGTCAAGTTAAGGAGAGTATAACGAATTTGTCTCTCGAAACCTCGATCGATGTCACTCAGGAGTTTACGGGTAGTTTCTCCACTGAAGCATACAGGCAGACTCCAAATAAGAAGTGAGGCACACTCAATGATGTCACCGGAAGACTTCTCTCAAGAATTTGAAATACTTACCGGATACGCGCCATTCCTATGGCAAAAACGCCTCTTCAATGAATGGATGGCTGACAGCAAACTAATTTCAGCAGTCGATATCCCGACAGGTCTCGGCAAAACTAACGTAATGGCGATATGGCTACTTGCACGTGCCGCGCACGCCAAGTTGCCTCGTCGGTTAGTTTACGTAGTAGACCGGCGTGCGGTGGTTGATCAAGCGACGAAGATTGCCGAAGGTCTGCGCGACAAGATCTCCGAGACAGTTGCGACAGCTCTTGGCCTTGAGTCCAATCCACCCAATCTGCCAATCTCAACGCTTCGCGGCGGATTCGCAGGCGATCGAGAATGGCTTAACAACCCAGTTTCACCAGCCATCATCGTCGGGACGATCGACATGATTGGATCTCGACTATTGTTTGAAGGGTATGGCGTGTCCAGATGGATGCGCCCGATTCACGCTGGGTTATTAGGCATCGACTCGCTCGTCGTGCTGGACGAAAGTCACCTATGCCCCGCGTTTGAATCACTCCTGCTCCAAATTTCATCCGAGCAACCTCACAGTCACGGTGCAACGCCTTCTGTAGACGTTTACAACCCACCATTTCAGTTGATGAGCTTGTCTGCAACTGGCCGCGGTCCAATCGACGAAGAGTCTGTGTTTCGACTGCAAGCTTCCGACTGCGACGATCAGGTAGTGAAGCAACGCGTCACGGCAAATAAGCGCCTGAAGATATACGAACTCGACGATCAGAAGAAGCAATTGGAAGCGATGACCTCGCGCGCGATTGAGTTGGCGAAAAGCGAAGACGACGTTCGAATTGTCGTGTTCTGCAATTCGAGGAAGGATGCCGTTGCGATTAAGAAGAAAATCGATCTAGGAATTAAGAAAGCGCACAAAGAGATTGAAAGATTCGAAGCTGACTCCGAACTGCTTGTAGGCGAGCGACGCATATGGGAACGCGCCAAGCTTGAGAATTGGTTAATTCGACGTGGTTACGTTGACGAGGGTGGCGAACGTGCTAACGGCTCGTCATTTCTTATTGCGACGTCGGCCGGGGAAGTTGGAGTTGATTTGGACGCAGATCACATGGTGTGTGATCTAGTGCCGTACGAGCGGATGGTGCAACGCCTCGGGCGGGTCAATAGACGTGGCAATCGAGCGTACTCCATAGTTGACGTCTTTGCTCCTAAACCGTTTGCTAAAGGAGGTTCGAAAGACGCTCAATCAGACTTTAGAGCACATGAGAATCGACTTCGACCATTGAAATTGCTACCAATCGATGCGGACGGGCGCCAGGATGCAAGTCCTGACGCACTTACGGCATTGAAGGCAGACCAATTAGTCGCAATCGAGGATGCAACTTCTCCTACGCCGCTCTACCCACCTTTGAATCAACCCGTATTGGATGCATGGGCGATGACCTCCTTAGAAACTCACACGGGACGTCCGGAGGTAACCCCATGGTTGCGAGGATGGGACGACGACGACGTGCCGCATACTGAGGTGGTTTGGCGGAAATACCTGCCAACTCTGAGTCGCGAAGGGAGAGTAGATATTGACCCGAAGATGGTTAGCGAGTTTTTTCGGGCTGCGCCTCTTGAGTTAGTCGAACGGTTAGAAGCAGAGACTAGCCATGTAAGCGACTGGCTTAAGAAACGAATGAGCCAAATTAACAGACACGAAGACTCTGAAGCAAGACCATTTGAAGAACGCGATGTCGTCGCCATTGCACTAAATCGGCGCAACGAATACCAAACGCACGTGACATTTCAGAATCTTGCGGAATATTCGCGGCCATTAAAGGATATGTCGACGCGTATTAAGCGGGAGCGCGATCGCTTCTTTAATCAGCTTGAAGGTGCCTTATTGATCATCGATAGTCGCCTACGCGGATTGTGCGATGGAATGTTGGATGAATCGTCAAATGAACGTGTTTGGACTCTTGATGACAGAGAATCATCAGATGGTGATGCATCCGACACCGAATCGCGGATTGAATCCTTAGCCTTCAGGATCGAACGGGTGCCTTTGCACGATGAACAAAGCGAGCTCGTTTCGACAGCCCCTTATACGAACTGGCGTCTCGTGCAGACATTTGAGACCTCGTTCAATGATGAGAACGTGGCGACCGAAGGGATCGCTGTCTATGTAAAACCGGGTGTCTCCACCAACGAATCTTCTCGCTCAATCCTCTCCAAGCCCCAATCTTTAAAAGATCATGCTCACCAGACTGCTTTAAAAGCGAAAGATTTAGCAACGCAACTCAAACTGCCAAGCGAAGAGATCGACGCCATCGAGATTGCCGCGCGCTGGCACGACAACGGCAAGGCAGCACATCGCTGGCAAACCGCAATGAAAGCGCCGTCTTGCGGAGGGCCGTATGCAAAGACACGCGGCGGCGGGAACGTTCGTCTTCTCGATGGATACCGGCATGAATTTGGCTCATTAATTCAAGCTGAACGAGCGAAACTCTCAATTGAAATTCGTGATCTTGTCCTACATCTAATCGCAGCGCATCATGGCCGAGCAAGACCTGTAATTAGTGCAAGTGGTTGCGACGAAGGTCCGCCATCAGTTTTGAACTCTTCCGCAGGCGAAGCCGCTATTCGATTTGCCCGTCTGCAAAAAAAGTACGGGCATTGGGGTCTTGCATGGCGTGAAGCCATTCTCCGCATAGCGGATCAAATTGCTTCACGAGAATGGGAAGAACGCACGAATACAGAGAGGAGCAGTATCCATGGCTGAGTCTACAGTTGAAGTTGATCTTCTAAATCCAGGGCAAGTATTCGCTTGTTTAGGCTTGATGGAGCTAGCTGATGGGCTCCTCGGAAATGTGACCGCTGCGTTCATTTTTGGGGTCGCGACGGCATCAGAAATCAGGATTCAAGCACGGGGCGAAGAACCTCCGATCGATTGCGCCCTACGATTTCTTGAACAAGCAGAAATAAAGCCGTTCGCGCCTCGCGGGACGAAGAAACTGGATAGCTGGAAGGGAACCTGGGGAACCGCACCGTCTGTGAATGACAAAATCGATGCTTCGCCTGTACCAGCGCAAGATTCTCCTGCTACCGTACCGCTCTATCTAACAGACGATGCACATCACCGGGTGCTTCTTGACTACTGGGCCGACGGCACCCGGCGCGATAGAGCGAAATTTTGGGCAGGTTCAGGTGGGTATCCCGGAGCAGCAATTCTGCGCGATGCGCTTGACATCGTTCGAGGGAAAACTCAACAGCATTCAAACAATCCGTTCGCACTGTCTGGTGTTCAAACAAGCAGCTTTCGATTGGATTGGCGTCGAGATTACATACCACTTGATGTTGGTTTCTCGCCTAACAAACACAAAGACATCCAAATGGTCGGATACCCCCTCGTTGAGATTCTCGCCGCTATCGGTCTTACGCACGGCCGACCTTTGCGAGACCCGAGTTCGCCTCTGAAGTACTCCTATGGAGTACTTGGCACGAACGACGAGACGCTTCTTGATCCGTCATTTCACCGAGCCGCACTTGGTGCGAAGGCTTCACCGGTGCCAGGTATGCCATTTCGTCGCTTTGCGATGAATCTTGGTTGGCCAGGACAGGAAGGTCAAGCACGTTGTATTACCGAAGTCTACGAAGAGGATATCACTCAATGACTCAAGCATTAACCAATGACGCGATCGATGCCTACGCAGACGATCACGAAGGCGCGGTCGCGCTACACGTTCGATATACCATGATTCCAGTAGAGGGTCCGGATAGTGCGATTTTCCCTCCCACGTTTGCGGACAGTCAAGATAATCGACAGGATTTCGGTTACAACGTTGACGAACTCTCTGATGGGACCAAGATCGCACTTGTCGATACAGTTGGGTCGCAAGCCAATCGTATAGAACCGGTCTTCATGGCTCGAAAAGCCGACGACACGCCCAATCCTCGTGCACGTCTTGTGCCGCAAGTTGATATTCGCTATGGCAAAGACAAATCGCTATCGTTACTGGAGGCAGGTCATCGCCTTGGTGATGCCATCATCCGTTCGTCGACTCTAAGAGCAGACGCTCAAGAAGCGTTTCTCAAGTTTCTTGGCAGCGGAGACGCATCCAGAATCGCGAAACTAGCACCGACCTCACTCGTATTCGGCGTGTGGGATTCACGAGATACGCTCGCGAAGTTGCCGCGAATTTTGCAGTCAACGATCAGGGCGGATGACGTTGACGTACTGACTCGCTCCGCACAGTACAACCCGCCGATCGACTACGCGGAACAAAACGTCTTCAGCGAGGAGCAAAAAGAGAAACAACAGGGCGATGAAAAGTCGCCATTAGCTAAGCGAGGATTCGTACATGTGCCCGCCGTCAAGCAACACGGCGGCATCCTCGTTCGAGGCTCTATCCGTCGTGACGTGACGATTAATCTAATCGCGTTGAGGCGACTGTGCGGCGACGGTCAGAACGACCGAGTGTTGCGTCGATACATACTTGGTTTAGCGCTGGTCGCAGCAACTGTGCCTATCGATGGATTCTTGCGAGTCGGATGCCTTTTGACTGTAGATCCCGACACAAACTCGCCTTGGCAAGCGGTAGCCAGAGATGGCAAGAGACATGACATCGAGTTGTCCGAGCAAGTCGCGCTTGACTACGCTCAGCGTGCAGCCGAGACGTTCGGCGTTGGCGAAGATCGACATGAGCAATTTGAGGCCTCGCGTGCGGGGGAAGATATTAAAGCGAAAACTAAGGAGCAATAGCGATGTCTCGCGTGCTCCTATTGTCGACTAGATTCTTCGACGGGATGTATCACGGCTCATCCGACGGTTTCTCTGGTAACGACGGTTGGCCGCCATCACCGAGTCGACTTTTTCAAGCTTTCGTCGTAGCGTCTGCAATCGGTGAGAAGATCACGCCCGAAGATTCAGCGGCACTGAAGTGGTTCGAAACTCTTGATCCTCCAAGAATCGTCGCACCGACAGTCCGCAAAGGACGTAAACGAACGCTATTCGTTCCAAATAATGATTTGGATTCGCAAAAGGGAGATCCAGAGAAGGTTAGCAACATTCGCGTATCGAAGGACTGGCTTCCCTACTACTTCGATGTCAACCACCCTATCCTGTATGTTTTCAAATGGGATGACGACTCAGGCTTAGCCCGCGCCAGACACATATGCAATATCGCCAGGAATATTTACCAACTTGGCAAAGGCATCGACATGGCATACGTCAATGGCGAGGTCTTGGACGAAAATGATGCGAATCAAATGCTTGAAGACCACCCTGGACTTTTATACGAGCCGTCAGCAGGTGGGAATGTTTCTGTACCGACACTGGGCACTTTTGACTCGCTGATTACTCGATATACAGGTACGCGGTATAGACTACAAACGGTCGGCGAAGGGCGCAAATCGACTCGAGAATTCACCCAACCTTCAAAAGCGAGATTTCGGAGGGTCGGCTACGGGTTGAAGAAGAACTATTTACTTTTTGAGTTGCGAAACGATAACGGAAGGTTTTATCCAAAGTCACTATCGCTAGCAGCGCAGGTCATTACCAGCATTCGCGACAAGGCAGCAGATCGACTAATAAATGCGTACATGCCGAGTGATGCTGCGCTGATCGAACGAATAATCAAAGGTGTAAACGCCAGTGCACCTGACTTGATGAAGAGAGTCAGGATCATCCCAATTCCATCCATCGGATCTCGCTACGTGGAACCGCTAATTCGTCGCATCGCGATCGAGATACCTCCGGAGTGTCCGATTGACCTCGAAGACTTGCGATGGGCGTTTTCAGGTATTCAATACCAAGACGAACGCACAGGAGAAGCCACGCCTGGCCGGCTGATTTCAGTCGATTCCGATTCCATGTTCTCACGATTTCAGGTGGCGGAAGCTGAATTTTCTAGCATTACGCCTTTAGCGCTGCCAATACCTGCTGGTCAACGATCTGGACCCGATAATGCTATTACTGGCAGACAGCGAATGGATAGAGACGATATGGCGCGAAGTGCTCTGATTCAAGCGTTACGTCATGAAGGTATACATGCCAAACCTAAAGAACTGCTCATTCAACGGGAGCCTTTCGACGAACGTGGAGTTCGCGCCGAGTTATTCGCTCGCGGAACCCGTTTTGCCAACCCAGTAATGTGGCATGCATCAATTACGTTCGATACTCCGGTAGAAGGACCTCTCGTCATCGGGAACGGCCGATATCTCGGATTGGGTCTAATGAAGCCGAGATCTTCTGTGCCACAGGTCATAGCATTCTCAATCCAGAGTGGATTATCCCAAGGAGCGGACGCGAGAACAGTCGTTGAAGCAACTCGACGCGCCATGATGGCCAGGTATCAAGACAAGATTGGCAGGAACCAGAAACTACCACTATATATCTCCGGGCATCTCGACGACGGATCCCCTTCCAACGATGTGTCGCATGCACACATTGCGGTTCTCGCGGACTTGCCACGCAGTCGAATTCTGATACTCTCACCACATTTGCTGCGACGAGGAGATTTGAGATGGGATAGTTCGATTAGGAGAAAACAAAATGATCTATATCAAGCGGTTCGAGAGATGGATGTGCTGTTTACCGGGAAAGCTGGTCGCCTGCACTTGACTCTATCTGATCTGGACTTCGACACAGATCCGGTCTTGGGTTCGAGTCGGATCTGGGAAAATGTGACAGAATATGAGGTCACACGACATCCGCGACATGTCGAAGTAGAGCGGACACTCGTTACCGATTTAGTCACCGAACTAAAGCGTTGCAAAATTGGGTCGCCGTCTGCCATTGACGTACTAGAAATAAAACAAGGACGCAGAGGTGGGATTTCAGGTAAGTTTCGCTTGACGTTTAACAAGAGTGTCAAAGGACCGCTACTACTCGGGCGCTCAGCACATAAAGGTGGTGGTTTGTTTGCTAGAAAACACATCGACTAGATGTAAGAATTGCGTGTGTAGATTTCCTTCTCCTTTCTGCCCGATACGCAGACTAGGAGGAAATCGATTAAGTCAAATCCAGGACATTTACTGCATGCAGAGTCGGCGCGAAGTGGGTTCTCGCTCTAGAACTCGTTCGTCTTCGATTTAAAGAAGAAGCAGTTGAACGTTTCTCATCCATTGAGAATACGAAAACGATGTAAAACAAGTCAAAACCCTTCTCATTGAGCCTTGATTGTCTATCAACTGAAGGCGTTTCGGCAACAGATGCCAGATTTCGACTTCGACAACAGACTTGATTTAGAGTAACCAATTGGTCGGACTGGTCTATGCGTGTTTCTTATTTCAATGAGACCCCAAGTTACATCGTGGAAACCGCTGCAGCAGTACTCACAGGTTTTGACGAAGAGAAGCTCCAATGTGGTCCTGTATTACACCCGCGGAAACTGGATCTTCTCCAACTGTAACTCCATGATGTAACTGGACACTTTCATCTCTCTCGTAGACCGCGCACGTCAGGACCTCCTGCAGGAGCACCCGTAACGCGTTTTCGGCTTCGGGAATTCCTTCGTGACCATTGTCTCGGTGTCATGCACAACATACGCAGGCAAATACGCTGCATGGTGTGTCGAGTACGTCAGCATGAGCGCTATGAATTTCTCGCTCAGGAGATCGCACATTTGCTTGTTCTTCGGATCGAGTTCGAGTTTAACGTCCATAAATCAGTGCCTCGAGTGGGTTGGCCTTGCCTTCACCGAGTAATTCCCACCGCGTGAGCGCACCACGTGCGCCATCTTCGTGCAGGAACCTGCGGACGTCGCACGGCAGCTGTTTGTCCCCACTATAACCGCCCGGCGAGCGAAGAGCCGTATCTATCAGGACGCCAACCCTATGCCGGTCAAAATGCCCGCCGACCCACCGTGGCGGTTGCGCCATCCAGTACTCGAACAGATCCTTCGCCAGGTCGACATAGCCCAGTTGACTGACCAGTTGAGGACCGCATACCGCTTCCCAGATCGGCCGCGCCGCGCTGTGTGCGTCCTGTAGCGTTATCGTGGGTCCTGGGACTTGTTGTGCCAGGTACCTCGACGACATGCCCCAATGCGGACCACCTGCCGCATGAAGCGGATCCCAGTCATAGAGCTAGTCCATGCGCTCAAGCGTGTCCACCGACTCCCAGAAGGCGAAGGTAACGTGTTTGCCCATTAGTACGGCATCGTATCACTGAAGTCGTTGAGATTCGTGAATCTTATAACAGTATTGAGCTTAGTACAAGCATGAGAATGGCAGCTAATCGCAGAAGTCGTTGAAATCGTGGCTGCCGTGCCGCGCAGGTGGTTGCTGTGCAGGTGGCTGTTGGACCGTGTGACGCGACAAAATAATGCCTAAGCCGAAAAGGGTATACAAAGTTTTGGGACTTATATACATGACTAAACACGACCCAAGGCATCCTCCGACATGGAAGGGTGTCGGGCCGTTGTCAACTATCTACGAATAGATGTTCCCACCTATTGACCCATCGGGCTATTGCATTCAGCAGGCAGCCTGACATACGGGCAGCCGTAGATAGTTGACGGTTCGATTTTATCACAGTTAGTAGAATAGCATTGAGGAGAATTGGACATGAGAAAGTATCGGCTTCGAATCACGGTTCGCCGTGAACGACCCCGGCAGAACGACTTTGAAGAACTTGAAACCTACGAGACGGTTGTAGCGAAAACCAAGTACCAGGCGGAAAAACTCATCCTGTTGAGGTATTGGCCCTATCGGGTTACGTTCCTTGGAGCGGAAGTTACGCCATAACTCGTATCACAATTTGTATGACAATTTGTATGACATATCTTATAATTTACACAGTTTCCTTACATAAATCATGGAGAAAACATGAGGAAAATCGCACTTGAAGTGGGTTCTGACAACTTAGTCTTGATTGCCAGCTTCTCAGGGGATACTCTGGATTTATTGGCCATTGACAAGGACATGGTGGTGTGCGATGATGCTAACGACTGCATCCTTATCAATGCGCGAAAGGTGGATAATCCCGTCAGGCGGGACAATGAACGTGTGCTGTAGTCCAGATTTTCTCTCTACGATGAATTTGGCCGATTCGCCACTAATAGTGTCGTAACGAAGCCTCAATTTTGCAATTCCATCTGGTAACGTTATTTCGTGCTTCATTCCTTTAGAAATGACAACCATGCTGTATCCCCTCTAGTAGTGGGTGCAATTTTAGTCCCGATCAGGTGGCACTGATCGGGACGCTTCTCGCGAGCAGCCCTGAAACTGATCACAGTTACCCAACTCGGCATTAGGGGTTGCTTGCGCATAATATCAACTGGAAGAGTTTAGCCACTCTTCCCTTCGGGAGTCCTCTCCTTCAGAGGTGGGGACTCCATTTTTGCTATAATTACACTTTAATTTCGCACATAGACTGAACTCGCGATTGGCAAGTTCAGTGTTTAGTCAAGTATATAAGTTCCTAAATTTTTTCAGGAAGTGGATACCCTCGGCCGGGAGCTGTAACGATGGCGCTTTTCTACAAACCCGCGCTCAATCGGAACCACACTCACCGGTCCAGAGGGTTCTCCACGCATTCTATTTACGCCATAAAGTCATATGACAACCGACACTAAAAAGGTATACTATGGAGGCTGTTGATTTTCGATTCGATTTTGCGGCGTTTTTCGCTCGCGATCGCATTTGACGGGCCCGGTCGGTGTCAAAGCGCCGTTCAAGCCGAATTCGGACGAAATTGAGCACTCAAAGTCGCCGAAATAGGCCATATTGCATCCACTTTGAGGTGGTTTTCTCGATTCGCCGCATTCAGAATAGACTTCCCCTACCTAAACTGTACAAGCGTTTGACGTTCCACGCCAGACACGCCAGCTGCCACTCGGTTTGAACGCCGACGAGACCGCGCATCTTCGGATACCGAAACCCCATCGCGTCCTTGATGCAGCCGAACGTCGTTTCGACCGTGCTCTTGCGCTTGCGATACAGGGCCTGGCCGACCACGTCCTGCATCCGTGCCACCATGGTCTCGACTGCTTGCGAGCAAGCCCCTTTCGGTGGTGTCGCCCGCCCGTTTTTGCCCGTGGCGATATAGGCCTTGACGCCGCCTTTCTCGCACGCCTGAACATTGTCGTCGCTGTAGTAACCTGCGTCAGCCAACAGGTTCATGCGACCGTCTTCGTCTTCATCATCGGCGGCGTCAGCCGCCGCGTCTGGCGCGACGGTGGGTAACGCTTCGAGCGCATCCAGCGTCGGCACGATCTGGCCGTAGTCCGTCGGCGCGTCGGTCACACCCGAGGTCACGATGAGCTGCGTGTCCACGTCGACGCCCGCTTGCGCGTTGTACGCCGGCATGATCCCGTCACGAGTCTTCATCAGCTGCGAATCGGGGTCGGTCAAGTGTTCCCGCGCTGCCCGCTTTGGCGCGTCCCCGGGCGGCTTCGGCGGCGCCCCCGGGGGCTTCGCGCCGTGTGCTTTTTCATACGCATCGCGGGCCGCCTGCAGCGCGTCGTAAGCGGCTTGTTCGGCCGCCAGCGCAGCGGCGTCCGCCACATCCAGTTTGGCGGCCATCGCCTCGTAGCGTTTGACGTCCGCCAGCAGCCGCGTCAAGACGTCGTCGGCAACAACGGCGCCAGCCGCATGAACGTTGGCATCCGCGCCTTCCGCGTCATGGCGGTCCGCCTGTTCGGACAAGCGCGCAATCACCTTTTGACAGACCTCGATGCGTTTCCGCGCCAACTTCGCCGTCAACGATTTTTCCCGCGCCGCATACGCCTTCAGCTTCGTCCCGTCCACCGCGATCGCGGACAACTTCACCACGCCGCCGTCGATCAGCACCTGCAAGAATTCCGCCGCCGCTTCAAACGCCGCACGATGCGCGCGGCGAAAGTTCGCCAGCGTCGTGTGGTCGGGATGCTGACCCCCAGCGATATACATGAAATCCAGCCGCTCATGGGTCGCTTGCTCCAGCTTGCGCGAACTGTTCACGCCGGTCATGTAGCCGTACAACCACAGCGCCAGCAACACGGCCGGCGGATACCCCTTGCGCCCCGCGTCCACATGGTACGTCGCCTCTAACGCCGACAAGTCCAACCGCGCCGCCACCCGCACGTACAGCCGGGCAACGTGATCGTCCGGCAGCAGTTCTTCCAGCGTCGGCGGTAACAGCAAAGGCTCCGCGCGATTGACATCTCCAATCATGGCAGGTGGCACCGATGGCTAATGAAGCACTAAATGTTAGCTTCAACCGTCTTAGAATTCAAGCCAAAAGCGACTTTTTCAACAGCCTCTATGGTCGTGCTAAACAAACAGGGCACCCGTGAGTGGGGTTGACCGTCTAATAAAATATCCCGAACACGGTAGGAGAAATTGCCCTGCCCGGGTGAATAAGCGCGATTCCATACATCTTGTTTGGTTAGCAACGACCCGGCACCTTAGCCTGATCGTTAGAGATACTGATGCTGCATGGCATCGAGTAACCTACATGGAATTCCACCTCTTGCTGAAGCTCTTCGCGAGCGCCGCCTTTTTTGCGTTCGCGATCAGCATTTACGCAGATAATCACAGTTGCCCAGACGAACGACCGCATCCAAGAGGGGTTGATGCTTGTGACACCTGTCCCTGGGAAGATGTTCTCGCTGACTATAAGGCGGGCGAGTTGTCCGAGATACGCGAGTCGGATGTATTTGATCATGACATTCGCGTGAGCGTAGTGTGCGATGTCAACCGAGCGGTCAATGCTGACGATGTGTTCGAGAAAATCCCTGTCACTGAGAAGAAATTCGATGAAATATTCGGGACCGTACTCAGTCGTGATGATGGACTAGGTCATTCGAACCGCCCCAAGATGCTTGAGATCGTCACGGGAATATGCGATTACGGTGGAGGAATTGACGACTGTGTGATGTATACCGTTTGTCGTGATGTAACTAGCGGAAGATGTGCGGTGTCGAATGGCATAGCGTACATTAACTCTGGCGGTGTCGCGACGCATATCGCGTTTGTTCCGTATCTGCCAGAAGAAAAATACTGGTGGGTTGACGGTAATCGCTATGGCAATCTGCAACATGAGTTTAACCATCTCTTGGACTTCACATATTTCCGTATTGACGGTCAAAGCGGAAAGGATTTAGATTGGTGGATTGAAGGAATGCCGCAGTTCATTCAATGGGAAATTCTGAATGATCAACTATCGTGGGATCGCGGCAACGATCGCGCGCGCCTTCTCGATATCTTCACGCATCGTTGGAACACCAATAACTACTACGATGGATTGCGTGTTCTCGCCTATTTTAAAGAGAATGCGCCATGGTTAATTCAAGCGGTTGCATCGGAAGTCAGGTCCGGGATATACACGCATTCGGACTTGCATTTATCGTGGCACACTCTCATGGGTCACATCGCATCGCGTCACCAGTATGACTACGCAGGCTACACAAGCTCTCAACGCAGGGCGCACGAAAGCGCAAAGGTACCTGTGGAAGTTATTCTTCCGAGTCCGACGCACGGAAGAATCGAGGACATCGACAACCGGCACTAATCATGGCTATGACGCAAAAGACGTTCGATCCTAAACCGCCAGAGGTTTTAGGTTAGGCGCGTATCTCGATGGCACAGAAGCCACGCTGGTCTTTCACGTCTCGCTGTTAATGGCGTTTTTCGACCTCATGTACGGCATCGGAACGACGCTCTTGGATGAGCTGCACTACGTGACGATTGTGTTTCAGGGTAAGGCGGTATTCGTGGTATCGATGCTCGGCTCGGTACATGACCTGTCTTATGCTGAACGCTTCGACGCATCGATTGATGCACGGCTCACGCAATGCGGTTGGACCGGGTTCACATTGGTGTGCTGTGTTCTTGGGTTTATCACTTGAGATGTGGAAATCGGTATGGTCTAATATGTCTATGCAGATGGTTTCTCACTGCATGTCACCTCTTAGCCCCGGTTAACGCCGGGGCTATTTGTTAACTCTATTCCGAATGAGGTCATTTGGTCGACGTGGGGATGGTGGTGGCGGCGGCGGTGGTGGTCAAGTGGGTAGAGGCAACTCGTGTTCCTCGCCCTACACGTCTTAATCGTTGCAATGTTTCTAAACGAGAAGGAGTCATCCATGTTCCTCGCCAAGAAAGAACAGGCGTTGTTTGAACAGCTCACGCCTGAACAGCAGGAAAATGCGTTGAAATTCAGGGAGTTTCTTGAATCAGCTTGGTTAAACCTGATCGCCGGCGCTCTCATTGGTGCGACCGTCACGTATGTTGGCCTAGTGTTGTTCTAGGCTAATACCTGTCGGTATAGACCCCGCCGTGTGCGGGGTTTTCATTTTGATCTTGACCGGATGAGATGATTATGGTAGAGAATGTAAGTTGAAAAGAACAGCGATAGATTCGATACTCCTCCAAAGTCAAACTGACGTAATACCCGCGAAATACCTCGAAATTCTAGATGACTCAAGCACGCCATCCCAAATGGCGTTTATTATTGACTGTGATATCGTTTTTTAATCCCGTTACGTCTAGTCGAGCACATTATACACGACGAAAAAGAGACAGGCTCTGATTCAATCAGAGCCTGTCCGAGAGCCGAACGTGTCGAAACCGACATGGGACTTTGAGAAGTGACGAGCGTTCGACTGCATGATCTGAAATTTTACAGAAACTGGAATTTCGCCAAAAGCTAGTTGCTGTGGACCTCAGTGTCTACGCTCACAGCTCGGATCAGGTTCACCACGGTTCGTACAATTGATACCATGACCTTGTAGCCGTTAGTTGTAGGGTCCCCTACCTCAAACCGATACTCGTCATCGCGCAGGGTGAAATACTCTGCTTCGACGGTATCAGAACTGCGTTTTTGATCTCTGCAGTCTATCCTAACGTTCTCGCCTTTCCCCTCGAGTGAATGTGAAAGGACGCATGAACGTCTTTCGGACCTGCTCGATTGACATGCCGGGCATATCGATTGTGTCGTTCTTTTCCGAAGCGGAAGGTTGATAGTTTTTAGGTGGAATTTTGAGCTTGGCGGGGTCGCTAAGTTGTCGCTCTGAACCGTTACGCCTCTCGTTTGTTTGATCGGACATGAGTTTCTCCAGTCCGATCAACTCTACTCAAACATGTCTCCGCACGAACCACTAGCCAGCCCGTTATCCGCGATCAGATCGTCGTACCTAAGGCGCTTCTCACGCACTCCCATCACGACATTGGGCATCTGATATTAGGTATCAAGCGGACGATTGTTGTGTCGTCCGGTAAATTCATCGACGTACCGATCCAAATACTTCGCGGACATTTTGTGGTAGATGCCGATGTATCCACGCTTGAGCGAAGCCCAAAACGATTCGATGCCGTTGGTGTGTGCCATATCTCGAACGTACTCACCGACGCTGTGCTTCACGGCTTCGTGATTGAGTGCCGTCAACGCCTAGTAAGCGCCCGCTTCGTCGGTGAAAAAGTTGGAACCTTTCTCGACATTCTCACGCACAAAACCTCGAATGGTCACGCCAGTGGTTTCGTGCAATACACGCGCGCTCACCTGATTGGTGTCACGATGTTTCGCGCCGACGACTGCCATTTTGTCAACCGCCCCACGCCCCGCATGAAGTTTCTTGGATTCGTGCTTGTTGCCTTCCTTGCCACCGATATAGGTTTCGTCCACTTCGACAGAACCCTTGAACGCACTTGCTTCACCTACCGCATACGCTTCTCGTAGACGGTGCAACATGAACCACGCTGCTTTCTGACCAATTCCCAATTCACGATGTAACCGCATGGACGATACGCCCTTGATGTTCGTCGTGAACAGATAGATCCCGATTGCCCACGTGCGATGAGACATCTTGGTGCCTTGCATGACGGTGTTCACCCGCACGGTGAACATGGGACGCTTCGGACAATCACGACAGCGATGGGATTGCCTCTTGCGCTTGATGTCGCACTGGACGTTCTTGGACCCACAGTGGGGGTACTCTAGTCAGTCCGGCCATGCCATTGATTCAATCCATGCACGCGACGATTGCGCGTCCCTGAACATGTCAGCGACCTCTAGTAACGTCAGTCCCTTGCGGTACGCCTTGCCCGGTGCTTGTTTCATGTCGTCACCTCTCTGATTGTGACTTTGCGACATAACTCCAAAAAAAAACCAAACACGGTCCAAACATATCAGAGTTGGCGTGGGTTCGAGGCGGCTGGCCATGCCTGCACGGCGTTTTGTGCGCGAATGGTACCTGTCGCACAGGGTCGTGATCACGTGACTGTGATGAAGCAGCCGATCGAGAATTGTGGTCGCTACGCTTCCGGTATCGTCCTTGGCACAAATTGAAGTTGACAGAAATGGGATATTTAGACATGACTTAGACAATGATCAGAAGTTGCGGCTTGACGTAGCGGTTCAGCCACGTGTCCCACGTGTCGGTGTCATGCGCCTGAAGCACAACAACACCTTCAGGCTCGCCGAGGTGATGAACAGGACGCTGTGGTCGGTGGCGGCTCACCCAAGCCGATCGCCAAGTGGGTCTTACCGACCCCGTCGGACCGCGCCGGAACAGGTTCTCGTCATGTGCAATCCAGCGGCCAGCTTCTCCGGCGCGCACCTGCTCCGGATTCACGCGCGGTTGCGCCCTGAAATCGAAGTCAACCAGCGTCCGCACCATGGTCAAGTGCGCCTGGGCAAGATTGCGCGTCAGGTGTTGCTGGGGTTTGCTGTCCAGTTCATGGCGTCACAGCATGATCATCAGGAAGTCCTCAGCTTCAACTCGGCCTCGGCCGTATACCAGCGGGTTCGGAAACTGGGTGCGGAGGTCCGACAGCTGCAACTCCCGCAGCTCCCTTCAAGTTCCTCGACCCGACTTTAGTCGACGCTATCGGTTGCGTTCATCTCGGGTATCATGGCATTGTCTCAGTTGTCGTCCAGACATGGTGCACGCGTGGGTCGTGTACGTCGTCAACGGGCGGACCAAGCTGGAGTTTTGCGGTTCAGCGATGGTCGGCGAGGTCGCGACGGCGACGTGCGGCTTGTCTGTCAGAAGACCCCAAAACTAGCAAATTAGGCGACACTGTAAATCACACCTCGATGGGGGTACACGTGGTGTTTGCGGGGCGGGTCTGGATCGCCTCGCCGCACTGTACCCCGGATCTTAATTTTTGCTGTATCGAAGGACTCCGTCGGCTGTCCCATTTATATAAAATAACGCAAACGCAAACGCAAACGCAAACGCAAACGCAAACGCAAACGCAAACGCAAACGCAAA
>LXNI01001408.1_pt1 | contig 21078 bp, 18 predicted proteins | sample 809091 | NCBI WGS metagenome assembly LXNI01 (sample SAMN04870527, study PRJNA318959) | sponge metagenome | biome: 01000161; feature: marine sponge reef; material: water | host: Sarcotragus foetidus | place: Greece: Milos, Mediterranean Sea | collected 2013-05-29 | depth 5-7 m | reverse complement strand
TCTTAATTTTTTTTTTCAAAGAAGAAGAAGACGAAGACAGTTGAATCTGGCAGCATATGATGAACAGCAAAACCCACTCTAATTTTAGCTGCCTAGCTGTCCAACGATTGGGGTCCACCTCTTACTTCTTCCGACGAACCTTTGCCCACGCGGAATAGATACCCAGGGTAACGATGGACAGGAGCAGATTTACGATCCAGATTCGGAAATACTCCGAAGCGCTTCCACCAAAATTGAGTCTCTGCGTTTGCATTACAGCTCCAATGCAAGTCGCACGATGCGCCTATTGCCGTGTCGAGTTGACTGTATTGACCCGCAGGCGTTTGCGTTGCCTGAAATGTTTTTCAGGCATGTTCGACCAAATTTCCCCAATCCTCCATGACTTGCGAAGAAAGAGGCATGCACAGGGAGCATCGACAGATCCCGAAGTCGGTGCGGGCGCCTCGATGGCTGAGCGAACATCCAGGAGTATGCGCCATAGGAATTCACGGCTGGAAAACACTGTCTGAAGTCGCTATTCGCTTTCTCGACAATCGACTCGCAGGGCTCGTTCCTGCCGCCGCCCGGGATCAACGCCTCGTCATGCTTTCGGCCAGCGCGCGATTCAGCCCCGTCAAGGACCGCTCGCGTCCAACCGCGTTGCGTAGCGAAAGTTCGTAGTACTGCTGCGCCATCTCGCGGTTTCCAAGCGCCAGGTAGGTGTCGGCCAGCAGCTCCGCCATCGGTTGGACGGGCACGGCCGGACCGTAATCCACGGGCAACTCGCCTTCAAGATCCGTCGCCTGCCGGATCAGCGCCAGCGCCTGCTCGGTATTGCCTGCGGCAAACTCGATCTGACCCGCAAGCGCCAGGCGCAACAGGTGCGGCGATGCGGCCCTGTCGTCGTTGCCGGCCACCGGTTCCTCCCCGCCCATGGACGCAAGCGAAGCCCTGGCGCCATCCAGGTCGCCCCGGTTGAGCGCGACGAGTCCCTGGACGTAGTGGTCCGTGGCGACATGGAACGGGCTGAGCCCCGTGAGATCGATCTCCTGGTTGGCGTAGTGGCTGTCCCATTCCTGGGTGTCGACGACGTAGGACGCCCGCGCGGTCACGTAGTTGCCGCGGGGGACAGGGCTGTCGTTGCCGTAACGCTCCACCTGCTCTTCGATCAACGCCAGCCGCTCCCGGGCGCGCTCCCGCTCACCCTGCTGGGTCAGGCTGTAGATCAGCCACGTCAGGGCGTGGTAGCCCTGGTTGTCGAACAGGTCGTCCGGGTTCGCCTGCCGGGCTCTCGATTCCTCGAACGAGCGAATGTTGCGGTCGGTGCCCTCTTCCCACATGCCCAGGGCAAAGTAGATGTGCGAACCCATGTGCAGGGCGTGCACCGCCGACGGCGCGACCTGGACGTAGTCGCGGGCCATCCTCAGCCCCAACGGCGCGTGGATCGGATCATCGTAACTGTGAATCGCATAGTGCAGCGCACCGGGATGCAACGGGTTCTTCTCCAGGATCTCTTCGGCGATGGCGCCTGCCCGCATGTACTTGGCGTAGTCGCGGCCGTTGGACACCACGAGGATGGACAATGCGTAGAATGCCGCCGCGTCCAGATCTTCCGGGTACTTCTCGTGCAGCGCCCTGAGCGCTTCGGAATAGGCAATGTTTCGCTCCTCCTGGGCGCCTTCGCCGAACAGGATCTCGATGGTCGCCAGGTAGTCCTTCTCCCGCTGGGTCTGCATCCGCGCCGCCCGCGTCTCCGGCGTGGGACCCAGCCGCTGCAGAACGGCCCGGGACTGCGCAAGATCGTACCGGCGCCAGAACATGTGTTCCCAGGTCAGCGCCTCACCCCAATAGGCCATGCCGAAATCCGGATCGATGGCCAGCGCCTCCTGGAACGAGGCGCGCGCGTCGGGGTACTCGAAATTGTGAAGCTGCAGGAGTCCCCGCAGGAAGGCCGGCTGGGCTTCGGCGGCACCGGTCGCTTCGAATTCCGTCATCCCGTAGTTCTGCTGCGCCTGCCCGCCCAGCGAGAGCAATAACAGCGAAATCCCGATTCCAAGAAATCGTACAGCCTTGATCAGTGTCATTTGATTCTCCTTCGAACCGCCTGAGGCCAGGCACGGATTGAGTTTCCGCCAGCCTCTGCATAGCGTTCCACTATCGCTGCAACAAGGATAGCGGACGATTCCCGTCTTGACCACGAGTAGGCGGGGCGTGCTAGTGTACGACGCGTTTTCGGAGGGATCGCATGGCAAGAAACGACATAGTTACGGACGTACGCAAGCAGAAGGCACTCAACGCCGGCGTGACGACGCTGCGCATGAGCGAAGTCGTCATCTATACCAAACAGTTCCAGACCATGATCGACTGGTACGAGATATTTCTGGGCCAGGGTCCCACGGTCCTGACCCAGGACTCCGGCGCCGTCGCGTGGGAGGGCAACAAGGGGGTCGCGTTTTTCCGCGTGTACGCCGATTTTCCATGGACCGAGGTGTTCGGTATTTTCGAGTTCCCGGACATGGATACCTCACAACGCAACGCGGTCGGCGAACAGGGGCCCGGCATTCACCACTTCCAGTTCCGCATTCCCATCTTCGAGGACCTGGTCACGAAGTACGAGCGGATGAGCCAATGCGGGATCGAGCCGCTGCAGGTTTTCAACCATGGACCCGGAACGAGCATGTACTACCGGGACCCCGATCAGAACATCGCGGAACTGTCCGCGCCCAATTTCGACAACCAGGAAGACTACCTGGCCTATTTCCAGACCGAGGCGTACCAGCGCAACTTCGATGGCGTGCGCATCGACGACATGGGGGAACTGGCGCGCAAATTCCGTAGCGGTGTGCCCAGGGAAGATCTGGTTCGGATCGAGGTCTGACGAAGGGGCGCACGAGGTATAGTCGTTTGCGAGGACGACAAACCCTCGAGGACACAGAGGGAGAAACATGAGAAAAGCGATATTGGCACCCGTATTGGGATTTGCGCTGTGGTCGTGCACAGACGGCTCCGTCGACGAGGAACTGACCGTCGCCGAACTCTCCGAACATGGCCGCGAACTCTATTTTCTGGCCGACTCCTGCGTGGAATGCCACGGGGCGGACGGCAGCGGCGGCCTGGCCGCTCCCCCGCTGGACGCCGGCATCACGCCGCGGGCGATCGACTACCAGCTTCGCACCAACCCCGAGATGGCCGAATTGGCCGATGCGCTCCAGGCGACGCAGCAGGATCTGCTGGCCCTGTCCGTCTTCGTCAGGGAACTGACGGGCGACCCGACGGACTCCATCGACGTGGCGGCGCTCGCGACCGAAGCACCCGTTGCCGGGACGAACGACCCGACGGCGGAACAGGCTGCCGATGCCGGCACCGCGGTCGCGGCAGGAAGCGAACGGCTCGCCATGCTCAGGGCCGTCGAGGACTTCTCCGTGGTCGTGGACACCTGGGAGCGGCGGGCCCGGGAGGGCAGCCTGATGCGAACTTACGAAGTCACCGTGGCCGCGGAGTTCGATGCCGGTGAGCCGAAATTCACGCCCGAGCCCGGCACGACCTATTTCTACGAGAACGCCGGCACCCGGGGCACCCGGAATGTCCAGACCGGCGAAACCTTTTCGCCCGAGGGCATGAAGGTCGTGGTGGGCGACGCAGAGACTCATGAGGTTATCGCCTGGTACGAGATGGCCCCCGAGCTGCGCAGTTCCATGCATTCCACGGCAGTCTCCCCGGACGGACGCTACGTCTACATCTCCGGAGCGGCGCCGAGCGGCGAAACGGAGCCGCAGGGGGCTCCGCCGGGGCTGTCCCGCGCGGCCTCGAGCGTGCTCAAGGTCGATGCGCTCACGCTGCAGCCGGTGAGGCAACTGGGTGTGGGCGGGCGCATGCACCACGCGCAGGTCTTTCAGGATCGTTACATGCTGATCGATACGTTCGCCCAGGATCCGGACGGACTGACGGCGTATCTCTTCGACCCGGAAACCGACCGGATCATCGGCGGGGTTCACGAAGAGGACCTGGGCGGCAACGCCTACACGGCCTGGACCGACAACGAGTTCATCTACATCATCATGGAACCCGCCGGTTACGGGTTCCAGGCGGCGCGCAGGCACATGTACGGCGAACTGACCGTGGTGCCCACGTCCTGGGTGGCCCGGCTGGATCCGGAGACCTGGGAAGTCCTGCAGGAGTACCCGCACCCCGGCCATCGCGCCGACTGGATCTGCTTCGACCACGACGGCAGCCACATGTACGTGCCGGCCACCGGCAACAACGTGGTGAGTCGCATCGATACCGACACCGGCGAGATCTCATGGACGCGCCCGACCGGTCCCGGCCCCTACGGCTGCGCCGTCAACGGGGACGCAAGCGAAGTCTGGATCGCCGACAAGGGTGAGTCCACTGGCATGGTGGGCGGGCGCACGGTCACCGTCTACGAAACCGAGTCCGGCAGAAGCATCGACACGCTGTTCTCTGCGTACCACGTGGATCACATTCTGCTCTCACCCGACGGCAGCGAGTTCTGGGCGACCAGCAACTACGAGGGCGCCATCTACGTCTTCGATGCAGCCACGCGCGAGCAGGAGGCCATCATCGACATACCCGGCGGCGGCGACCTCCACGGCCTGGTCTGGGTACATTACGACGAAGATGGCGTCGGACGGGTCGTGCGCGACCAGGGCGGTTTCCATAACGGCGCCGATCCCCGGCCTGCCGACAGCGGTTAGACCTGCCGCAGGCGCCAGAGCCGACGAAACGCGCCGTTTCCCCGGCCTGTTTCGGGCTGTTAGAGCGCGCGGTCGAAGAACCGGTAAATAATCCCGCGGGCGAAATTGAATCCCAGGGGCGTCAGTGAGTAGAACGCGCTCTTGTGCCGATAAAGCATCGTGATGCGCTCCGGATAGCCGGTCAGTTCCCAAAGCGCGTTTCTCGACACCGGCGGGATACAGTTGTCGAACCTGGCGTCGATTATGAGGATCCTGTCGGGATTGTAGTGACCCGCATACTGCGTGGGATCCGCGGGCCCGAATCGCTCTTCAAAGAAGCGTCGGTACTCATCCTGCGTCCAGCCGAAACTTCGAAGGGCATGGTTGCGCATCCGTCCGGCCTTGCCGCGGCACTGTGCCATCACCTCGGAAAACATGGCTCCACCCACCATGTAGACGCCGGTCTCGATGCGCGGGTCCGTACCCATGATCGTGGCGGCGGCCAGCGCGCCCATGCTGAAGCCGATGATCCCGATCCGCTGCTGGTCCACTTCTTCCCGAGTGGCCAGCCAGTCGATCAGGCGGCGTGTATCGTTCACCGCTGAACGATACCGCTCCACCCCCGCTTCAGTGATCTCGATCCACTCGTCTTCGCTGGGCGTGGACCACAGCGTTTGCCAGGGAAACAGGGGCGGTTCGCCATAAAGCCAGATCACATGGGCATCACCCCTGGAATGTTCGGCGTATCCGTAGGCAATCTTTCGCGGCGGGTACCGGCTCGATCCCCAGATCGGCAAGACGATCAGTAATTTCTTCGCATCCGGCGAGCGACTGCGCAAGTAAAGCCCCTCAACGCGATTCCGGGCGTGCCCATTGGCGCCGCTGGATGCGAACGACAGCGGAATGACGTCATGGTGACGGAGTGTCCTTGCCGCCGGTTCGAGCTCCACCGGCCCGTTGGTCGAGTACTGCCAATCCACGTTTGCCACCGGAGGCGTATGCACGTACCCATCCACAGTGCGTTGATCCCGCGTGTAGTGGGCTACACACGCGTTGAGGCAGCACAGCACCAGCGCGCCTGAAATTATTCTTGTGTGCCGCCCTGTCATTCAAGCATCCCTGCACCGGTCGCGAATTCTAGCAGCCCGTGGCAAAAGTCGCGCGAGCACCGAGACCGGCGAGGCGCCCGGCTGACAAGGCGCGAGGAGGGAGAATATCGGGAATATTTGACCGACGAGCAACGCAGTCAGCCGGGATGCATCGTCGGTCGAATGCCGCGGGACTTTTGCCACGGGCTGCTAGCAGTTCTTGCTCCGGTTGCCGGCGCGCTGACGCGGAGGGAAATGGGTGTTTCCATGGGAATCCGTCGCAGGAAACATCGCCACTGTTGCGGCGCACGGGTTCCCTGTATCCTGCTCGCACTTACCGAGCGTGGACCAGGGGACTTGGGTTAACTTTATCTTGCGCGTACAGTTAGCGCACAAAATCAGGAGGCCATACCATCGAACCCCAGGCGCAGACAAGATCGGGACTCGCGATTGCGGTGACAGTCATTGCGGTCGTCGCCGTCATTTACGGGATGCAGGCGGCGCGCGCCATCCTCGTACCGTTGCTGGTGGCCGTCTTCATTTCGGTGCTTTGCGCTCCCATAACCCGCCTTCTGGAGCGAATCCGCATTCCAACCGGTCTGGCCGTCACCATCGTCATCATCCTGATCATCGGCACACTGACCCTGGTAGGCACGTTCGTCGGCGGTTCGCTGGCCGCTTTCAACGATCGGCTGCCGTTCTACCAGACACGCCTGGACGAGACATTCACGGAAATGGCTGCCATATTCGGCCAGGAGGACATGGCCAGCCTGCTGCAGGACGTGATCCAGCCTGAAGCGGCAATGGGTGTGGTGACTACACTGTTGAACGCGGTCCAGGGCTTGCTGGCGAATTTCTTCCTGATCGCCTTCTCGGTGGTCTTCATGCTCCTGGAAGCCTCGTCGCTGCCCGCCAAGATACGCCTGGTGCTGCGCGCGTCACAGGGCGAGCCAGAGTACTTCAGGCGATTCACCAGTAGCGTGCAACGCTACCTCGGCATCAAGTCGCTCACCAGCCTCGCCACCGGCCTGACCGTTGGCATTCTGGCCGCGGGATTTGGATTGGACTTCCCCGTGCTCTGGGGCCTGCTGGCCTTTCTGCTCAACTTCATTCCCAACATCGGATCCCTGATTGCCGCCATTCCCGCGGTATTGCTGGCGCTGATCCAGCTCGGCGGACTCAGCGCCGCGTTCATCGCGCTCGGCTACTTCGTCATCAATATTTCCATTGGCGGGGTCATCGAGCCCAGGGTCATGGGCCGCGGCCTGGGAATGTCGACTCTGGTCGTCTTTCTCTCCCTGGTCTTCTGGGGATGGGTGTTCGGGCCGATCGGGATGCTGTTGTCCGTGCCGCTGACCATGACGGCCAAGATCGCGCTTGAATCCAGCGAGAGAACCGCTGTACTGGGAGTGCTCCTGAGCCCGCCCAAACGCGGAGCGTAGGCTCGGACAGGTCTCTGTGAGAGCCCGACCGCATGCCAAGGTCGGCGCGGCCGGTGCCTCGAAAAGCTAGTTCTCGTAACGCAGGGCCTCTATGGGGTCTAGGCGCGCGGCACGACGGGCCGGCCAGATGCCGAAGAACAGTCCGACGCCGATGCTGAACAGAAACGCCAGCGCCACCGACTCGGGCGAGACAAAGGTCTCCCAGCCGGCGTATCGGGACAGCGCATTGGCCGCGCCCATTCCCGCGGCGATGCCTGCCAGACCGCCGAACAGGCACAGCGCAATCGATTCCACCAGGAACTGCAGCATGATGTTGGTTCGCGTGGCGCCGAGCGCCTTGCGTATGCCGATTTCGTGGGTGCGCTCGGTGACGCTGACCAGCATGATGTTCATGATGCCGATGCCGCCGACCAGCAGACTGACTCCGGCAATACTGGCCAACAGGAACGTGAACGTCTGCTGAGCCTCCTGCTGGGTGGCGAGAAACTGCTTTCGGTCAATGATGGCAAAGTCGTTGGGCTGACCCGGAAGGATCTTGTGCTCCGCGCGAAGCACGCTTTCGATATCGACCATCGCCCGCTCCAGCGGTACTTCATCCACCACGCGTAGATTGACGGTTGAAATCTGGCTGTTTCCGGCCACGCGCTGCTCCGCCGTGGAAATGGGGATGAAAGACGAGTTGTCCGGGCTGGGACCGCCGGAACTTCCGATCCGATCGAGTACGCCGATCACTTCGAAGCGCTGGTTGTTGACCATCAAGGTCTTGCCCAGCATCTCCTCCGGCGTCAACTGGAAATCGCCCGGAATATCGTTGCCCAGCACGATCACCCGGCGCAGCGCCTCGTCTTCCTCGTTACTGAAAAAACGCCCGGCCGCGATCGGGTAATTGAACAATTCCGCGTACTGATGGGTCGTACCTATCAGCCGGGTATTGGTGTTGTTGCCCTCGAATTCGAACTGCCCCCGGGTCTGAAGCTCCGGCACCACCGCGTCAATGTAACGCGTGTTCTGCTCGAGGGGCTCGATATCGTCGACGGTCAGGGTCATCTGTTCCCTGGACACGCCCCTGGAGAAAAATTGCGACGCGGTCAGCGACAGGATATTCGAGCCCAGTGCCGCGATCTGGTCGTCGATACGCTTCTGCGCGCCCGCCCCTGCCGCCAGCATCGCGATGACCGCGCCCACGCCGATGATGATGCCCAGCGTCGTGAGCATCGAGCGGAACAGGTTGGCCCGGATCGACTGAAACGAGACGCGGATGATTTCTCCGATCAGCATGGGCTTTGATCGCTCCAGATTTCGGCTCGACTGCGATCATAAGCCTAGCACCGACCGCTGCAGCGTCAATGCGCCGCAACTGAAGAATTGTGGAGAACCTCCGGAGTCGCGGCCCGCGGTGGCCGGCGGATGCGATCGACTACTCGACACATCGCGCAATTGAATTGTAGGATCGTCGTATCAGGGGAACCTCGCGAGTGGGCACGTGCAAACGCACGAATCGGTATTGAAGGCGCGACGCAGATCGGTGCCCGGCAGACTCGGCTGGAGATGACAGGACGATGCGCACGGCGTTCAGAGGTTCGTTGGCCGGCATCTGCGGACTGCTGCTCGTCGTCTTTGCAGCGCCGGCCGGGCCTTTTTCGACATTGTCCATTCTCAGGCCGTACGTACCGGAATCACCTCACAAGGCCTATGGTGTCATGCTCGCGGGGCTGGGGTCCGATCGCGCGGCGCCGTTGCACGATTGGGCGAACAAGGCGGATCGAGCGATTCTGAAACCCTCTCGCGTCGCCCTTCCCTTCGAGTTTTCGGAGGATCTCGACGCGGCCGAAACAACAGGGTACCTGTTTTCCGCCGAGCCGGGCCGGCGCGTTCAGGTCGAGTTGCTCCGGGAGTACGACGCCGAGCACTCCGAGGTGTTCGTCGACCTGTTTCGTCTCGATGGCAACCTGCCGCGCTACGTGTCCAGCACACCGGCAACGCCGCCCATCGGCCCGGCGCCCTCCAGCCGGCAAATTTCACTGAACGTGATGGACGATGGCGACTACATCGTGCGTGTACAACCCAGCCTGGAAGCACAGGATGGCCGGTACCGCCTCGCAATTCGCCTCGAACCGCAATTGCAGTTCCCGGTAACCGGCCATGGCACGCGCTCGATCCAGAGCGGATTCGGCGCCTCCCGGGACGGCGGAGCCCGCGAGCACCACGGCGTCGATATCTTCGCGCCTCGGGGTACGCCCGTGATCGCCGCGCTGGACGCTCGCGTGAGCCGCGTCGACACCACCAGTCTGGGGGGCAAGGTGGTGTGGCTGCAGCCGCTGTTCGGAAGCACGCGCCTGTATTACGCACACCTTGATTCCCAGAGCGTCGAACCCGGTCAATATGTATTCGCCGGAGAGACCATCGGCACCGTGGGGAATACCGGTAATGCCCGCACGACGCCGCCGCACCTGCACTTTGGGGTCTACATTCGCAACCGCGGCGGCCCGCGCGATCCCTACCCGTTCCTTGCGCAGACTCCTTGATGAATCTCCGCGAGCAAATCGAGCAACTGCTGCCTGGCTGGAACCGGTGGTATCCGAGCCTATTCGAGGCGGCCAGGGACCTCGGCATTATCCGCGCCAGAGTGTGCTCGCCGGACAGCCTGCTGCTGTCAAGGCGCCACGGCAAGGTCCGGAATGCGGCAGATCACGCCCATCGTGAGCAGTGGGGTGGAGCGGAGTAGTCGCCAACTTCCGAACACCCGATGAAGACATTCGTCACCGTTGCCGCGCTTTCGACATTGCCAGTGTGGCCGGCGTTGGCGCACCATAGCAACGCTGCCCTGCAGATGGACACCGTGGCCACCCTGGAGGGTATGGTCACCGAGTACAGCTTCAGAAACCCGCATACGTACTTCACGGTCGCATCCACCGGCGAAAATGGCGAAGCGGTGGAATGGGACGTGCAGATGGGCTCGGCGATCGGCCTCCAGCGACGCGGATGGTCTGCCGATACCTTGTCCATTGGCGACCGGCTGTTGGTCGGTCTCCACCCGGCCCGCGATGGCCGCCCCTACGGTCTGCTGGCGTCGATCGAACGGGACGGTGCGCCCCTCGCCACGCCCTTCGGCGATGGCCCACGCCATGCCGCGCCTGTGATCACGGCCACGACGACCACGATCGAGGGCCGCTGGTTCGTGGACCGGGACAGTCTGGAAGAGGACTACCCGGGCGGCCTCGACGAGCTCATGAGCCGCGACCTGACGCCGACCGAGGCCGGTCGGGCCGCCAGGGACGCCTTCGACCAGGATTCCGAAGAGAATCCCGAATTGGCGTGCATCTCCAAGCCGGTACCGGCAGGGATCATCTATACCGACCTGTTTCCGATCGAGATCGAATTCCGTGAGGACGAAGCCACCATCACGATCCGCAGCCAGCATTTCGATCGGGAACGCACCGTGTACATGGACGGGCGCGGGCATCCGGACCCGCAGGAACGATTCCACGAAGGCCATTCCATCGGGCATTGGGAAGGCGACGTGCTGGTCGTGGATACGGCCAACTTCGGCGACCATCGATCCCCCTACCAGAACGGCGTACCCTCGGGTCCGCGCAAGCACGTGGTGGAGCGTTATCGCCTGCATGACGACGGCATCCGGATGAACGTCTCGTTCATTCTGGAAGACCCCGACTACATTGTCGGGCAAATGACCCACGTTCGGGACCTGATCTACTCGCCGCACCTTGAAATGACGCCGTTCAACTGCGATCTTGAGTCGGCTCGCCGCTACCTGCCGCAGCAGTAGCGGAACGGCGGAGACAGTTTCAGAATCAAGTTGGAGAAATGATCATGAAAACAATTGTCGCCGCTTGCCGGAAAAGCCGAATGTCGCCCATGCACTCCGCCGCCGCGGCATTCGTCGCATTTCTCGGGTTGGCAGCCCTGGCCGTGCCCGCATGGGGTGTTGAGGCGGGTGATACCGCCCCTGCCTGGGTTGGAACGGACGCCCTGGACCAGCAGGTGTCGTTTCCCCAGGTTCTCGAGGGAAAGCCGGCTGTCATGGTGTTCTGGGCAACCTGGTGTCCTTACTGCAAGGTCTTCATGCCGTATCTTGAGCCGATCCTGGACGACTACACCGACCAGGGCGTGCAGGTGATTGCCATCAACACGCGGGAAGACGAATCCGACGGCGATCCCGGGGCTTACCTTGCGGATCTCGGATTTCCACTCATGGGAATCCTCGAAGGCGACGAAATCGCCGCCGACTACGACGTCCATTTCATACCGGGACTCATGGTCGTGGACGGTACCGGCACAATATCCTGGCGCCGGGAATCCACGGACTTGCCGCCGGGCGAAGAGCTGTCGGAATTCTGGTCCGCGGAGGTTCGGGCTGCGCTGGACGCGGCGCTGGCATCCTCACCCGATTCGCCCCCCGCCCCGTAGCGCCTGACGCCGCCCCGGAAAATACGTCTCGACAAATTGCCGTGACCGCTGTCGAGCGGTGGCCTGTACCTGCATTTTCTGAATATTGTTCTGCGGAAGTGGAATAAATACAGACGCTTACAGGGTGTATCCTGTCAATCCGCCCTGACTGCAACGGCGCATCCCTTGTGTGCGGTCGCCGAACTCACGGCAGGTAAACGAAAACAATGCAGATGATCATCGCCAATCGACTCCTTGATGGGCGCGTCGTATTCCTGGACGACGCCGGCGGCTGGGTGAACGAAATCGCCGACGGTTCGTTGCTCGCCAGCAAGCAGGCTGCGGAGCATCGGCTTGTGACGGCTCAACGGTCCGTGGAAGAAAACGTGGTGGTCGATCCTTATCTCATCGACGTATCGGCAGATAGCGGTCGACCGCGCCCCGTCCTGGTGCGGGAACGGATCCGCGCCTTCGGCCCGTCGGTGGGCATCGTCCCGCAGAGTCAGGCAGGCCGCTAGCAGTGTACCGATACGACGAGTTTGACCACAAGCTGCTGGCAGAGCGAGTCCAGCAGTTTCGTCGCCAGGTCAAGCGGCGTCTGTCCGGTGAGCTCTCCGAAGACCAGTTCAAGCCCTTGCGGTTGATGAACGGCCTGTACATGCAACTGCATGCCTATATGTTGCGCGTCAACATTCCGTACGGCAGCCTCTCTTCGCGGCAGATGCGGAAATTCGCCCACATCGCCCGTACCTATGATCGAGGGTTCGGCCATTTCACCACGCGCCAGAATATCCAGTACAACTGGATCAAACTGGAAGAAGTCCCCGACCTCCTGGAAGAGCTGGCGGAAGTGGAAGTCACCGCGATCCAGTCGTCAGGCAACTGCGTACGCAATATCACCTCCGACCACTACGCCGGCAGGGCCAGGGACGAGCTTGCCGACCCCCGCGTCTACTGCGAATTGCTGCGCCAGTACACGATCCTTAACCCGGAGTTTTCCTACCTCCCCCGCAAGTTCAAGATTGCCATTACCGGCTCGCCCCGCGACCGGGCGGCGGTGGCTCTGCATGACATCGGCCTCAGGATGCACCGCAACGAGGCAGGGGAAATCGGGTTCGAGGTGCTCGTCGGCGGCGGCCAGGGACGCACGCCCTTCCTCGCCCACACGATACGGGACTGGCTCGCCCCTGAGGACATGCTGTCCTACGTGGAATCGATCCTTCGCGTCTACAACATGTTCGGGCGGCGCGACAACATACACAAGGCACGCATCAAGATCATCGTCAACCAGATGGGGATCGACCGCTACCGCGAGCTGGTGGAGGCCGATTGGGAACGGATCAGGGACAGCGTGCTCAAGGTTCCCCAGGCGGAAGTCGACCGAATCAACGCCTATTTCAAGCCGCCCGAGTACGAATGCCTCGCCGACATACCCGGCGAGTTGAACGAAGTCCGGGCGCGAATTCCCGAGTTCGATCGATGGATGGCAGCCAACGTCGCCGAGCACCGGGTGCCCGGATACAGCATCGTCAACCTGTCGCTGAAGGCGCCCGGCCTGCCGCCAGGTGACATGACCGCCGACACCATGGATGCCGTGGCCGATCTCGCCGACCGGTACAGCCTGGACGAGATTCGCGTGAACCACCGTCAGAACCTGAGCTTCGTGGACGTGCGTCAGCACGACCTGTTCTCGCTCTGGACGGAATTGAAGCTGCTCGACCTGGCCACACCCAACATCCAGTCGGTGAGCGACATCATCTGCTGCCCCGGACTGGACTACTGCAACCTGGCCAATTCACGCTCGATACCCGTGGCCCAGGACCTCAGCCGGCATTTCGTCGACGTCGACCACCTGGCGCTGGTGGGCGATTTCACGATCAACATCTCCGGATGCATGAACGCCTGCGGCCATCACCATGTGGGCAACATCGGCATCCTGGGAGTCAACAAGCGCGGCAAGGAGTTCTTCCAGCTGACCCTGGGCGGTTCTTCGGACGAAAACGCTTCCCTGGGCGACCGGCTCGGCCGAGCCCTGCCCCAGCACGAAGTGCCTGCTGCAGTGGAGACCATCGTGGAAACGTACCTGGCCATGCGAATGGATGGCGAGCGGTTCCTCGACACGTACCGACGTGTAGGCATCGAGCCCTTCAGGCAGGCGGTCTACAGCCCGGTGCAGACGCGAGCCGTAGCGTAATGGCGCTCCTGAAGAACAATGCAGTGGTCGAAGATCCGTTCACCGACGTGTCCGGGCAGGAGACGATACCGGCACAGGGTGCCGTCCTGGTGAACCTGGACCAATGGCAGGAAGGCCGCGAGCAACTCCTGGAGCGGACCGACCCCGTCGGCGTCAGGCTGAAGAGCGATCAGCCGCCGGAACTTATCGCCGACGACCTGGAATCGCTGGCCCTGGTGGCGCTTGAGTTTCCCGTGTTCCGGGATGGACGAGCGTACTCCTACGCGCGCCTGCTTCGCGAGCAGTACCGCTTCGGCGGCGAGTTAAGGGCCGTGGGCGACGTGCTGCTGGAGCAGCTTCACTTCATGGAACGCACCGGCTTCGACGCATTCGAGTTGCAAAGCGATGACCCGCTGGGTGATATGCAAATCGCTTCCGCAGACTTCGACGTCTGGTATCAGCCGGCGGCGGACGGCCGCAAGTCGGCCTTGCAGCTACGGCATCCGCACGACTGACGATCAGCCCTTCCCGGGCACTGCCCCGAAAGTCTCAATCAGGATCCGCTGTGATCGGCGACTGACTTTGAATCAGGCCTGCGGCAGTGTCCCTCAAAGCGGCCGGATACGGAGATTCCGGAATCGAATCAACCCGCCGTTGTTCTGGAATGCGATGGGACCGCTGGCGTGGGTGTCATCCTCCAGATCGGCCGTGAGCGTGCCATTCAACATCACGGTGATGCGATTGCCCTGCGCCGTGATCTCGTAGGTATTCCATTGCTCCTCGGTCAATACTTCGACCATCGGCGGCTGGTGCCCCACGATCGACCCGGTCCGGTTGTCCAGATTCTCGTTTGTGTCGTAGATGTTGATTTCATAGCCACCCATCGCGCTTATTGCCTGCGGGTCGCCGTTGCGGATGAAGATGCCGCTGTTGGAGTTCGCGCCCGGCCAGAATTCCGCCTGCAGCAGGAAGTCGGTGTAGTGCCCCCTCGTGACCAGGAAAGAGCCCGTGTAGCCATCAGCTTCCACGTAGTCGTCGATGATGTTCCACTCGGCTTCACCGACGGCGTTGAAGGAAGTCAGGTCATGACCGGCGAAGAGAATGGCCCATTCCGGCTCGCTCAACAGGGACGCCTGCGTCGTGGTCTGGGCAATCGGCGCCGCCGGCTCCATTTCGGCGGCGTCGGTCATCGCCTCGGAGGAACCATTTTCAGCAGCCGCATCCGCGGGCGCTTCGTCGCTCGCGGACATTTCCCCGGAAGGCTCGCAGGCCGCGAGAAAGAATCCGGATAGCAGTAACAAAACGGTACGCGAGTAATACATGATGTGCTCCCTCCAAGCCTCTGCCATGGTGGTTTCCAACTACAGTGCCAAGGCACAGTAGAATACACGAGTGTTCAGTTCTGCACAGTAACCGCACCCGCACATTCGCAGAACCAACGATCGACGCGGCGGGAACGATTGGCCGGACACGACGGATTTGCGGAATCGTCGCTGCGATTTCTGTCCACATCCGCCTGACGAGCGTCCGCCAGGTGCAACAAAAGCGGTAGTTGGAGCGCTCTTCTCGTACAGCGCTGAGATAAAACAATATAACCCTTTGATTTATAATAGAAAAAGAAATTTGACGTTTTTTTGACCAATTTGACTCGAAACGGCGCAGCATCGCGCCATATGCGCCTCAATCAATGTATTTTCCACAGAGTTATCCACAGCATTTGTGGATTCTTTGAACGCTGCCCGTTCGGGTAGAATGCATAACATCACCTTCCGACGAGTAATACCGCCATGATATTTCACGCCCGCTCCAGGCACCGGCCGTTTCACTACGGCCAGTTTCCCCTGGAAAGGCTACCGCGCGATGACAACATCACCGATGTGGAATTCACGGTACCTCCCAAATCTGCTCCGGCGAGAAATGGCGACGGCGGCTACCTCGCCCACGTGGCGGATCACTATCGAAAGGTTTTCGCCCGGCTCGTAGACGACGAGATCGCTCCCGGGCGGGCTCCGGTTCCCGACGATCTCGACCGCCGAGCGGCCGACATCAAGGGCAACGCCTACTTCATGGATGCTTCGCAGGTTGGCATCTGCAGGATTCCGGACAACGCGTGGCTGATCGACACCGAGAAGAGCTCCGACTCCTTCGCCATCGTACTGCTGGTCGAGGACGGCAAGATCCCCGACAAGGACAACCTGGCGAACGACTGGGTCGCCTCGTCGGTCCGCGCCGTCAGCGATATGCGTGCGGCCGAGATTGCGGTGGTCGTGGCCGGGCATATCCGTCACATGGGTTTTTCGGCGCGGCCCCACATCCGGGGCCATGAGTGCCTCGATGCCCGGCGCCTCGCCGTGCTTGCAGGACTCGGGGTGCGAGACGGCGACAGGATCCGTAATCCATTCATTGACAGGTTCTCCATAGCCGTCATCGCCACCAATTACGAAATGGCCACCGACCGCCCGTTGCACGCCAGGGCGCTCAACGCCAGAGGCCTGCGCTACTGGTGGGGCATCAACGGGGCGCAATCGGGCCGGGAGCGGCGCCGGCGCGCGTCGCGGCCGTCTCACTACAGCCGCTATCCCATGGAGACTGTGAAGCAGGTCGACCGGCCGACGACATTGATCATCGACGATGAAGTACCACGGGTGCCGAAGCGCGCTGCATTCTTCGAGCGCGCCCTGCAGGGCGATCTCGGCGGCAAAGCACAGACTGAACGCAGCCGCTTTTCGTTCAAGCACCCCACGTCACAGAGCCTGCTCAAGACCATCCGGTCGCTGGTGCCCTACCAGGACGGCGATGCCGCCGCCGATCCGGATATGGACCGCTACGGGGACCCCGCGGCCAATGCCAAGGCGGTCAAGGCACTGTCATATTTTCTCGGCTCCGACCTCACCGGAATATGTGAAGTGCCCCGCTACGCCTGGCACTCCCACAAGGAAGACGGCCGCCCCATCGAGATGTACCACCGCTACGCCGTGGTCATGCTCATCGACCAGGGTTTCGACACCATGGAGGGCGCAAGCGGCGACGACTGGATCTCCGGGACCCAGTCCATGCGCGGCTACCTGCGCGGCGCGGAGATCGCCGGCGTCATGTCCGAGTTGTTGCGCGGGTTCGGTTTTTCGTCCCGCGCCCAGACCAATGCGGACAGCGATGTCCTGCATATTCCCCTGATCCTCTGGGCCGGGCTCGGTGAACTCAGCCGTATCGGCGAACTGGTGCTCAACCCGTTCGTCGGCCCGCGCTTCAAGTCCGTCGTCTTCACCACCGACTTTCCCATGCAGGTAGACAAGCCCATCGACTTCAAGCTGCAGTACTTCTGCGACAACTGCCGCAAGTGCGCCCGCGAGTGCCCCTGCGATGCGATCCCGTGGGGCAAGAAGGTGATGTTCAACGCTTACGAGATGTGGAAGATCGATGCGGAGCGCTGCACCCGCTATCGCCTGACAAACTCCAAGGGCGCGGCCTGTGGGCGCTGCATGAAGACCTGCCCGCTGAACAAGGTGGTGGACATGGACGGTCCGCTGGTGACGCGAATGGCCAGTTGGCTCGGCATCAACGCCATGTGGCTCAAGCCGCTGATGGTCCCCATCGCCACCCGTCTGGACGACTGGCTGGGCAACGGCAAGCGCAACCCGGCCAAGAAGTGGTGGTTCGACCACGAAATCATCAATGGCGTGGCGACGAAGCCAAAACGGGGAACCAACAAGCGCGATCTCCGGGTGGGCCGCTACATCGACCCGAACAAACAGAAGATCGCCTACTACAACGCCAACGTGATGCCGCCGCCCGATGTATCAGGACCGATGAAGGTGGACCGCAAGGCGGCAGTGGCCTCAGGGGAGGTGTTGGAGACGCCCGAAGAAGCCGCGGCACGGGTGGCGCGCGGCGGAGCCACGCCTGAGCACTACATCCCGACGCCGCCGACCGGTATCGACCCGGCCGAGGCCGAACGCGTCGCAAGCCCGTACAAGGGCACGTAGTCCGGAAACCTCACCGGCAATCGGGACAGTTTTCAAAATCCTGGAGGCGAAGTCAGGTCATCCAGATCTGCCCGGTACAGGGCTCGCAAAGATTCGGTGGGCCAGGCCAGCGACACCAGCCAACCCACCAGCAAGGCGAAGAGGAAGGACGGCGGCATGGTTTCAAGCGCTGCAAAATACGGCCCCGCCACTTCCAGTTCCTGCAGCACGAACTTGCTGACGATGGTCATGGAAAATCCCGCCACCATGGACGCGATCGCCGCGCGTTCGGTGAAGCCCGACCAGAACAGCGACAGGATGATCATCGGGCAGAACGTCGCGGCGATTCCCGACCAGCCGAAAATCACGAACCAGAATATCGTCCGCTGCGGCGAAAGCACTGAAATGGTGATCGCCAGACTCAGCGCCAGCGCCGCCATGGCCAGGGTCACCCTTCGGCACAGCGTCGCCGCTGCGGCATCCCCAAGGCCGGGATTGAACAGGCGCCCGTAGAGGTCGTGGGTCAGCGAGCCCGCGGCCATGACGAGCAGCGACGATACCGTGGACATGATCGCCGCCAGTACCGCCGCCACGTACAGGCCCACGATCCACGGCGGGAAGGTGTACTCCACCATTTCCGGCAGCACATTCTGCGCCCCGTTACCGAGTACGGCATCGGGCTGCACCCCCGCTTCGGTAAAGAGGTAACGGCCCAGGATGCCGATGCTGACCGCGGAGAAATCGACCAGGATGGTAAACAGCAACGCCACCCACTTGCCGCGATGGATCTGGCCGTTGCTGCGAATCGCGATCAGCCGCACGAAGACCTGGGGCGAACCCAGGAAACCCAGACCGATCGCCAGCATGCCGACCACGATACAGACGTTGATCAAGGTAAGACCGCCGGCGCCCCAGATGCTGACCAGGCCGGGTTCGATAACCTGCAGACCGGTGTAAATGGCGTCGGCGTTGCTGAGGGAGAGATAGGCCACGACCGGCAGCATCACCAGGCAAAGCAGCATCACCGAGCCCTGGAACATGTCGGTCCACGCCGCGGCGAGGAAACCGCCGGCAATGCAATAGGCGGCCACCACCACGAATCCCACGATGGCGCCAACCAGGTAATCCCACTCCAGAAACGAGACGAAGGCAGAACCGGTGGCATCGATCTGCGCGGAGATATAGATGAGCACGAAGAAGCACAGGGAAATCGCCGAGACCACCCGCAGGGTTTGCGTGGAGGACCGGAAGCGGCTGACCAGGTAGTCGATTACCGTCAATGACTCGTACCGGTCCGTCAGCAGCTTGAAACGCGGCGCCATCAGGAACCAGGCCAGGGTCACGCCGACGACTTCGCCCACCACGACCCAATAAGCGGAAAATCCCACCATGGCGCCCATTCCGGTCAGGCCAAGCAGCAGCCAGGCGGATTCGCCTGTCGCCTGGGCCGAAAAGGCCGCCACCCAGAAGCCGAGCCGCTTGCCGCCAACCACGAAGTCGCTCATGTTGCGGATGCGCCGTGCCGCGAGCCAGCCGAGCACGACCAGCACGCTGAAGTACACGGCGATCATTGTGTATTTTTCGAACATGGGCGGCGCCCATGATACGTGTGATTAGTGCTATTTGCGGAGCGCGGCAACTCTCAGGCAATTGCCCTGTCTGTACGCTCCACCCGCTCCTCCTGTGCGGAACGTGAAACTCGATCCGCCAACGCCATTGTTGGATTCATGTCCAGCGCGAACGCAGTATGCTTCGGTGGTCCACTGTTTTTTCTCGAGACAAACCGCAGAAATTCCAGGTCATGCTGAGCAGGCCTCGACGCCCTGTTCGCTGCGGCTTGGTACGTGTCGCCTTCATTGGTCGCAAGCGCTTGCACGATGTAGCGGCGCAGAGTTTCAACACGCCGCGCGGCACCCTCCAGGTCTCGACCCCCGAGGCGACGGCCGTCGATCTGGTCGGATTCCAACGCCGCGCAGGAGGCCTGGATCAGGTAGCAACCATATTGTCCGAACTCTCCGAACTGATGGATCCACACAAGCTCCTCGCGGCCGTCGAAACCGCGCCGATCACGTGGGCACAGCGGCTGGGCTACCTCCTCGAATCGGTCGATGCCGGAAGATGGGCCGCACCTCTGAAGGAGCATGTTCGAAGAAACGCCAGGCGGACGACTACCCTGCTTCCGGGGGCCACCGACAGAGGATCGTTCCGCGCAGATGACTGGAAGCTTCGCATCAATTCCAGTATTGAGACCGACCTCTGATCCCCCGCGACTACATCACTTCCCGGGACGCCACTCATCGGTGAGTTCCCGGCTTGATCTCCCGCCTGCGCACCAGATGCGGACATATGGCAAAGAAACAGGGTGGGCTGACCGCCTTACGCACTCCTATTGGGGCCGCGATACGATTTTCGGCACGACGACCTCCCAGGTGTCGGCATGCAGCCTTGCGCGGAAGTCCTTGTCGGATCCGTCGGTTGCCCAACGGCGGAAGATACCGTGCACCGACGCACTGATAATTTTCATGTCTTGTCGTGGTGTCCACTTCCTTGCCATGCGTCCGACGGGTTGCTCCGCGCTGTCACGTAATTCCCAGTAACCGTTGCTGTGCACAAGCGACAACGGATCTCCCGGCTCAAGCAGGGCGATGGCACGATGCGTTTGGCTTCGGGGCGATCGCCAACCGGCGAATGACAGTACGACGTCCTGCATACCGCAGAGCGAGATTCTCTCGTAGAGGCGCCGATCGGTAGTGTCGCAACTTGGCGCATTGCGCCTGATGACCGATGGAGCGTCGAGGAGCGGTTGCAATAGATTTTCGACGCGTTCGCAACTGGCTGCGTCCAGCGGATTGTCCAGGGGATGACTTGAGTCGGTATTGTCAACCCGCAGCAGCGTGAGCGTCTCGCGCGCGCGGGTCATCGCGACATAGTAAAGCCTGCGCGGCGCTTCTGGATCCTCCCCTCGGCTCGGGGCTTGCCATCGGCCATCCAGGATCGCGACGTGATCAAATTCCAGGCCCTTGGCCCGATGGGCGCTGGTGAGTAGCAGCCCCTGCTGCTTGCGGCGTACTTCCCGACTCCATTCGCCAAGCCAATTCTGAACAAAGGTGACTGGAAGTCGAGTAGCAGCGGACTCTTCCAGCAGCAACTCGTCGAGTGCCTGTGCCAGGAGCTCGCCCCACGGATCCTCTGAGCATTCGTCCCGGTGGCGCTCGAGTGTGCGCTTCGTGACCGTGGCCGCACCGCTGGACCGGAGCGCACCGAGAAATTCCTGCGTCCCTCTCGCGCGCCAGAATGACGCAGCGTCCTCTCGGGCGTTCTGTGTCGGAATAC